>Ga0310690_10005740_pt1 | contig 16668 bp, 14 predicted proteins | sample AusTroGonzalo_MG_2_FD_207661 | JGI IMG/M metagenome (GOLD analysis project Ga0310690, IMG submission 207661) | Bovine rumen microbial communities from tropical cattle in Woodstock, Queensland, Australia - Gonzalo_04 (v2) (version 2) | ecosystem: Host-associated > Mammals > Digestive system >... | reverse complement strand
TAGTATTCGTCACACTTGACTTGCAGGGTGATAGTGCCAGTAGAGGTGCCGTCAGGCTGACACTCGCGGAGGCAGTAGTGATCGAAGCCCTTATGACGGGTGAGGGCTCCCTTGATAAGGATGGGAGCAGGGTGTTTGGCACGGGGGTAGTAGATGTAGCCAGCAAGTAGGTCGTCATCGGATTTCTGGAAAACAACGATGACGGGGATACGCCCGTCAAGTTTTGCATCGAAACGGTAACAGGGCAAGTTACCCAGTCCGCTGAAGTCCACACTCTCAGTATCAGCAATTGCCCAAGTTTCTGAACGCAGATGCTCTATCTTACTGCCCCGCCAGCGATAATAGTCAGTAACGCGGTGGTCAGGACCAGAGCGCAGGTTAGTACTGATGAGCTTCCTATCAGCATCAAACATAGGGTCAGGCAACTCTTTGTAGCCATCTGCCTGTAAGAAGCGGTGCTGCTGAGGGTCCCACAGGAGAGCCTCAAAGCTGACATCATTGGGATGGCTACCATAGTAGCCGAGATAGATAGAGACATCGGCGATGCCATCACCATTGAGGTCGGTCTCAGTCAGTTGACCGACATCCTCGGCAGTAGTCTCCATAGGTTCGCCCATGAGTTCGGTGGTAAACACTTCCACAAGCTGTGTACCCACGTATGCCTCTACCCTGACATGGGTCACGACACCTTGTTCGTTCTTGACCTTCTGACTCTTGAACGTAAACTGATCTCGCTCAGCATACCCCTCATTCCCAGTAGCCCCAGTAGCCCCAATAATCCCAGTAGCCCCAGTAGTCCCAGTAGCCCCAGTAGCCTCAGTACCCTTCACGTTTAACACGAAGGACAATACAAACAAAAGGAAAAAGAACTTCATTGATTCATCTTTTCAAAAATCTTCAGATAGCGCCGCGCTGTCTTCCTGTCTGCGACACCGTTGTCATGCTGGTCAGCATTGGTCTTCACTTCCACGCAGCTACCTCTCTCATCAAAATAGTATCGCCACTCGTGCTGCTCACCTTCCTCTTTGGCACGGCAGTAAGAGAAGATGAGGTCATTGCTGGCAGGAGCAAAGAGATACTCGCTGTAGATGTCGAGACCCATGCCATTATTGCTGCGGTGTTCCGAGATGAAGTAGCAGTGAGGGATTGTCTGTCGGGCGTTATCCGACTGGTTTGTCACCGCATCGAAGAAGAACTGCAACTCGGTGGTCTCTGGCGGTCCCGACGACATGTCGCGGATAACAATCTTCATGTCATGCGGCACTTCCGACTTGTCATTCTTAGCAACTTGTTCCTTGGCTTTGGCGTAAGTGCTGCGGATGAAAGCAAGGCGTTCTGCCTTGCCGCTGACGGTGGCTCCCTGACGGTGTGAAAGCTCTGTCTCCTTATCAGCAGACATACTGTGCTGGTAGTTCATCAGTTTGTCAAATATGTCAAGATAGTTCTTTGCCAGTTCTTTGTCACCGTCGGCACTGCTCCACGAATGGGCATCGGCAGTGCTCTCCTCGCCTCCCACCTTATGTTTCTGTTCAATGACATTGCCCTCGGCATCGTAGTAGTAGCGTGTCTCCACCGCGAAGCCTGCATGCGTCTCAGCGAACATGTAGGAGAAGAGCAGGTAGCCCTCATTGGGGTCAAAGAGTAATTCGCGGTAACGTATGTGTCCGTTACTTGTCCACTGTTCTGTCATAAAATAGCAGGTGGAGGCATCGGGATAGTCGAGTTCGGAATTGATGCGGTACTTGTTAAAATAGAAGTGAAGCTTTGTCACGTCATCGAGGCTGAAGTCTTCACTCACCTCAGTGCCGTTATTCAGTGTGACTGTTATATCCAAGGGTACGCCATCAGCATTCTGACTTATCTGGCTCTTGACATCATCGTATGTCTTGCGTATCTCCTTAACCTGCTCTGAAACAGGGATAGCGTCCGGGCCTATCTCAAACGGCCGGCGACCGCTGATGGTATAGGGATCATCGCTGAACTTGCAGTCATGGTTAGGGGCAACCAGCAACGACTGGGAACCCAGATGGGGGTGGGCAATCTCGCAGTCGTAGAGGAAAATCTGTTCATTGCTGTTGAAAAGCGGAGCTTCGGGCCAATTGGCAAAGAAACGGCACTGTCTGAACTCGGTGCCCTCACTGCCGTTGTTGGTGACAAGCGAAAACTCACGGTTATTGAAAAAGTCGCAGTTGTAGAACTTCACACTCTTACTGTCCCACAATTCCATGATGCCGTATGTGCAGTCATGGACATTGGTTCTGGAAACAGCCAGACTTTTGGTCTCACGCGTCACCAGACCGTAAGTGCCACAACCATAGAGGTCGCAGTCGGCGATGACGTTGGAGCCGCCACCCTCGACACCGATAACGCCGCCGTCACAATAGCCGCCCTCGGTATGTCCGATGGTCAGGTTCTCCACCCTACAGCCCTCGCAGTCGACAAAGTTCAGGCAATAGGCATAACGCGGATCGACCTCAATGCCAGAATCTCGTTCACCCCGAATGGTAAGACCGCGGAAGTTCTTCAAGGTAAGCTGATGACCATCGTTGCAGAACTCGCTGATGACGACGGGGTTGTCACCGCCATCACGCTTGACAATGGTCACCCAGGCACGCCCGGGTACACCGGCGAACTGGTTCTCCTGTTCGAGAATACGCGAGAGGTTCAGATGTACCTCGGCACCAACCTGCACAATGCGGTGGTTGCCAAGGGCATTGATGAACTGCTCTTCAGTAGTAACCGTGATAACGTTACCGACGGCCATGGCCATCGATGGTGCAGCATCGGTGTTCTCGAAGCGGATGCGGTCATCATCAGCCACAGCCTCCTCGCTCTTCAGCAACTGAAGGTTAGTGAGCTCAATGACACCTAACTCAATGGTATTGTTGTCAGCCACTGGATGATACCACGGCTGACTGCCGAAGTGTTCCTGCAGGTCCTTCGACTGGAAGCGCCACCCATGACGGGCGAGGATCTCGTTGCGCAACAGTCGTATCTGAGGTTTGGAGAACCGTCCTAAATAGTGGGTGTTCAACAGATAGTTCTGCAACATCCAGCTGACGTCACGCTCGTCGGCAATCTTCTGCTGGGCAATGCAGTTCTTCAGATTGTCGGGTGTCAGCGTCAGGGTGTAAACACAGTCGCCATTGGTGTTACGTACAGCGAGGAAGTACATGCCGTCCTGCCGCACATAGTCAACCCGCCAGCCTACCATGCCGCGGATAGGCAACCAACCGTATGAACTGTCGGAAGACAGTGTGTAGTATCCGTCTTTATCTGTTCTGTTCAACAGAAACACAGCGGATCCCATCTCCTCGCTCTCTCCCTTCATCCTCACATTGCCCTGATGATCGACATGGGCGGTGAAGAGCCACGTGCCGTCCCACCAGCGGGAACCGTCCTGAATGGTGTTCTGCGCTACAGCCATTGTGACGCAAAGAACGGAGAATGATAATAACAAGAAACGCTTCATCATCGTTTACATCGTTTTAAAAGCCATGCGGATGTCCTCAAGCTGCAGCTCAGCCAATTCGTCACGAGTGGCATGGCGCACGTTGGCCAGACGGTTGGCCTGCTGTTGTACGGCCTTCTCGAAGACGTTGCGTACATAACGGGCATTACCGAAGTTCTTGTCCTTATGCTCAACGGCATACTCGAGACGTTCTTTCAGATATAGCTCGGCCTCGGCGGTCAGTTCATACTGGCTCTTCTTGGCATACATCTTGAAGATGCGCAACAACTCGGGGGCGGTATAGTCGGTGAAGTTGATATATCGGTTAAAGCGCGACTGCAAGCCCGGATTGGAGTCGATGAAGCGCTGCATCTCCTTGGGATAGCCTGCTATGATGACCACTAACTTGTCACGGTCGTCCTCCATGCGTTTCAACAGTGTCGATATGGCTTCCTGACCGTAGTCCTGCGACGAGTTCTCAGGTACCAGGGCGTAAGCCTCGTCGATAAAGAGCACTCCATTCAACGCCGAGTCTACCATCGCATTGGTCTTGTCGGCAGTCTGTCCCACATACTTTGCCACGAGTCCTGAGCGGTCCGTCTCGACGGTGTGTCCCCGCTTCAGGATGCCGAGATCCTTGTAGATGCGGGCCACGATGCGGGCCACGGTGGTCTTTCCCGTTCCCGGGCTACCCGTGAACACAAGGTGGTACGACATCTTGGGCGACTTCATGCCCTTCAGCTCACGCTGGTGCTGCACCTTCACGAAGTTGGCCAGCGTACGCACCTCTTCCTTGACATTGTCCAAACCAATAAGATCGTCTAACTCCTGGTAGGGGTCTCCCTCCAATGGTTCGTTGACGACGACGGAGTCTTTCTTCTCCTCCACTTGTTCCGTCTTCTGGGCGACATCGTCCTGCTCATCCTTCTTTTCATCATCGTCCGTAAACAGGGCGACAACGACCAGCAGGACAAAGAAGCCGATGCTCAGACATCCGCAACCCTTAAACACTTTTCCCATCAATTCCGAAAAATCCATCTTTCCTGTTTTTTATGTTTAGGAGTCTGCTTCACAGAGAAATCTTTCAAATCTTTTATCGTCCTATTTGTCAGATTTGTAGGATTTCTGCCCCAAGGGGCACTCTATTCTATCTTGTTTTTGAATTATTTATAGTTCCAACGGCGTGTATTCCAAGCCCCAAACTTTGGCTACGGCCTCGTATGTACATTTGCCGTCCACCATATTGACGCCACGGGCCAATGAACGGTCATCGCGGCAGGCCTGTTGCCAGCCCTTGTCAGCCAAGGCAATGGCATAGCGCAAGGTGGCATTGGTGAGGGCGATGGTCGACGTGTTGGGCACGGCACCAGGAATATTGGCTACGGCATAATGGACAATGCCGTCAACAGTATAGACGGGTTCGCTGTGGGTAGTGGGGTGCGAGGTCTCGAAACAGCCACCCTGGTCGATGGCCACGTCGACGAGCACCGTACCAGGCTCCATCAGTTTCAGCATGTCCTTGGTGATGAGCTTGGGAGCAGCATCGCCGGGGATGAGCACAGACCCCACGATGACATCGACGGTGGGCAGCTCCTGACGGATGTTATGCGCTGAGGAATAGAGCGTATGGACGTTTGCAGGCAGCTCGGCAGCTAACTGCTTCAGACGAGGCAGCGACACATCGGTGATAGTGACGTCAGCGCCCATGCCGGCAGCAATGCGTGCAGCAGCCTCGCCAACCGTTCCACCTCCCAATACCAGCACTTTCGCAGGCTTGACGCCTGGCACGCCAGCCATCAGCTTGCCCTTTCCGCCCTTGGTCTTCTGTAGATAGTAGGCACCGTTCTGGGCTGCCATACGGCCAGCTACCTCACTCATGGGAATGAGCAGCGGTAGTGAGCGGTCGTCGCGCTCCACCGTCTCATAGGCAATACAGATGGCACCACTCTTCAACATGGCATGGGTCAGCTCCTCCTCGCAGGCGAAATGGAAATAGGTGAACACCACCTGTCCCTTGCGCACCAACGGATATTCCGGTTCGATGGGTTCCTTCACCTTGACAATCATGTCCGCTTGGGCATAGACATCCTCGATAGTAGGCAGCAGCTGCGCGCCCACCTTCTCGTAGGCTTCATCGCTGAAACCACTGCCCTCCCCTGCAGTATGCTGAACGAACACCTGATGTCCGCGACGTACCAACTCGGCAACACCCGAGGGTGTCATGCCCACTCTGTTCTCGTTGTTCTTAATTTCCTTGGGGATTCCGACTTTCATAATATTTCAATATTTTAGTTATTGGACCTTGAATTATTTCTCACTTTCACAGCCCTCTGGCTTTCCAGATGCGTTCCTTGGCACTGTTGATTTCCTGGAACTTCTTCTCGGCAGCCTTGCGGATGTCTTCGCCCAAAGCTGCCACCTTGTCAGGATGATGCTCAAGTGCCAGACGGCGGTAAGCCTTCTTCACCTCGTCGTCAGAAGCGTCGGGACTGACCCCCAACACCTGATAGGCCGAAGCCAGGTCATCCTTGCCCATGCCTAACATGGAGTCGACCTCCGATGCAGACATCTGCATCCATTCGGCACACTCCTTCATGGCAGCGACCTCGGAGGGGTCTACACGGCCGTCTGCCTGTGAGATAATGACAAGAAAATTCAGTAGTTGCAGACGCTGCGAATAGTCCATGCTACGAGCAATCTGCTGACAACACTCCATGACCGTCTGACGGAAAGAAGAACTCCCCACCCGCTTCTGCTGGTCAAACAAGTTACGGAGGATTTCATCACCCTGACGGACAGCCACTTCACCGAAGTTCTGGCGCAGCATGTTGCGCACCACCTCCATCTCGGAATGCATTACCTTCCCATCGGCCTTGATGATGTACGAGGCCAACACCAGCATCGAGAAGAGGAAACTGTTGCGCTGTCCGTAGTTCGTGCGACTACCCTGCGTATGTTCCGTTGTGCTGTTGAAGGCATCGCCGTAAACCCCTTGGGAGTCAGAGCCACTCATCGAGTCGAACACCGAATCGATGACACCACCCAACACAATTCCTGCCAAAGCCCCAATGGGACCTCCGCTCATAAATCCTAAGATTCCTCCTATCCACTTACCGTATGCCATCTTTCAAACTCACCTCTTTTTTATTAATACTCATGCCACCACACCGACTGGTTCTGCTCCTCACGCTCCAAATCGTCAATCAGACATTCTGCTATCTTCAGCACGACATCGTGTGGAACCTTCAGGCGCGGATCGTCGCTGTCGGCACAGATGCTCTTCAGGAAGTGATGCATCTCGTTTTTGTAAACTTCTTTCATGTGCAGGCTCGAACTGTTCATGCTCGAACAGCTGAAGGTGATATTGGCCAGACGGTCACAGAGCTTCATAAACGGAGCGTATGGTGTCTCGCGGATGCCCTTATAGTAATTCTCCCCTGCCCGCTCGGCCCGTGTACGTCCCTTATCGTTGGTCAGCGCATAGACAATCTCAGTGGCCATCAGAGCCTGCTCTTCCGTCAGCATGTTGCGTGCCACCCTCAACACATCGTTATAGGTCAGCCGGGCATCCTCAATGCTGTCGTGATAGTAGCCTCCGAAACACAGGGGCAGCACATCCTCCTCACGGACACATACCAGATAACCGTAATCGCGGACACCATTGACTACCATATCGAGATGATACCCGTATGGAAGACCTTCGCCGTAGGTTTGGTTGACCTGTTGGTGGAGAGCGTATGCCGACTGTCTGATTTCCTCAATCTTGGAGGAAAACCTGCTGAAACAGTTTTCAAAGTCTTGTCTATTCATGATAATAAGAGCGTTTACAAGTGCAAAGATAGTAATAAAAGTGCATAAAAAAGTCTTTTTTGACTTCTTTTTCAAAAAAACTAAGAGATTTATGGTAGATTTACGAGAAAATGTGCTATTTTTGCATGCAGTTATCAATAGAAATACCAGAACATGGAAATTATCATAGGTAGAAAACCTGAAACAAATCAGCTCAAGATTACCATAGGAAAGCAGGCCAAGGTCTGCGGAACAGAGAATAGTGTACCCAACTCAGTAAGCCGCACCCATTGCAGCCTGACGTCGGTAGAGGGTGGCGGTTTCATCCTGACCAACCTCAATCCTGCCAACGAGACCTTCGTCAACGGTGTCAGCGTGGAGTCAAAGCAGGTGACGCAGGACGACAAGATAGAGTTAGGGGCCTCGCACTATGTGTTCGACTGGGGACTGATAGCCGAAGTTTCTCCCGTGCTGATAGACATCCGTCCGCTGCGTAAGGTGTGGGACGACTATCATAAGGAGCGTATGAAGATACAGGTGCAGCAGGGACGTTTCAACGCCATCAAGAGCCTGTCGGGTCTGCTGTCAATGGGCGCCATGGCTGCTATGTTCCTGTCGAAAGGCGACGACGGAGGCATCAACCTGCGCATGATCCTTTACGGAATGGGGGCGCTGTTCACACTGGTGGTGCTCGTCATCTCCTTTGTCAACGCCTCGAAGATTCCCGAAAAACAAGAGGCCATCGACCGCAAGTTCCGTAAGCGCTATGTGTGCCCCAACAGCAAGTGCGGTCACTTCATGGGCAACCAGCCCTACGACATACTGGCACAAGGCAAGGGCTGTCCCTACTGCCGTGCACAGTACAAAGCGAAATAAATGAAGAGTGAAAACCTCTTTTTATAAATAAGTATTATTAATAACATTAAAAACAAAAAGTATTATGATTGACGACGAGAAGACCATCGTTGCCTACGAGGCAAGTGAACCCGAAGAAGAGAAGAAAGGTACGTCAGACACCATGCGCAAAGTAGCCATTGGCGGCGCAGTAGGCATTCTGTTAGGTGCCAGCGCAGCAGCTGTTGCACAGACCCTGAACAACCCTGACGAGACAGCCGACGAGGAGGTGGACGTAGAACCCGTGGACACGGTCAGCGTAGCAGGCAACGTCAGCGACGGCATGTCGTTCGGCGAAGCTTTCGCCGCCGCTCGTGCAGAATTGGGTCCTGGTGGCATGTTCACCTGGCACGGCAATTCGTACAGCACCTACACAGCAGATGAATGGGACGGCATGTCAGCCAGCGAGCGTGCTGACTACGGACGTCTGGTTGCTCCACATGTACAGTTCGACAACGGCCACTATGGCGGCCACGACACTGCTCACCACAGCACCGTACACCACGTCCACGAGCATGTGGTACACGAGGTTCCTGCTGAGGAAGTAGCACAGGCAGAGGTCGAAGTGGCTCCTGAGGCCGCTACAGCAGCAACAGCCACTGCTACGGCAGCCGTTGAAGCACAGCCCGCAGACGACAGCCACGTGATTGAGCCCCAAAGCGACAAGGTTGACATCGACCTGGCACACATCCGTCTGGTAGAGGCTGAGGAAGTTGAGACCTTCGACGATGTAGACACCGTAGTAGGACGCGGTTTCGTTGACGGACACGACGCTATGTTCCACGACCTGGACAACAACGGCATATTCGATGCCGCCACCGTCGATGCCAACGACAACCACACCTTCATCGACGACGAGAAGTACGACATTTCCGACCAGCACCTCAGCGTGAACAACGTGGAATTCGAGATCTAACCTTTTAGCCCCGATGCAAGAAGTTAAGATTAAATGCCCTGAGTGCAATACCTTGCTGAGCGTGAAGAACACCAACAACGAGCCTGAGGCTACGGTAACGTGCCCCAAGTGTCAGTCTATGCTTCGCGTCAAGTTCGGCAAGCAAAAGCAGTCAGAACCTGAAACTCCCCCTCGCCGCCCTATGGGCGACGGGGGTGAGACCGTTATAGGAGAACCGACCCTGCGCAGGTCACGATTCTACCTGAAAGTAGCAGGACAAACCTACCAGCTGACCGACGGCATCAACACCATCGGAAGGCAGGCCAGTTCGTCGAGTGCCAGCATACAGATAGCCACCAACGACCACAAGATGAGTCGGCACCACGCAGAAATAGAAGTGCTGCGCTATCCTGGAGGCATCACCCGTGTCAAGGTGAAGAACTGGCAGAACAAGAACAGCACATGGGTGAACGGCGTTGAGCTGAAAGACGACGAGACCCTTATCCTGAAAAACGGATGTCGCCTGAAATTAGGCGAGACAGAAATGTTCTTCGTTACGGAGAACGAGAATTGAAACAGAAAATCCAAGTACCCAACTTATGAAATACAAACTCTATCTACCGCAGGCCATCAACGAGATGGGCAACCGAAAGAACCAGGAAGACACCATCTTCCCTGTTCTGGGTGAAGCCACTGCCGACAGCCGGCTGTTCATAGTATGCGACGGTATGGGCGGATACGAGAAGGGCGAGGTAGCCAGCGACACTGTGGCCAGAGCCATCAGCGACTACCTGTTACGCCACTGTAACCTGGACGAGCCGCTGAGCGACCATGCCTTCGGAGCTGCATTAGCCGCAGCCTTCGATGCCCTCGACGAAGCCGACCCGCAAAGACAGAACCTCATGGGCACCACGCTCACCATGCTGTGCTTCCACCGTGGAGGCTGTCTGGCTGCACACATCGGCGACAGCCGCATCTACCACCTGAGGCCTGCCACGGGTGACATCCTCTACCGCTCGCGTGACCACTCCTTGGTGCAGCAGCTCTACGAGATGGGCGAGATCAGTTATCACCAGATGAAGACGTCACCCAAGAAGAACGTTGTCACCAGAGCCATGCAGCCCCATCAGGACACCCGCTCCAAGGCCGACTTGGTACACATCACCGACATACGGCCGGGCGACTACTTCTACATGTGTACAGACGGCATGCTGGAGCTGATGGAGGACGAGGAGCTGATGCGCATCGTAGGCGACAAGAACACCACAGACGAACAGAAGAAGCAACAGCTGATAGAGGCAACACAACACAACAGCGACAACCACTCCGCGTACCTTATTCATATAGAGCGCGTGGAAAACGAAGAGAACGACAGCCTGCAACTGAACGACGAGGCACAGGCCAGGGCTGCCAACAAGGCGCTGAACGACCCATTCAAGGACCAGATAGAAGAGATGGAGGAGGAACCCGCCGTCACTACTATCCGCCAAGGAACCCAACAGTCACAACCGACGCAGCGGCCGCAACAAGCACAACAGGCACCGCGACGCCGTCCAGCTCCGAAGAAGAGTTCTGGCGGCAAGAAGCTACTGGTGCCACTCATCATTGTGCTCGTAGCCATCCTCACCGGCTTCACCCTCTTCAACCTCCTCGGGCAGAAGAAAGACGTGCCGCCCAAGACTCCTGATACAGAAATCACGGACGACAACAACAATCAGGACCGTGTGGAGTTCCAGAAAGACGACTTGAAGGAGAAGTCAGGTTCTTCTGACTACTTTCCCGCCAATAAAGGAAAAACAAAAGGAAAAAGCGAGACCCGCGACAAGCAGACTGATGACGTCAACGACATCATCAAAAACAGCAAACAGCGTGACGACGAAAAGAAGCGCGCTGAAAAGGAAAAAGCGGAAAAGGAAGAGAAGGCGCAGTACGAGAAGGAAAAGGAGGAAACTAAGCAGAAGGCACAACAGGCTAAGGAACAGGCAGACAAAGTCTTGGAAAAAGCCAAGAAGCCAAAGCAGGAGACACCGCAAAGCGACAAGACCATACACATCGGAAACGATGGAAGTGTCAAAGTCGAGAACAAAACAGAAGGACAATAACGTTAACCCTAACGATAACGTCAACGGGAACGTTAACCCTAACGAAAACGATAACAATATAACAAGATAGAAGACTATGCAAGAACTCAAGGCTGGAAGCACACTTCGCAACGGGCGCTACCGTATTGACAAAGTACTCGGACGAGGAGGCTTCGGCATTACATACCAGGGTGAGACCATCACGACTATCTCAGGAGAGTTGGGCAACATGGACGTCAAGGTAAAGATTGCCATCAAGGAATTCTTCATGCGCGACCGCTGCATCAGAGGCAACGACGGCCAGGACGTAACAGTACCTGCAGAAGGCAGTCACCAGCAAGTGGACAAATACAAGAACAAGTTCATCAGCGAGGCTCGCAAGCTGTCGGAGATACACCACCCCAACATCATTAACGTCAGTGATGTGTTCGAAGAGAACAGCACCGTCTATTACGTCATGCAGTATGTAGGGGGCGGCTCGATGGCCAGCAAGGTGAAAAATGCCGACTTGGGACGACTCTCCGAGGAGGAAGCCCTGAAATACATCCACCAGATAGGCGACGCACTGAGCTACCTGCACAACGTGAAGCATATGTGCCACTTAGATGTAAAGCCTGCCAACATCCTGCTGTCGGACGAGGGGAAAGCCATCCTTATTGACTTCGGCATCTCAAAGACGTGGGACGACACCGGTGCAGGAGAGAGCAGCACGTCGTCAGTCAGTTACAGCAACAACTACGCTCCGCTGGAACAATACCAGTCGTTGAAGCAGTTCTCGCCACAGACCGACCTCTATAGCCTCGGTGCCACTTTCTACAACATGCTGACGGGCAACACACCACCTGAGGCCAGCGAGCTGATGGAAGAAGGCTTCCCCAAGTGTCCCTACTATATTACCATCCCACAAGTATGGCAAGCACTTGAACTGGCCATGCAGCCTCGCAAGAAAGACCGCCCGGAGTCGGTGGCCAGATGGTTGCGCATTCTTGACGGCGAAGAACCCTTCCCTGTCAAGGAGGTCATCCCGCCGCCAGTACACCACCCCGTCATCGACGAGGCCGAGGAAGCCACAGTGGTAGGCGATGATGACATCACAGGCGAGGAGACCGTCGTTGGCGGTAGCAGTCCTGCCATTGTCGAAGTTCCCAAACCCGTCAAGGTCATCAAGCCCTCAAAACCTACACGCCAACCGAAGTCCAGGCCACAGCCCCAATACGTATCGTCACCCTACAGCGGTGGAGGCGATACGTCCAAGAAGAAAAAGTCAGGCATCCTGCAGTGGATCATCATTGCCGTTGCCGTCATCTGCTGCTGCGGACTGGGAGCCGTGGTATACAACATCCTCATCGGCAAGGCCAAGGACAAGGTTGAGGTCAGGGCACCCCAGACATCTACCGTCGACGCCATCCAGCTGTTGAGCACTACCGACTTGACCATCAAGCGGATACAGGAGATTGAGAAAGATGTCAAACACAACGGTACCGATGCCGAGGAGCGTGAGCTGAAGAGCCGCATTAACTCGCTGAAGCATCTCTATCTAGAAGGCTTCCAAAGTAGTCATCACACCGTCCGTGACCTCTACAACATCTACATCATCCACTCCGGAGAGTTCTCCAAACAGCAGCGCGACCTCATGATATGGTACTTCGACCAGCCCGAAACCGTCAAGCAACGCTGGGAGACCATCACCACCAATCCACACAGCTTCGACGAATTCAAGAAACTCATAGAAGGCAGCAATTAAGCGAGAGCAGAGCCAAGTTTACTTGAGCTCTGCCGTGCGTAAGCTGGCTCAAACGAAGTTCAACAATAACGAAAACTATAACAATAACATTATGAAAAAGCTACTTATTTTCGTGTGCATTGCCAGCGTGGCAGCCTTCATGTCGTGCGGCAACGAGACACAAAGAATGAAAGATGCCAAAGACTCCGTAGAGAACGTCAATGCGCATCAGAAAGAGATTCTCTACGACCTCACCGAGACCCTCGTGGAAGTGTCTACCAGCCTCGACTCCATCGCTGCAGGCGAAGGACTGCTGAAGAAGAGCGGCGAGGGAAAGACCCTCACCCGCCAGCAGGTCATTGCCAACCTGAACACCTTCAAGCAGATGCTGGCCGAGAACCGCGAGAAGCTGAAGAAGATGGAAGGACAGCTCGCCAAGCGCGACGACCAGATTGGTAAGCTGACTGCCGTCATCAAGCACCTGAACAACGAGCTCGACGAGCGCGAGGCTACTATTGCACGACTGGAAGAAGTCATCAAGGACCAGAAGAGCACCATCAAGGATCTGGAGTCCGTCATCGAGACCAGTAAGATGGCCATCAGCCAGATGGAAGAGGAGAACCAGCGCCAGGCTGAGCAGATTACCCAGCAGGACGAGTCGTCCAACGCCGTCTACTTCGTCTTCGGCACTAAGAAGGAACTCAAAGCCAAGGGGTTGCTCTCAGGAGGTTTCCTGAAGAAGAAGAAAGCTGACATGACCAACGTTGACAAGGCTGCCTTCAACAGAGCCGACCGCCGCACGCTGGCCGAGATATCCATGCCCAGCGAGAGTGCCAAGGTCATGAGCGGCCAACCTGCCGACTCTTACACCATCGTTGAGAAGGACGACGGCACCTGTGCCCTGAAGATTACCAACAAAGCTCGTTTCTGGAACGTTAGCGACGTGCTAATCATCATGCTCGATTAACCAATTCATACGTTTAATAGTTCGAGAAGGCGTACCACGGATGGTGGTACGCCCTCTCTTCTTTTCACCTGAACAGGAATAAGCGTAAACAGACATCATAGAAAACCCCAGCCTGAATGGATGTCAGGCCGGGGATAATTTACTTTGTCGAAATACGTGACTGCGGAATTAATAATTCTGCTTTTTGCCGTTGTAGTTAAAATAAGTCTTGAACACCTCCAGCTTTTGGTCAGCGGGTGTCCATGTCCCAATGAGGGATGATATACGCGCCTCTATCTTGTCGCCGGGCACGGTGACTATGTTGAAGAGGGCCGACTGCTCACCGTCGCCAACCAGCGACTTGTTGTTGGATCCAATGATTTCGAAGGCGAACGCCGAGCCAAAGCCCAGTGTGTATGTCTTCGAGGCGTCGGGGGTGAAATCGGCTCTACGCGAAAGCTTCACGCTCATGGAGAACACCAGGCCAGCATCTGTCACGGGTATGTCCCTCTCGGCGATAGAATAAGTAGTCTTCGTGAGTTTCTTGGTCAATTGTCCGTATTCGGGTCCTACGGTAGTTACTTCCACGTCGAACACATCAAGCATGTCGTCACCTATGCTTACATTGTACCATGCTGAGGCAGTCTTGGCCACCCTCTCATCCTTTGGTTCCTGCTTTCCGCTGTCATCGTCATCGTCCTTGCTGCATGAAGTTGTCATTGTACCGCAGAGAAGGATGGCGGCGAGCATCCATAAAAGATTCTTTTTCATTGTTGTTGTTTGAATTAAATTAATAAAATAATGTATAGTATTTGTATTCTTTCTCAATTGTCCGGCTAAGTTACTACTTTCTTGTTATTAGTAAAGGTGGAACAGCCGAAAAGTTGAAAACTTATTGGGAAAGATTCAGTATTTTGGGAAGATAGCGTGATTTCAGGACCAAACGAAAGGCAACAAATAGTTTTTTTATCGTCATTGATAAAAATTATCAATAGTCAATTATCGATTGTCAATTAAAAACAGTACCTTTGCAGCATGAAGAATAATTATCTTGTAAATCATGTAGAGAGTGGCTTGCCCCGCTGGCTCATTGAGGCTGCCTTTGTCTGTTATCTCCTGCAGGCTGTCACTAACTGGACACCGCTGATGCACTGGATGGAAGTGCATGCTCCGTTAGCCTCGGCAACCGTTCAGACCTTTGGTGCGCTGGTGATGTATGTCGGACAGATGCGTGGCATGAAGCTGCTCTACAGACCCATGACAGCAGCATGGTGGATTATCATTGCACTTAACATCGCCGGATTTATGACAACAGCCATACCTGCAATCATGTATACTATCGGTTTGCCAGTCTCCGTGGCACTGATGTTGGTCTACCTGCCACTGGGTACCGCTATTGCCCTCTCCTATCGTGGAAGACTGCGCTGGGTGGGCGTGTGGATGGCACTCTATATCCTCATCTCCAGTATCATTCCTGTATTATGGTATTTGTTGGGTGCTCCCGATTCAGGCGTCATCAACCATCTGATGGAGTTTTCCACCATTGGGGTCATTATCATCTATGCCTGGGCACAGCGCAGGGTACTTATCATACAGGACACTTATTCCTCGTTTTTGACGTCAGAAACTTCCGACGCCAGCATCTGACGGAACTGCGAAGGTGTCAGACCCAGATGCGACTTCACCACCTCCTGGAACGTGCGACGCGTCTGGAACCCGGCCTCCATAGCCACTGCCTCTATCTTCCATTGGGGATTCTCGCGCATTAGTTGACAGGCCAGCAGGAAGCGCTTCTCTGAAAGATACTCGTTCAGATTGGCATACTTCTCATGCTGCTTGAACAGATTAGCCAGTCGTCGCTGCGTCAGCCCCATTGCACTGGCTATGTCCTTCAGCGATATAGTAGGATTTGCAAACAGTCTCGTCTCGTCCATACGCTGGTCTACCCATGCCATCAACTGCTCGTCGCTCATGTCGGATGTCAGCTCAATATGCTCCCGATGCTCGCGGGTCTGTTCTTGCAAAACAGTCACCTTATCCACACTAATGATATTAAGCTGCTCAACCAGTTCCTTCTGCTGTTTCCTTAACACTTCAATCATCTCCTTCTTTTCCTTCAGCTCCATTTTGTGCTCTTCTAGCTCACTGCCTTGCATCTCGTTCTGTTCCAGGAGCGTGTGGTGCTTCTCTGCTAATTGATCATTGTCATCGATGATCTTCTTTATATGGGCATTCACTACCAGCATCGTGACAACAAATGTTATCACCAAGACGATAATGATAGCTGCGATAAGAACATTGGGACCTGTCATCGGATATCTGTTGCTTTTTGCCTACAAAGTTACTCGTATTTTTACGGAATGCCAAAAAGAATGTCAAAAAAACAGCAGAAAAACCCGGAAAAAACCAGAAAAACCCGGAAAATAATGGGAAGATTACTCTAAACCCAAACTTTTTTTAGTGTAAAAATATTGCCGAGACTCCACAGAGGAGAGTCTGAGCAGGCACTGACAGCCTTCGAGTACGTCGCGCCAAGTAGCTTCAAAGTTGCCGGTGTACCAAGGGTCAGCAACGTCACCGGGACGGTTGGTGAAATCGAGCAGCATGTGGATTTTACCCTCTGAGTCGCCACCACAGATGCGAAGCATGTTGCGGATGTTCCAGGAATCCATGCCGATAAGCAGGTCGAAGCAGTCGTAGTCGCTGCGAGTCATCTGGCGGGCAGTCTTTCCTTTGCACGAAATGCCGTGCTCGGCCAGCTTACGGCGGGCTGGCGGATAGACGTCGTTGCCGATTTCCTCGGTAGAGGTAGCTGCCGACTCGATGTAGAAGTCACCGACACGCCCTGCCTGCTGAGCAAGGTGCTTCATGACAAACTCTGCCATCGGA
>Ga0310690_10005739_pt1 | contig 16671 bp, 20 predicted proteins | sample AusTroGonzalo_MG_2_FD_207661 | JGI IMG/M metagenome (GOLD analysis project Ga0310690, IMG submission 207661) | Bovine rumen microbial communities from tropical cattle in Woodstock, Queensland, Australia - Gonzalo_04 (v2) (version 2) | ecosystem: Host-associated > Mammals > Digestive system >... | reverse complement strand
CTCCAGCATCCAAACAAGCAGAGTATTCAACCAAGCAATAAACCAAGCAGAAGAATATGATCATCATTATGTCATCATAGTTGGCGGTGAACTGGCAAGAGCAAAAGCAATCGCAATGTCAAAACACTACAGAGAAGTCAGTTATCATGCATATCTTGGAGCTATAGCTTCACTTAACCGTTACACTACTGTAATAGAATCCTATAATCCAAATATTATAGAATCTTTTTACAGGATGTTAATCCAAGCCAAAAAATGTCTTCAGGATAAACCAATTGTCAAGAGGTTTCCTCGCAAAGATAAAAACCCTGCATTCAACTTCCTATGCCATGACATCTATGGAATCAATACTAAAAAAGCACAACAAATTGTAAACACATTCAATTTATACTCTAAAAAAGACTTAGACCAATTAACAAAAGAAGAATTATTAACCGTTGATGGAATAGCAGACAAAACAGCTGAAAAAATACTAAAAGCAATAGGAGAATAGAAAATATGACAGACATAAAACAACTCCTAAAAAAATACAACACACCATACACACCAGGAGAAATACGAACACCCGAATACGAAAAACAAATAAAACAAAAACAATCAATAAAAGAAAAACTACAAATCGCAGAAGACCTATTCACAGAAATACCATTCCACCTAACACCAAACGAAAAAAAACAAGTAAAACACCTAATAAAAATGTACCCAAACTTCAAAAAACTACACAAAAGAGCATCCAACCAAACAATAATACTGGCATTCATATTCTACACAAAAATCCCCGAAAACACAGACATAAAACTAAACAACTACACAATAACCCAAAAATACCACCTAACACACAACACATTCGAACTAATCATATGCAGACTAATACAAAACTACCTACAAGAATTATACATCATACCATACGAACCAAAAGAAACAAACCACGAAATACTAACTAAAGGCGAAATAAAATGAATACAACAAGTGTTCCGACTAACTCCCATAGTATAATAAGAGGACATAACCGAAATGTTTCCAACATGATAAAACACAATCCCCGATTATATTATATCAAATCATTACAAGCTCACATACCAAAAACATGCCCTGAATGCAACAACGAATTAATCGTGGATGAAGAACAAATCTACTGTCCAAACTGCGGCTTAATAACCCAAGACAGTTACAATTACCAAGCTGGACAACATTTCAAACTACCTCATGGATTAAAACTCATATAATATCCACCTTGGAGTAAAAAAAATTAAACCTCCTAATAAAACCTCTACACATGAAACTTTGTTAAAAATTTATTTCTAATCAGCTACCAAAAATTTTATACTCCAAGGGATTTTTTTTATCTAATGCAGGTTACAGGGAATATATGATATACGATCTTAAAACTACTTAGAATCCTACTAATAAATATGGGAGTAAAATTAAAAAAAGATGGTTCAATTCCATCTACCTGCCTAAGCACTCCCAAAAACATAATATTTTAATCTTTTTTCACTTCATATATTTTTGACCCAAATGTGGTTTTTCCTTAGTGTGCTTTTGGTTCCTCGTTTCCTTTTCACACACTAAAGAAAACCACACTATTTTATGATTAAATGTCATGGAGAGAATCTATGACCCTTTTTATTATAATTCTTTTTAGATTTCTATCGGAATCTTTTAACCTCGAAAAAAAAAGGGTAATATGTGGGTGCAAATCCCACACATGACCTACAAAAATATAAAATTTTATAGGAGACTAGCCCACTATGGATACCAATAACATAAGTACAATCGCAACATTCGCAGCAATCTGCCTTACTACAATCTTAGCATACTTCGGATACACAGTAGACCAGGCCCAAGCCACCACTGTGATAATGGGAGTCATAACATTAATAATCGCAATCTGGTCCAGTAAGAATCCAAATACATTAGAAGTATTCGGGAACTCACCAACACAGGTAGAATCCACTGAACCAGTACTAAATGATGAATATGAGTGTGATGAAGATGGAGGATGTTAAAACACCATACATCTGCATCAAAGAAGACAAAATCGCAGAACTCGATGCAGAAATCACATTCAAACAAAAACGCTTAGACGATATCGACAGAAAAATCGAAAAAATGGATGAAAAAATAGACAAGCTGAACGAGAATATGAACAAACTAATCGTACAATCCAACAAAGACGATAACGCAATCGAAAAACGATTAGTAGCACTCGAAACAAAAACCAAAGACAATGAAAAAGCCGTACAAGACAACCGCAATCGTTTTACATTAATTATCTCAGTAATAACAATATTCTTCACAATACTCACATTCATATTCAATTTCTTAATCAAATAAATCATTCATTCAAAGAGAGAAACTAATATAACAACGTTAATAATATAAAAGGTGGTTAAGTGTATGGAAAAAACAGAACTAAAAGAACCAATACACCTAACACAACCTAACGAAAAACCAAGACCCAACTTCTACAGACAAAACTTCTTTGAATACAATGGAAATCTTCAAGAATACATATCCCACCTTGATAAAATATGGAGGGCATATGGAAGACCTTTGGAAGATTTAAATGATAGTGCCTGTAAAAAACTGGAAAAACATTTCACACCAGGAGACATTGAAAAGAATGCAAAATGTCATAGCATGATAATGAATAATGAAAAAAAAGTAATCCCTGGTGAAAGTACAATAAGCAAATGGTCTGCTTGTGATTTATGGTTAACTCGAAAACCAAGTTTCCTAAACAGTAGACAAGAAGAATTAAACCAATTCATGTTACAAAAAGATTTGGAAACAAGTCAAGAGATTTATAGTCTACAAAAAGAAGCAAGATTATTAAACTTACAAGATTTGGTATTTGGTTTAAAATCACATTCAATTAATGGTACTCAGGCTCAAGCCAAAGGCCAATTAAATAAATCTTTACAAGATGCAGAGAATCGTGATAAAGGTCAAGTTAAAGATATTAACCAAAGCAATATTCAAGCAGATGTAAATAGTACTGCTGAACTATCACATGGTTTAGATGAAACAGTAATCAAGGAGTTATCCGATGTTATCAAGCCAAGACACAATAGAGATGATTAGATACATCTGCCACGAAAACCTTTACTGGTTTTACAGAAACTACGTGTCAACAGATTTCAAAGAAAACCTTGATGCACCACATATTGAAACTTTAGCTGCATATTTAACTGATTTGAAAGATGGTTTAATCAACCGTTTATGCGTGGCAATGCCTCCAAGGCACAGTAAATCTTCAATGATTACACTAGCATTTCCATTATGGTTACTATCCAAAAACAAAAACCTCAACATACTAATTGTCAACAATAGTGCAGGACTATCAGAGAAATTCGGTATACAATTAAGAGAATACATCAAAAGAATAGGTCCTGAATTCGACTTATACTTATCAGATGTGAAACATTCCAGCACATATATCATGTTCACCAATAGTCAAGGTGAACTACAAAAAGGTAGCATCCGATTAGTTGGATCAAGTGGAAGTATCACAGGTCAAGATGCAGATTACATAATACTTGATGATATTTACTCTGGATTCGATGACATCACACCAAGCTTATTACAAAAGAAAATTGACTGGTTCAAAACAATAATCGAACAAAGAATTGAACCTCACACTAAACTAGTTATATTACATACTCGTTGGCATAGTGAAGACCTGCAAGGATACCTTAAAGAACATTACCCTGAAGATTACACATTCCTTGAATTCCCTGCAATTGACAAAGACGGCAAACCATTATGGGAAGAACGATACAGTATAACAGATTATCGTAAAAAGCAAGAAGCAATGGGTGAACGGCAATTCCAAGCAATATACCAACAAACACCATTAGACTTAACATCAGACTTCTTCCATGTAGACCGACTAATATTCGAAGACTACTTCGATGATTACTCAATCGCAAAATGCAGAAGCTGGGATATAGCATCCAGTGATGACAGTCTCGGAGACCAAAGAGACTACACCGCAGGAGTACGAATGATAAAAACACCAGGAGACCAATACTGGATATTTGATTTCGAACATGGCCAATACGGAAACAATGTCAAACACATCATACAATCCACAGCAAAAATGGACAGCCCACAATACACAATCCTATTAGAACCAGGAACTACAGGTGGAGCAGCTGGATTATTATATCAAGAATACAAAACCGCATTAGCCGGTTACAATACAAAACAATCCGAACCGAAAGGAACCAAAGCAGACAGAGCAACACCATTAAGCAACGCAATCTACGATGGCAAAGTACATGTCTACATAAACAACAATGAAAAACGAGAATTATTACTATCACAATTAAAATCATTCCCAAACGGCAAACACGATGACCTCGTCGATGCATTGGCCTACGGGTACAATTATCTATCACAACATTCACAAAACACAATTTCAACAAGTGGAACAAGAACAAGGAGAAGAATACGATGAGCATTCTATCAGATTTAAAAAACAAATTACTAGGCAAGGAAACAATAAACCCCGTGCCTGCACATAACAAATACACTGCTAAACGATACACCTTAGGAGCAAACAAAACAGTACTAAAATACAATACAGGTATGGAAATCCTAAGCGATGTTACAGTTTCCATGTGCTACGATGTACTCAAATACTTACTATCCAGTAAACAATGGGTATTAATCGCCAACGAAAATGACAATCAAGGAGTCTACGACTTCATCAACGACATGTTATTCAACATGGACACTGAACTAACCGAAGTAGTAAAAAGAATGATAGAAGCATGTCTCTGGGGATTCCACATTGAAGAATTAATATTCGACATCAACGATGACGGAAAACTCATCTGGAAAGACAGTGTACCAGTTTCAATCAAAACATTACAAAACCAACCATTCACATATGACGATGACGGTAACTTAATCAGCATACACCAGGAGTATGATCATGACGAAGTTGACATACCCGTCAACAAATGTTTAAAATACACTTATGGTGATTTCAACACCGATTATGGGCGAGGAATACTATTAGAGGTGAAAGACCTGGTGGAGTATAAATTTAACACTACTGATTGGTTGCTCACATTCCTGGAAAGACATAGTTTACCATCATTGGTGGGTAAAACTGATAATCCTGCAAGTCGTGATGAAATGTTATCCGCTTTTGCAGACATGCAGAACGGGACATTGGGAATGACTGTGGGTTTAGATGATACTGTTGATGTATTGGAATCCAGTCATCATGGTGAAACTTTCTTCAATACTTTCAGTTACTTGGATAATCAGATCGTTAAAAGATTCTACATTGGTGAACTGATAATGGGAACTACCAGTAAAGTAGGTTCTTATGCATTAGGTAATAGTCAATTAGATTTCAGCCAATTAGTCTACGATGGAATATTGGAAGAAATAGCGAATTGTATTCAAAAACAAGCGATTAATTCAATTGTTGAATTTAATTTTGGTGATGTGAGTTTAGCTCCTACTTTTAGTTTTGATAAATTCAAGACTGGTGATATTCAAGCATTGTTTGAAGTTGTTAAACCGTTGATTGATTCTGGTGTGATTGATAGTGAGAATGATGCAGTACAAGATAGTATTGCTATGATATTTAAAAAGGAAACTGGTTTGAATTATGTTAATGAAGAACCTGTTATGCCTGAAGAAGATTTTGGTTTTCAGGAACCAGTGACTGGTGAAAATTTAACTGATAGTATTTTAAGTGATTTAGATGCCATCACAGAACAAACTGATTAAGCAAGGGATTAAGTATACTGACTCCTTGTTTGGTGAGATATCTAAAAGGTTAGAGCAAGGTGTTAAAGCCAGTGATTCTCTTGAGTCTTTTTTAGATAAGTATCATAAAGCATTTCCTGAAAAGGATAATCCTTTGATTGCTTTGGGTTATGATGTGGGAATGTTGGATATTATTTTACAGGAGACTAATAATCATAAGTTTAGTCGACCATCTCAAAAGGAATTGACAAGGGTTACTATTGAGAACCGTGTTGGTGATTTAATCGTGGATGTTGGTGAAGACATTCAAGCGAGTGTCCGAGACATCGTGAAAGACGGTTACAATAATAACTTGTCTCAAAATGAAATTGCTGATCAGATAACCAGTAAAGTCAGTACAATCAAGACTAAGCGTGCACGTGCTATTGCAAGGACTGAAATAGCAAGGACAGCCACTATTAGTGATTATGTGATTAATAAGGAAATGGGTGCTACTCATTTCTATGTGGAGTGTCGTAATACTGCTTGTCAGATATGTAAGAAAGCTTGGCATAAAGGATGGACAGAAGAAAACGATGCAACCTATAAACCAAGAGATAAAAGTGCAGGCGGAAAAGGTTGGATAGGAAATAATGTTTATTCAATGTCAAATACCAGTAAACTTCCACCAATTCACCCAAATTGCCGTTGTGTGCCTTATTTTGTTGCGGAGGATGAGATTCCTGATGATACAACTATTGTAAAAGAAACTCCAACAAATACCGAACCAATAACTTCTGCAAATGTTGAAGAACCAAAAATTACTGAAAACACTTTCAAAATAACTAATGAAGATGTTGTAATTGATGAAGTTGGAATGTCTGGTAAAGGATACGATGGATTAAATTCCTTTGCAAAAAAATACGCTAATTCAAAAATAGAACATGGATGTATTATTGATATGATAACTGGGGAACAATATTCCCAAATGTATCATGGGGATAATGGAAGCGTACATGTCCCTACTGCTGGAAATATAAAATCTCCAAATTGTGTATTACTCCACAATCACCCTGATGGATTCAGAACTTTTAGTCCACCTGATTTAAGAAAAATCTTAAATGAACCCTCATTGGATTCAATTGTTGCGGTTTCAAAAGAAGAAACTCATATAATGACAGTTAAAGATGGACTAACTCCAAAAGAGAAGTCAAAATTACTCCAAGAATACATAAAAAGCACTGATGATGTGAGAATAGCTCAAGAAAAACGAATTAGTGATAAAAGTATTGAAATAATGAATAAATACAAAGGTGATGAGCAACGCACAAAATTGTTGGAGTTATTGGCGGAAACTAAAACTCCTGAATATAAAAACTTGATAAATCGTGAGATGAATCAAGCAGTAATGAAATTTGCAGAGAAAAATTCTGATTTAATTAAAATTAAGAAAATCAATGCAGAAGATACTTTAAAATATGCTACTGACTTGAAAAATGCAAAAGTTTCATCTAAATCTCAATCAAAAAACAATTCAGAGCCAACATCTTTAACTAAAGGCCAACAAGAATACATTAAACAAATAGATAATGAAATTTCTAAATTGACTTTGAAAGTTAATGAGATGGCTTCCCAAAAATCCATGAGAAGTCCTAAAGAATTTGCGATGGTTAAAGGCCAATTAGCAATGTTGAATATCAAAAAGGATACTATTAACAGACATTTAAAAGATAAAAATTATTCCGAAATCCCAACAATCAAAGCAGAAACTACCTCATCATCTAAAAATTATTCTCATGTAGAAATCAATGGAAAAAAATATCTTAAATGGGATGATGATGCTAATTTGCCTTATGAAGAAAAAATAAAGAATGACAGTGCTATGAGTAAACATTATGAAATCAACCAAGACAAAGCAAATTACACAGAAAAAGAATTATACAGTCTGTTAGATTACCAGAAGAATAGTTCTACAGACATTAATAAACTTCTTATCTATGGTAATAAAATCAAAGAAACTTGGGATAAATTCGCAAAGGCATTGAATAAGAACATTGATGATAATATCAAGAATATCAAATCTGCGATAAATAAAACTCCTGCATTGCAAGAGAATACGATTTTATACACTGGCCAACGACTCCCTGATAATGTTTTAGATGGCGATTCAATTGGAACATTCAAACATTTTGTTTCTACCAGTTTTAAAGCAAGAATTGCCAGTTCCTTTTCACGAAGAGAGGGAAGATACAGTATTAAAGTATTGGCACCTAAAGGCACCAAAGGAATTGTTTATACTGAACGTTGGAGGGGCAAAAGAGTTAATAAAGGAATGGGTGAAGGAGAGTTATTGCTACAAGCTGGAACTAAATTCAAAGTCATTGAGTTAGACCCTAAAAACAAAACCGCCACTATAGAGTTGATAGTATGAAATCAATAAATTTAAAAGAATTTTTTGAAGATGATCCTTACGATGATGAAGGAATTTATATAGATGATTCTGATTTCAAAATCAAAGAATTTAATGATGTAGATGAATTAATTTCATTTGCTAAACGCAATCTTTAAACTTATTTTCATAACCGATGATGCTAAACTTGTGTTAGCTGAGGATATAAACTTATTTTTACATTTTAACCGAGTTATGTTAGCTCATGCTAACAACAGAAAATGTAATTGAGGTGAATTACCAATGAGTGATAAAACTGCAGAAGATTACGAAAAAGAAATCCAAGAACTAAAAAATAAACTGAAAGAATCCGAAGAAAACAACGGATTTGACGACATCAAAAAGAAATACGAAAAAATCATCAACGATAAAGATAAAGAAATCGCAGAACTCAACCACACCGTTAATGAAACCAATAAAAAGGTGGAGACAACAGTCAACGAGTTAAACGATGAAGTAACAGAAAAACTCGAACAATCAGAACGATTAAGAGAGTTACAAAAGAACGTAGATGACTTATTACGAGAAAAAGCAGAAGTAACCGTAGACACCTACATACAAAAAGGAGTCATACCAACCGCAAAAAGAGACATCGCAGTAAAACTCTGCTTAAACGATAACGATACATTCTTAGAATTATACAAAGACGCTCAACCTATTATCGAAATAAATAAGCAAAAATCCAAAAAGGTAGATGCAGATTTATCTCGACTAGTAGATTACTTTAAAAATTAAATAATATCTGGAGGACTAAAATGAGTCAAGAACTTAATATAGGCAAACTTGGTGCAGTAGCACCATTTAAAGCAATCGAAGGAAAAATTGACATTACTGAAACTGCTACTGCTCATGGAGTAGTTAAAGGTCCAGTATTACAATATCCTTTGAAAAAAGGCGATTTAGTAGAATTAGACAGTGAAATGGCAGTAAAAGCATTAAGCAGTGGAGTACCAATTGGTATTGTATACAACACCCCAAAATGGGAAGTAGAACCAAGAACCAACTACACCGCAGCCCAAGCCAAATCAGGAGGAATACTCAGAGAAGTAGGTATTGAAACCATCTTCAAAAAAATCTTAACCTTAGACGCAAAAGCATCTGAAGGAATCACCGCAGGAAAATACTGTGAACTATCTGCTGATGGTGTGAAATTATCCGCATCAAGTGGATCAACTGCAACTGACATTATCGCTTTATCCGCACAAGACAGTAACGATCGTGTTGTTGTAGGATTTATCTAAAAAACATTTTTACTAATTTAATTAATTTGGAGGAATGAATTAAAATGGAAACTATACCAAAATTATTCGATGAAAGAACACATAACCTTGAAATCTACGCTACCAAAAGGGTTTATGGAGCATTAAAATTATTAAACAAATTACCTATCGTACAAAACGTATCAGGTGAATTCACCAATTACGTAGCATCTGATGTTGATGACATCACTGGTGACATTATCAGTACTGGCGATGGATTAGACTTCAACGAAATCAAATTCGGTGAACCATCCGCTTACAGGGCTGCAACCTTACCTAAAGGTTATATGTTCAAAATGAACAGTCGTCTTGAAGATGTTGGAAGAATGGATGCTACCTTACAAGTGTTCTTAAACAAATCTGTAGCTAAACTTGCAAACTTCTATGACAAAGCATTCCTTGGTGCTTTAGTTAACGGAGCAGGTGCAACTGCACCAACTATCAGCCAAATCGATTCATCCAGTACTGGTATTGATGTTATCGAAAACGAATTAAAAATCATCGATGCAATGGAAGTTAAAAACGATGTTGACACTGGTTTCACTCCTAACACTATCTTTTTACCAAGAGCAGATGCTCAAGCCATTAAAATTGCTTTAGCTAAATCTAACTTATTAGATGACAGTAACTTTGAATATGTGGGAACTAGTGCTATTGCTGCAAACCATTATCTTGCTATGGATTTAAACAATCCAACCGCAACTGTGGAAAAATATGCTGACCCTAACTATTCCATTATTGCACAGTTAGAACAAGAACCTGAAATGAATTCTGACATTCTCATGCAATTACCACAATCCTTTGTGAACGTGAAAATGACAGAACCTGATGAACCACAAAGAAGTTATGTTTATGTCTTTGCTGAAGCTAACGTTAACATCTTAGAACCAAATGGATTAATGTATGGTGGATACTCAGCTTAAAGGGTATTTTCCTTACTAATTTATTTTTTTTAAATAAAACTTGGAAAGGTGATTATTGATGGTTAATTATCCTAATTACTTGGCTGGAAGCCAAGATGACATTAACAAAAGGTTACTCCAAATGATTTTAGAATTGAAAAAATCTGAAGGAGCAGATGTTGGTGCTTTAGTTAATAAAGTAACTGCATTAGAAACTGCTGTTGGTGACAAAGACTCTGGTGCAATTAAAGATATTGCAGATATTAAAACTGCAATTGGAACCGCTACAGCTGGTAGTGAAACTGGTATCCATAAAGATATTGCAGACATTAATACTGCAATCGGTGACGATGACACCCCAGCTTCCATTAAAGGCCGTATCTATGCCTTAGAAGAACATTAATTTAATTTTTAAGGATGTGATTTCACTATGACAGATGAAGAAACAATTGTAGATGTTCCTGATGAAACCATTGAAAACGAACCAGAACCAACTACAGACGATGAGTCAACTCCTGCATATACTGGTAAATATTGTAACAGTGATGATGTATTGGCTTTATTTGAAGACATCAGCGATGACCCATCAAATGCATTATTGAATGTGGCGATTGATAATACGGAAGCATGGATTGAATCTAATCTGAAAAGACATTACGTACCAATCCCTGTGGAAATCCCACAAACCTTGAAGACAATTGCTATCTACTATGCATCAAGCGACATACTCATGAGTCTCTATCATGGTGAAGAATACCAATCCTTAATGGATTACTGGTTCGAAAAAGCACAGGACTTATTAGATGCATATGTTGAAGAATATTTGAATTCAGAAGCAACACCAGAAGAACAAGTAAATGTGCAGATGGTTAAACACTCCCATGCCAGAACCTACAATCAAAAAAGAGGGAGACGTGGAATATGGGTGAGATAACTAAATTTGTACAATTGTATGTTGAACAAAGCGATATACTTCCAGTAGAAACCTACAAACTCGCAAGGAACTTACAAAACAATATTAAAAAAGAAGCACCTTACGACCAAGGACGATTAAAAAGAAGTATACGAGTCGACACAAGAATAACAGACAAATACAGTATTATAACTGGTTACTGGGATGAAGGAATAGCCCCACACGGAGAATATGTGGTATTCGGTACCAAACCTCACATGATTAAACCCAAAAGCAAAAAAGCTTTGCATTGGGGCGGAAAAGGTGGGCCATTTAGTAAAGGTCACAGACATCCAGGAACTAAACCTAATGACTTCCTTGGAAGAGGATTACTAAACACAATCGCAAACTACAGGTGATACAATGACCGATGAAGAACCAAACGAAGAAATCATCGAAGAAACAGATGTCCTGGACGACACAGACATAATCATTGATGGTACAATAAAACAAGTTATTGAAACACCAGTATATGACTTCACCATAACAGGTAAAACATCACCTGACTACCGATGTTGTGCATCAATCATTGAATGGATCAAGTCCAACTTGGATTCATTAACAGATGATTACACACATCCTTTATTCAGTAAAGTCAACTACGGTTATAACCAAGACACACTCAAAGGTTTTGGTAAAAAACCAGTAGCAGACGTATATATTGATACATTAAGTTATACTACTGATTTTGATGACAACAGACCCAACCTAGTTAACAGTTTCATCATTGTCTATCTCAAAGGTAATATGAATAATGCATATGTGAAAGCATGTGAATTAACAGATTATTTGATTCAACAATTCGAAGAAAATGAGGATTTCAGAGAATTGCCTCAAATTGTACGAAACACTAGTGTTGAGAATGTAGAACTTCAAGTAATCCCTAGTAACAAATCGTATGGGATTTTGTGTGCTTTTGAATTGCAACATAAATTATATTAAAGGTTATTATTATGACTAAAAAAGAATTTGATTTAAATAAAGAATTAGAAGCTTATCCTTGTCCGGATTGGTTTAAACGTGCATTTCTTAAAGTATTTGACACAAGTAAAATTAAATCTAAATCTGATTTGGATAAAGCTTTTAAAAAATTTGGGGAGATGAAATAGTATGACTGCTAAAGTTCCTAAAGTTGAAATAATTAAAAAGAAAACAGCTAAAGCAATAGGCACTGGTGAAGCTGGTAAAATAGCAGTTATCGGTGCTTTTAAAACCACCGAAACTAATCCTAAACTGTTCACCAGTTTAACTGATGCTCAAGATAGTTTTGGTGATGACACTACTTTTGATGGATGTGCTGCATTACCATACTTGTTTATGAATGGTGCAACATCATTGTTATGTGTTAATGTTTCTACTGAGTCTAGTGGAACATGGACTAAAACCATTGATGCTACTAATCTTGCAGCTTCTTTAGCTAAAATTAAAGGTGAAGATTGGGACATACTCTTTGTATGTGCAGCTTTAACCGATACATTTTTACCAATCATTGACCAATACTTGGAAGATTGTTTTGAAATGAAATATCCTGCAGGATTCATTGGTGCTTTAACTGGAGTATCTGATGCTGCGAATGTTACTAGTGCAGGATTAGCAGGAGACCAATGTTACGGTTTAATCACACAACAATTAACTGTTAATGGTACTCAATTATCAGTTTTAAATAGTGCTGCTTATTACTGTGGACTCATTGCCGGATTAAATGTAGGTAGCAGTATGACTATGAAAACTGTTCGTGGTGTAACTGCCATATCTCCGGAGTTATCTTTTGAAACTGGTGGAAGTGGTAAAACATTATTAGAAGCAGGTATCACCACTTTTAAATGTGCAAATCGTAATGATGGAAGATATGTTGTAGTTAATTCTGAACAACCTAACGGACTTGACCTTTACATTAATCGTGTAAGAGACTATGTGATTAAACAATTATCATTACATCAATTCCTTGGTGACAGAAACAGACAAGCAACATTAGATGAAATCAAACACGAAATAATGCGTGTGAAAGATGTCTGTGTAAAAGGTTTAGACTTATTAAGAGACATTGAATTTGATGTAGTTAAAAAAGAAACTGACAAAGTCGATATTCATATAACTAAACTCTTATTTGATGGCATCATCACCGAAATTGACGTGTATGTTACTGTGGAGGTTGAATAAGTATGGCAGATAAAACTGTTATAATCAGTGTTGCTGATTTAGAACTAACATTTACAAGAGTAACCGAAGTTAAAATCAGTGAAGAATTGGATTCTGATATTGTGAAAACTTTTGACGAACCAGTAAGTGTACCTTCTAGTGATGGAGGATATACTGTTGATATTAGTGCATTGGAAGCACGTAATGTTGAAGAGTTCAAAACTTTAAAGAAAATTCTTAAAAAGATGAAAACTCAATCCGGTAACTTAACTGTTAAAGAAAACATTAAACATAAAACCGGTAATTTTGATGATGAAAATTACTTGTCTGGTGTTACTTTAACTAGTAATGAAGTTACTTACAATGCTGAAGATTTAACTGCACGTGAATTAAGTTTCAATGTGGAATCATTATCAGAAGTTATTGATGGTGAAGAAATCCAATAAAAAGGCGGATATCTCCTTTTTATTTGGAAAAAATATATTTGGAATAATATTGGCCAAGATTTATTTTTTATAAATTTTGGTCTCTTTTTTTATAAACTTTTTTTTATACAATTGAATTAAATTTGAATGGATGTGAATTACCAATGACAAACAATCCTAAAATAGAAGTAGAAGAAGTTAGTTTAGAAGATTTAATCGTATTAGGTGAAGATAAATTAATCAACATCATAATTGAATACCCTACCGAAAACGGTAGTGTGCAGTCTAAAGCTAAAATCAAACAGTTAACAATGAAAGAATTGAAAAATCTTGATTTAACAAAACCTTCTCTTGAAACTAATGTTAAAGTTTTGAAAAAATCTTTATTCAAACAAGACGGGGAATCATTCCCTGAAGAATTAATTCTAAACCTACCTATTGGTGTGGTAAATGCCATATCTCGTGAAGTACTACAAATAAGCGGAGTAAACCAACAAGATATGGGGTTTTAGATATACAAAAAGGTGAATTAAAACATTTAACATTATTACATCTTTTTACTAATTATAAAATCACGGAAAAACCATTGTCAGAGTTAACAGTATTACAATACCGTGCAGTGTTTGAAATAACCAATCAAATAATCAAGTATAAACAAAAAGCTAAACCTATGGTGGTGATATAAGCATGGTAGCACAAAAAGAAGTTAAAATTAAAGTTGCAACTGAAGAAGACCTTAAAGGTGTTCAAGCAATAGAAGACAATATCAACAAACTCAGACAACAAAAACTCAGATTAGATATTGAAACTAACACTGCTAAACTTCAAGAAACAGAATCACAAATCGAATCCACCAAAGCCAAGTTAAAAACAATGAAAGGTGAAGTGGATGTTGATGATAAGGAAGTAAAACAAGTTGAAGAAGAATTAGCAAGATTAGAATCCGATAAAATAAATATCCAATTAGACATTGAAAAAAGCAAACTTGAATCCACCAAACACGAAATCGATGCTTTAGACGATGAACAAATACAATTGGATATTGATAATCAAACAGCTTTACAAGCAGTTGACCAAATTAGCCAAGGTTTTGACAGATTAAAACAAGGAGCATCAGAAATCGGTCAACAAATGGGAACAATGCTCGAAGCTGCAGGGAAACAAGAAACCAACTTTGCTTTTCTTCAAAATGCAGTTGGAAATGCTGATACTGCTAAACAAAAAATGGAAGAGATCAACAGTATTGTTCAACAACTTCCTGGTGATGATACTGTTTTGCAAGGTTTGTTATCTAGTGCGGTTGCTAAAGATGCAACATTGACATCAGATGCTTTGAAGAGTATGGGTTCTAGTGCTGCGGATTATTTCAGTGCAATGTCCTATTATGGTAAGTCTGCTAGTGAAGCTCAGCAGGATATGACTAACTATCTGTTAGCAGGAAATACCGCTGAACTGGAGCGTTCACCAATCTTGCAAGGCCATATTGATAAACTCAAAGAAGCCAATACTGTTCAAGAAAGAGCTCAAGTATTAGCTGAAGCTTTAAATGAAGAGCATTGGGGAGGAATGAGTCAACAGGACACTTATAACAACAAGCTTGAAACTTTCAACGGAATGCTTGAAAGAGGCCGATATAATCTTGGAGGAATGCTTCAGGAAGGTGCTAAATGGGGTATGGATTTAGTAATGCAATTGGATAATGCCACTGGTGGTTTAGTTGGTATGGGTATTGCATTAGCTGGGTTCGCCTCACCAATTACCGATACAATTATGGGTCTAGGTCAAATGGCAACTGGTATGAAAGCCATTAAAGACCTAGGTTTCATCCAATGGTTAAAAGATTTAGAAATCATGACTAAACTCTCTGCAGCTGCGGACTGGTTACTCTCAGCCGCTCAAGGTGTTCTTAATGCAGTAATGAGTATGAACCCAATTGTAATAGTTGTACTCGCATTAATTGCCTTAGCCGCCGCGTTAATATGGGCTTATCAAAATGTTGATTGGTTCCGTGAAATGGTTAATAACTTATGGGCAGGACTACAACAACTTGCTTCATTTATATGGGACAATCTCTGCGGAGCATTACAATGGTTAGGTCAAATATTCGCAGGCACCGGACAAATTATGCAAGACACAATAACCAATGCAGTTAACTGGATAATTAGTGCATTACAAGGTCTTTGGACTTATATTATCACACTTGGTGGTTTACTCCCCGAAAATGTTAGCATCACTGGAAATCAGATTATTGACACAATACTTAGAGTAGTATTATTCCTGTTAACATTACCAATGCAAATTGGAATGATCTTCACAAACATTATTGCTAAGACTCTTGGTTTTGGTGATAATTTTGTTCAGAATATGATTCGAGCAGGTTCTGAATCTGTGTCTAATTTTATGTCTTGGATTTCTTCATTGCCTGGTAAATTAGCGGCGGAGTTGAATAATATGTTGTCTGCGGTTAATGAGTGGGCTGCCACTTTACCTGCTAAGTTTTGGGAAGCAGGTGTTAATGCTGTTAAAAATTTCCTATCTGCTTTAGGAATCGCATCACCGGGGACAATGCAGAGAATGTTGACTTGGGAAATTACTGAAATGGGTAAAAATGTTCCTGATGACAGTAGGAAGTTAGTTAACAATATTGGTGAAATGGGTGAGAATATTGTTGATGCTTTCGGTAATCCTAGCTTGTCTTTAAATGATATTGGGAATGGAAATGGTAATTTAAATGACTCTTTATCTAATTTAAATGTTCTACAAGGAGGAATTAGTAGAGATATTATTGTTAATGTATATGGTGACATTGATAATGATAAAAGAATTCGTG
>Ga0310690_10005737_pt1 | contig 16674 bp, 35 predicted proteins | sample AusTroGonzalo_MG_2_FD_207661 | JGI IMG/M metagenome (GOLD analysis project Ga0310690, IMG submission 207661) | Bovine rumen microbial communities from tropical cattle in Woodstock, Queensland, Australia - Gonzalo_04 (v2) (version 2) | ecosystem: Host-associated > Mammals > Digestive system >... | reverse complement strand
TGATCCGGTCGGCAGTAGGCGTGTATCTGAATGGCCCCGGAAAAATACCCCCGGTAGGACGTAACCCCTATAAAAAATCCCTTGTATATGTCCCTTTTATATCAACTATTCGTAAAACATATATTTATAGAATAGTTGTAAAGATCTTCCTAAATACCTTCTAACCCTTATCATCATTGGCTTTCAGAGCATTTTACTTGCTATTTCTTAACGGTTCTCCGTGTATAAACCCCGTAATTTTTGACACCCTGTTGACGATATTCCGTTTATGTCTCGCCCTTTTCCAATCTTTTCTGAATGTTTTCTATCAGCTTCCGGTCTGCGTCCGTCATAACTTCTGCGGTGATCTGCTGCCGGTTTACTGGCATTTCTCCGGATGTATCGCGCACGAATACTGCGGCCTTTGTGTCTCCGCTGCTCGCTTTGTTCATCATGGCCATCGCGATCTTTTCCTGATAAGTTACCCCGTTTTCGTCTTTTTGTCGGAGCATAATATCAAACATTTCCGCAAAGGTCTTGCGCTGCTTTAGCGTTGCTTGCAGTGCTTCTCCGCCTGCTCTATGTATCTCTCTATCTCTTTCGGGATCTCCGCCAAGAATCGCCAGTTTGCCACCGCATGACGCTCTATAGGTCCCGCTCTCATTCACTGTTCCGTTCGGAAGGTTCTTATAGTTTTCTTCCATGAATTGATCCGGAACAATGGCAGCACCTTTTTCGTTATGAGGAAAACCGGAAACATCGAGCAGCACGCGCGGCGCCTTTTCTCTTTTCTTTTTCTCTGTTGGCTTTTTTGTCGTCATGTGTTCACCTGCTGATCCGGTTTAACAAGATATAAATAATTGATATGGTTTTTTCTCTTGCTTTATGTTTCTATTAACTGCTTTTGTTTTCTCTTGCTTTTCTTCTTTTGTTCTTCCCTGGATCCCTTTTCCGGTTTTCTTCCTAAAATCTTTTTTGCGAGGTTCCCAGACGCAGGAAACTTCCCACGCCCAGGAAGAAAGGAAGAACAACAAACGCCCAAAAGCAGCAAGGCTGATTTTATTCCGCGTTTTCTGTCGCGCCTTTACGCGGCGAATCGCGCAACCATGCGGTTTTCCCGCGGCGCGCGTCTTAAAAAATCTAATCCTTCGATTGTCATTTTATCTTTTTTAGTGTCCCTTTTTTCCCTGATTTTGTGCGGCTCTCCAAATGACCACACGCGGCGAGAGGCGAAAAACACGCGGCTCGCATTTTGGCTATACCCGCAAACCCGCTAAACATGCGGCTGTCAAACTTTTTTTATTTTTGTGGTTGACTTTTGAAAAATACCGGTGTACACTTACAATCACAGAGCGAGATCACCCGCAAACATGCGGACAAAACAAAGGAGGAACAAAAAATGACAAGTTACGAAATCATCACAGAGCAGATCACCAAAAAGATGGAAGCCGGAATCATTCCGTGGGTTAAGCCCTGGCACACCGACGCATGGACCTGCGAAAACATGGTTAGCCTGTTTCCTGCGTACTCTTACAGCACCGGCAAGCGGTACAACTTCATGAATCAAATGCTGTTAGGCTTTGAAGCGGGCGAGTTTGCAACCTTTAATCAGATCAAAGCCGCCGGCGGCACCGTAAAGAAGGGCGAAAAGAGCCACGTCGTCGCAGGATGGATTGTAGACACGAAGGCCCGCAAGGATGCAAACGGTGATCCGGTTATCGACGAAGACGGCGATCAGGTTATGGAAAAGCGTTTCGCCCTCAGATATTACAGAGTTTTTAATATCCTGACCCAGTGCGAAGGGATCGAACCCAAGCACACCTGGACGAAGGACGAAGCACCGAAGGCGAATCTGAACCCGGAAGCAGCAGCCGAGCAGATCATTGACAGGTACATCAACAGCGCGGACGCTCCGAAATTTACAGTCCTGGAAGGCAGCAACAGAGCATATTATAGCCCGGCGGAAGACGCTGTAGTTATCCCGGCCATGAGCCAGTTTGAAATCGTCGAAGAATACTACAGCACAGCATTTCACGAACTGACCCACAGCACCATGAAAGAATCCCGCTGCAATAGACGCGAAACCGGAAAGATCGCCGCGAAGGGCAACAAGGAATACAGCAAAGAAGAGCTTGTAGCGGAAATTGGTTCCTGCTTCCTTAGCAACAGCGCCGGCCTTAACAGTGAAAAAGCCTTCAATAACTCGGTAGCATACCTGCAAGGATGGCTCAGCGCCTTAAAGAATGACCCTAAAATGATCGTCCATGCAAGCGCCCAGGCAGAGAAGGCGGCCGAATACATCCTAAACGCGTAAACAATAACACAGGGCGCCGGCAACCCTTAAAACCGGCCGGGAGCCACAATCCCGGCAGAAAGGCGGACAAAATGAAGGTATTGATTACATCGGATTTTTATACAGACTACGAACTGTACGAAACAGAAAAACCAAACGGATTGAAAAATTGGGTTGCGCTTTCCATGATGCAGCCGGATCCGTTACCACTGAACCCAAATGTTTATAGGCTGATCGGAACCCAGGACGAAATAACAGAAGAAGACGCACGGAGCCAGGCGGACGAAATTATTTATACAAGCGATTATGCATACTTACAACAGCAGGAAACAGCAGACACGGACGAAGCGCCGGACGACGATCAGGAAAACTGCTATGATACACCGGAATTTTGGGAAGGCTTAAAAGCAGCAACAGACAGTTTCCGAGCGTTCGCAAGTTTCATCAAATCGAACCGCGACGCCTTCCAGGAATTGATCGGTGTTTTACCGCCTGATATGTCACTTTTGGATGATGGAATCGAATACACGGAAGACGCGCTGAATACATACAACATTTAACCGCAACCAGTGATATATACAACCCGCCCCGGAGGAACGAAGGCAGAAAGGGCAACAAAATGACAAATCAGATCGCAAACGCAATTTATCAGCAACTTGGCGGCGGACGTTTCGTTGCTATGACCGGCACTAAGGGCTTTGTTTGGGACGAAGCAAAACAGACTTTGCGCATGGCGCTGACCAGGAACGGAAGCAAGGCAAACAGGCTCGATGTGATATACAACCCCGATGATACATACACCATGCGATTCTTTCACTATACGCCTGCTCGCTTCCGGATCGACCACAAAAAATGCACTTACAACGAATATCCGGAGAAAATCACGGAAGTAAAGAAATTTGAACACATATACTGCGATCAACTACAGGAATTATTTACCGATGTGACCAAGATGTATTTAACCCTGTATTGAAACGCCAGGCCGAAACCGGTATTATATACCCAGGAAAGGAGCGAGAACCAATGGCGAGCGAAGCAAGGAAAAGAGCAAACGCGAAGTACGACGCAGCAAACACAACACAGATAAAATTTAAGCTGAACAACAAAACTGATTCTGATATACTGGACCACCTAAACAAAGTTAAAAACAAGCAAGGATATATAAAAGCCCTGATCCGCGCAGATATAGATAAAAACCCCGGTTAAAATGCCGGGGTTATTTTATCGCCTGGGATAATTCCCAGTAGAATCGCTGCCGGATCCGCGTAAAACCATTTTTTCCGCATGGAATACCGGCCGCCTGCAATTCCGGCAGTTTGTAACCATAGGCGACGTTTTTTAATAAATAATCGCCCAGGACAACACCACCGGCAGCACGCTCCGCAATCTCGCCTATAGCATCAACCCGGTTTTGTAATTCTTCCCGGCGATCGCCTTCCGCGCTTCTTAGCTCTTTTTCCCATCTTGGCAGCATCCGAGCGTATTTTACACAGTAGTCGTATATATCCGGATCCAGGTAAAAATCGTTATTGCGTTTCGGGTATCTGTATTCTCTCATGCCAGCCACCTGTAAACCGGGCTTAGGTCGCCCTCAAAGATAGCAGCTTTTAAGCATATACGGTCCGGATTTGCTACGCTACCGCCTAAAAGATCGTCGATATGTTCAACCATACACGGCCGGAAGTTAAATCCGGTGATACCCTTGTCAATCAAGTATAAATAAAAAAATTCATCAATGCCTTTTCCAGTTTGCGCTGTACGCGATTTTTTTTGTCCGGTAGTATCATACCACCTAAGAAAGTCTTTAACCGTCTCAGAAGGCAATCTGACGCAAGGAAACGATAAGAATAACTCCCGCGGCTCGACGCAATAACCAAAATCACGCAGGCCATAATTTTGACCGGCTCCGAAACCGGCTATGATCTTATGCGGAAAGAATGACAGACCATTCGACCATTCATAGAAACGCGGATCCGGGAAAACGTCGTCTTCTAAGTGCCACACATCCCCGTATTCCGGCATGTTCCTGTATGATTCCAGATATGCAGCAAGGTTCCCTTTTCCGTCGTCCATGTGTATCTTGATATCTTTGAATCCCTGGCGGACCAGCTCAGGCTTCAAACACTCATTGACATACTTTTCGCGCTGTTTGCAGGCATGTATTAAAATCATAGTATTGTCACCTTTTTGTTCTGCTCATAAAACAGCATTATGATACTTGATGGATCTCCAAGATATTCGTCAGCCCGGACCGCTGCCCTGTCAACGTCCCAGGAATTATCAAAAATATCATCACGGCGTAAAAAGTCCTGCATAATCTGATAGTAAAACGGCCCGTATTTAGGGCATATACTGTTGATCGTATCGACAAATAACGGATGCGGCCGCCACCATAGACACACATCCCGGTTCCTCCTGATAGCGTCTTGCAGTTTGTGCAGCTCCCGCCGCGGATCATCCATGAGGGCGCCCAGGCTATTATTTAATAAAATCACCTTGCGTCCGGCGATCCTGGTTTCCCAGTCTTCCGGGATTTTTCTCGGCCGTAGTTTTGGCTGCCGCTTTAATATAATTTCTTTTCCTGGATGCCGTTCTGCGAAGTTTTCTTTTTGCTTCTCGGACCATACGACAACAGCGTCCGCCTTAAATACTGCGCCGGTCATGGTCGATGGTAGATCATTGTCATTTAGGCCCCTGGTATAATACGGCGTGTATATCAGCTTTTCGCAGCACTGGCGCAGATTATCGGAATAATACGCCGGATCCACGCTTGTCACCCTGTTGCAGTCGTCGTATGGGTAGTGGAAGTAAATAATATCCGGATGCTCAGCAGCAAGGTCTACGTCGTGATAGTCTTTCACCGGTACCGGGAAATCATAACCGTCATAATGCGGATAGATCATTTCCCCGTCATTGTTGCGGCCGTAGTACGGTATAGGCATAACAACAACCTTGTCTTTTGCTTTCTTATGCTCTTTGTATAATGGGGCCATAGAACGCCACATGCCGGCGATGTACGGACAGAAAAATACTCTCATGATTCCTTGTTCTCCTCTATGCGAAAGCCAATGATTTCAAGCACCGCACCGATAACAACAAAATTGTCTGCATAACCAAACAACGGATCACTTCTCATTGCTATTATCCGGTTCCGTAATTCTTCCAACGCTTCAACGACATCCGGACGTTCTAACGCAAAAATCCCCATATTCAATGCTTTGTGCGCTTCGTCAGATAGCGTTATAATGCTGTCAAAATCTTTCAGCTTTTTGGCTGCTTCTTCTCTTGTCATCCCTGTTCCTCACTTTCCTGTGGCTAAACCATACGGCATCCGCAATTAGGACATGGACTATTACTTATTTGCAATGCTTGTTTGAACTTTGAATGACAATTTGAGCATTTACATATCTCTTCAAATATCGGCGGTAATATTATCCAATGCCCTATCTTTGGCTGTGGCTGTACGGGCGGCAATATGCTGATTTCCACACCTATATGGCTCTTAATCTCGAATACACTCATATCTTCAGGAATGTCCATCTCATTAATCGCTTTTAATGCTTCAGCTCGGCTGATCGCATCCTCACATGGTTCTGCTGATAGTGCGTCAATAGCAACATCAAACGCCTGTGACAACTCGGTCATTCCCGTGTTACCCTTAAATGTTTTTAACCATTTAATTGCTTCTTCTCTTGTCATGCCTATCCCTCACTTTCTCATCAAAAACCTAAAATCACATAACCATCCATCAAACCGTATTCCTCGCAATTCATCAGCATATAACGGATAACTCGATCTAATGGTGGCTTGTCAAGAAACTCGCCATCCCACGCTTTCAAACGTAATGTGTCGTGTATCTTGTAATCACGGTCATTCTTGCGAAGTTCAAAGTTCTTGTTACCCGCTTTGACTTCTTCGTAGTATTCGGGCAATATCTTCAATTCGTGTGTCATTCCTGTTCCTCCTCAAATCTTTCGCATTTACCCTTACAACCTGATTCGGTGTCTGTATTCAAATCACACATCAGCATATAAATCCCGTTTGTGAAATCCCAGAAAACATCCGTACAGTGATTGCAAAACAGGCACGATGTAGCAGGAGCATTAACCGCGAAATATGGATATTCGCTTAGTACATATTTTCTGGTATCTGTCATATCCGCTTCCTCTTTTCCCCCTTAATCATCCGCTTCATGCCGCGCTTCTTAATGTCTGTGAGGTCCATATACTTCTTCTTTCCCTCCCACTTTTTTTCGTGAAACGCTCTCAGCTCTTCCTGATACTTCAGATAGCCTTCGCAGGTACTGTGGCAATTCGGGTCTTCTCCATGTTTATCGCAAGTTCTGCATGCACAATCCATCACACAACCGCCTCAATCTCTAAGTATTTAGGGCAGCACGTTTCTTTGTACCTGCCGTGGTCAACAGTAAGTGTTACAGTGTGCGGGTTTAGCTTCGTGACCTTTCCGAAAACCATTTCTCGGTTCCGACTAAACATGACCATATCCCCAACGTGGATTACGATGCTTTCTTTTACTTCCGGTTCCGGTTCTGGCTCTTTAGGCTTATCTTTCGATATGACACGGCTCACCGCTGATATGCTCAGTCCATACTGCTTAGCAATATCGGTCATTGTTAAACCTTCTTCAAACAACCGCAGGATATCTTCATTTCGCTCTTGCCGGTTTTTACATACAGTCCTTTTCGATCTTGTAGCAGTATCACCCTTCAGGTTATAGTCAGATATTGCGTTGGCAACGGTGTGTTTATTGCAGCCAAGACGTTGCATAATATCAGCGTATCTATGACCGTTCTTGCGCATATCTATGATTATTTTGTTCCGCTCTCCGATCGTCATAGCGCACCTCAGTTCTGCACCAGCCTGCTTTCAAGAGCTGCAAAGTCATACTTGCGCTCCTGGAAGTTATGTATCTTTGTGTTGGTAACAGGTGATACGGGCTTGTCTTTATGGTTGCGCTCCCATGTCCGGACACATGCTTTCCAGTCCTTCATAGGATTGCTACCAACTTTCCAACCCTTAGACGTATAGAAGTCAACAAACTGCTCAGCGTTGACGTTATTATTTCTCTCCGTACAATACGCTTGTACTTCTGAAACAGAAGGCGGTGAAAACCGTTTATTAGAATTTACATTATCATTTACATTAACATTAACATTTACATTAGGTTTTTTGTTTTCGTCATTTTCAAAAACCAATGGTTTTGTTGTTGTTGTTGTTTTAGAAACCAATGGTTTTTTATCTGCGGTTTTCTTCCTGGGTCTACCGCCTTTATTGCCGTTCTCACGGCGCTTTGTGTTAGCGTCGATCTGCGGCTTAGCCATATCAAAAACAATACAAGGTATGCCGTCTAACTCCGGCACTTCTCCGGTAAGCGCATAACCTATAATTGCTTCATAGGATTTCAACGCATCGAACGGATCACTTATATTATCAATGGCTTTTTTGAAACTCTCATAAAAGATCATACTGTTCGCCATAATCACCACTCCATTCTTAACTGGCCAGGGATCTCTCTTTCATCCTCCGGAAGCCCCGCCCATGCCCGCGCAAGTCTCTTTAGCTTCCTTGACTTCGCCGCCTGCGTTCTCGATCTCTGCCGCTCCTGTGCGCAGTACATATCGACGTATAACCCGTCCTGCTTATCCGGTATGAAATATCCACCGTCCGCCGATATGATCAAAACCCCTCTCGTCTCTACCGCATCTGCTATTTCTTTTCGTATCTGCCGGTCAGGGATCCCGGAAAGCTCATGCAGATAACCTCTGCTAACTCTGTTGTTGTACCCTTTAGGGATATATTCTTCGATCATGCCCCGCTCCTTTCAGTTTCATAAGCCATATATACTCGAATCCAGTCACTCCAGGTCATTGTCACCAGCCCGTCAGTAGGAACAGCTACCGCGAACGGCATGGATCCGGACAGGGAAAGTAGGTCAAGCAGTCGCATTGTGCATTTCCATTCTTCCCGATTCTTCCTGTGAATAACTACGGGTAACAGGTCTTCCCGTGTCCTCTCGTAATATCCGGCGCTGTCTCTTTCTGCCTGCTCAATAGCCTTTAATACATTCAAGTCCTGATCGCGCTTAACCTCGATCCAGATATACGGAACCCCTACAACATCAGCGTGTCCCGATCTTCCATCGTGCTGCTGTCCTCGCTCTGCCTTATATCCTGATTTCTGGAATAGGTGTGCTACCTGTAATTCGCCACGAACCCCTTTAGCTCTGCTATTCATTGTTCCTCCTTTCAGATATAATCTTCGCTGTATTTAAGGTATTTTAGGTCCGACGGCGACGGCAATTTTGTGTTGATCTTCTTTAGCTCGGTTATTGCCCCAATACTGCCTCCAGATAAAATTGACGCAAGCCCGATAATATATGCGGTATTGTCATACTTCGTATCAACGTCAATAGAATTGATAAATACCTGTGCTTTTCTCATAGTGTCCCGGCCTTCCTCCGTTTCGCAGGAAACCAGTTTTTCCATAAAGTCTGTAATATATGCCAGGTCTTCTTCTTTTCTCTTGATAGCGTCGTTGATATCTTTTTGAAGCGCTAATGATTTATTCTCCATGCGCCTGATAGTGTTACCAAGTTTCAAAATATCTCGCTCTAAACCCTGGTAGCGCTGTGTCTTTTCGGTTTCTTCTTTCTGCATCTGCGTATATTTATCGCCTGATTCGGAAAGAATATCGAATACCACTGCAACGGTTTTATTTTGCGTCATAGCCCTTGTGCAACCACGCTTTATCATTTCTTCGCGCAAGGCGTCTAAACTGTTCATGCTTCTCCTTTCTCGGCTTCCCGCCTTCCCGTGACAGGAAGCCGGAAACTGTTGTTTGTTACTATCCGATGGGAGGAAATCCGCGAAAACATCCCCCAAAAGGATCACCACTTGCTGTAAATCAGCTTTTCTTTGTCCCAGCCGGGATAATGTTCTCTAAGATACGCTTCCGCTCTCCTAAGCATCATTCCCCTGGCCTGTGAATTATCCAGCAGATCGTGACAAGGCCGGCATACTGTTAGCAAGTTAGCCGGGATCCCTAAACCGCCATGCGCACGACTGATAAAATGCGCTTCCCCTCGCCCTGGACGCTTGCAAAAGACACATAGCCCGCCGTCCCTCTGCTCTACCTCTCGCCTTGTTTCAGGCGTTATCGAACATGCCTTAGTTCGCTTGTGCATGATTCTTTAGCTCCTTCAATAACCGTAATTCATCAGGTGTTTCGACTTCCTCTTGCGGTATGCCACATCCGATACACTCATTCCGGGTACACTCGATCAAGTAAGCCATCTCAGCGCTGTTATAAGTGCTTGTTCCCTTCATTTCTAAAAACGCCCTGACTTCCAGCTTCCCAAAAGTATCTGTATATGGTAACGGTTTGTAATGATGTTCCGGATCCGATTTCCAGGTATCATCGTTCGGTAAATAGTGGCACTTCGGATTCCCTTCTTCTGTCCGGTAAAACTCCTGGTTGCCGTACTGTAAAATAAGCTCGTTCTTTTTCGCATAAAACCTGGTGCGTTCTCCTTTAGCAAGCAGCCCAACAAGCCGATGAAAGTAATTGTTTGCCTTGTTAGAACGCGGTTCTTTATGCTCTGATATGTCGTACAGCTTTGTTCGGTCTTCCTGCCGCATGAGAAAGATCGTGATTTCCTCAGCGGTCCCGGTCATTTCTTAGTTACCTTGTTGTAAACCGTCATTATCTGCTGATCCGTTGCCATATCCAGAATCGGAATACCAAGAGCGTTTACAAGGTTTATTTGTTCCTGGGATCCTTCCGGGTATTTCTTCAAGATCGCCTTCATCATTTCATCCCTGGGCGGATATGCGGCCTCTGATACGCTTTTTGCGGTCTGTTTTCTGCCTTCCTGCTGGTTCCTGTGTTCGTCCGTATCGGCGTCCTTCGTATCGTCGATAAGAAGCAGGCCATTAAGACAGTATTTCCGGGCGTAACTTGACGCGGTTCCGGTTATCTGTGATTCATCCATGCCCTTCTTATCTGCCGCCTCTCTCGCATAGGCCGTATTCTCCACCGGCGCATGATCCGATTCTGTGTCGTAAAATCTCGCCGTCGCTTTGATATAGAACCGGTCCCCGATCATTGTGATTTCATCCCCGACGGTAATAGCGGCTTTATGCTTCGCCAAAACCGGCTTTACTGCTTCCAGGATATCTTCACATGAACGGTACTTATACTTTCCGAAACTGTTAAACTGTCCCTTTGGCGCCTTTAACTCTGTCTGAACCGCCTGCAATTTCTCAAATATATTCATGCCGCCCCCTTTCCTACAGCCTTATCAATGGCTTCAAATACTGCCGCAAGCTCCGAAAGTGTCTTGTACTTCTCCCGGAAAATGCGTAACTCCTCCTTCGCGTTTTCAAGCAGCGTCGCTCGCATTTCTTCATCCGACATAGCCGATTCATAATTGATGTACCGAGCCTGCTCCTGCTTGTTGTCCGAGCGTTTCACGATGTTCACATAGGCCCGCTTGTCGTAGCTCTTGTCCTCCTCCGGGACAACGACCAGGGCGGCGATCATACACCTGGCCTGATTCAAACGCCACTTTTCGCCGGCTATCTTGTCGTCCCACTCAAACAGACCGTGTAACACGTTCTTCTTCGATCGTGCGGCATCCACTACCGCCTGGCTTGTGATCTCGCCATTCTCCTTCTCGATCCTTTCAAGCTCTGCGCCGGCGTCGTTTGCATCGACGCTGGCATATAAACCGATACTCCACTGATATACCATTGTTTTTTCTCCTTTCTGTTGTTGGTTTCCTCGCCGGCCGCACCGCGCCCCGCCTTGCCGAAACAAGCCAAACATTACCGCGCCCCGCCAAGCCTCGCCTCGCCTGCCATGCCTTACCCCGGCCCACCATGCCGCTCCTAACCCCGACACGCCGTGACACACCAGGCCTGCCACACGACGCCTCGACTCGCCTAACCTCAGCTCACCAAAACAGGACTCGCCGCGCCAGGCCAAGCCTCGCCTGCCTTACACGGGTTCAATATGGAAACGTCCGTAATCTCCGTCTTTCTCCGGACGCCACTCACCGATACCGCAGCTATATCCGCCGGCGTTGATACAGTTGATAATCTGTCCAATGCTCATTCCGCCGGAAGCGTTATATTCCAAAGTCAGATCCATAAACCAGTTCTTAAACTCCCCGCGGTATCTAATATCAGCGCTTCCCATGCCGACGCGGACCATATCTTCTCGCATTTCCGGGGCGCTTCCCTTGATCTCTGCCATACTTCCGAAATCGGATTTCAGGAAATAGGATCCGCGCAGCTCCATCTGATTCTTAACCCACTTCAAGCGATACGCCGCAGAGTTCGCGGCCATTTTGATTGCTGCTACCGGGAAGCCAAACTTAGCGCCATTCTTAATAGAATCCATGAACGCCTTTTCTGTGCTTTCCTCTGGCTTATCCGTCAGCCAGTACATAGAATTGATAAAGTCGTCCACCGGGTTTTTCAACTCGCGGGCCTTCGTTTTCGTGACGCCCATCTGCGCATCCAACATCATTTTCTTTGCCTTCTCGCTCCATGCGTGGACGATAAGCGGCGAATCCCCGACGATCCGAACCGGAACATACTTAATATCAATGGGTTTAATCTCGATCAGCATTTCTTCTTTCTTAGCCATAATTCACACCTTTCCGCGCTATGCGCTTTACCTTGTTTCGTCAATGAGTTCCGAAAGCAGTTCCATAACAGCAAGGGGATTGTTCTTGATCGTTTCCTTTAGGCCCTCAATCGGATCGGAATACTCGATCGGATCATAGATATCCATGAGGTCTATAGTGTCTATAGATCGCGTCATTCTCTCTGCTATCATTTCTGCTCTGTCGTCCGGGATCCTCATTTGACATGTCCTTCCTTTTGTGCTAAGGTGTGAATAGACATTCCACTGTCCTTTCACACCTTGACCGTTTACGTTGCAGCGTGAACGGTCATTTTTTCTGTTCTGCGTTCTGTGCGGCATAGTAGGCAATAGAATCATCCAGCCCATCTATCACCGTATCAAGGACGGCGACCGTCTTTGTCTGCCGGTAGATATCAGCCGCATCCACGGCGACCTGGTATCTGTCCGCGATTGCTGTCTTGTCAAGAGACGCAAGCTCCCGCAGCTCCGTCAACATTTGTCTCTCCCTCTCCAATGTCATTGTTTGTTTCCTCCTTTTCTTGTTGCTGTTTGTATGTTTCCGCCCGGCCTAACAGTTCGATAATGTAGTCCGGGGTAGTACCATCTTTGAGATACCTGTCTATCCTTTTCTGCCCGAATCCGCCGTAATAAAGTAGTGTCAGCGTCATATCCTGGTGTTTGTCGTAGAGTTCTTTCAGCAGATCGACCGCGACCGTTATGTTTCCTCGAACCGTCAATAATTCTTCTTCGCTGATTCCTAACCGCTCCATCCGGTCTTTGTTCCACTTCGGGCTAACCTGGCATAAACCGTAATACTTCCCGTTTGCGCTCTTGATATCCGGGATGAATTTACTTTCAGAGAAGGCGAGCGATTCAACGATATGTGGGTAGTCAAAATCACTCTCTGCGCAAATCTCCTCGGCTGCTGCCTTTATATCTTCCGGTATCTCTGCCGCATGTACCTGGGCCGATACTGCCAGGATCAGCACCGCCGCTATTGCTATTCCTCTCCGCATCGGTCTGTTATCTCCTTAATGATCCTTGCTCCGCCAATAAGCCCACCTACAAGAAAGGCAACACCGGCGACAAGCATTGTTTCAGGCCAATCAAGGCGGACGCCTTTGTAAACTGCGAGACAAGCAAGGAATGTTCCTAACCCTGTCAGCGCTCCTGCTATAGCCGCCTGCTTCATTTCAGACCATCCCCTTTCATGCTTTCGATTTTCGCTTCCAGCTTTTCGATCTTGCTGTTCAGGTCATAGCACTTCGTAAACAAGTGCGTTTTCTCTGCTTCGGCTGTTGCCTTTGCCGCTACAAGATCCGTGTAATCTTTCAGCGGTAACGTAACCATCAGTTTTTCTTCCATTCCTCTCACCCCTTTCTTAGTGCTAACCACTCTTGATCGGTCATTCCTGTTGCTTCTGCTACGTCGCGCAGTTCGGGAAGCGTCAACATGCCATATTTCAAAGCCTTGTAAAAATATGATTTCCGAATGCCGCACATTTCCCGGGCTTCATTTAGTGACATTCCGTTTCTTTCCGCTGCCATTTTGATAATTTCTTTCGCGCTCATGTCTACTCCAGGAGATAATCAACCGTCACGCCAAGTACCTTTGCGATCTTTGCAAGCGTTTCCGCATATGGCCTTCCGTTCTTCCAGCCTGCTATTGTTCCGTTCGCAACACCGGCCTTAGATTCCAGGGAAGCTATAGATTCGCCCGCCTTTTCTGCTTCTTTCTTTACCTTGTCATACAGTGTCATGGTTCCCTCCTTTCCTTGATTTATTGCGGTATGCCCCGCAGTGCCACTATATCTTGCGGTTGCACTGCGTTAGTCTATGGGCTAAAATGTTTATTGACTGGATAAACTTTAACCATCGACCACGGGCTACCGTTCACATTTTCGATTGTAGCCTATGGTCGAATAGTTGTCAACAACTTTTTTCGATTGGAGGCTAAATTTTTTATGGTGAACAGAATTAAGGAATTATGCGGCATTTACGGCATTAACTTTTCCAGGCTTGAAAGGGAATTAGGATTTGCAAACGGATCCTTAGCAAAATCACGCGAAAACATACAGGCGGATAGACTGTATGCTATTGCGTCTTACTTTCATGTGACTATGGAATATCTATTAACAGGGAACACGACCGGCGAATTGCCGGAGCCTTCTATCGCGGATCGTATGAAAAAGGACTATACTTTCTGGAATTATGCCGAGATATTCTTTTTCCTGCCGCAATACGCGAGAGAAAAAGTATATGACTACCTGGAAATGGTATCTGACAAAGTAGAAAAGGAAAAAAGTCGCGTTTCCGCGTCATAAGGGGGAATTATGGCAACAGCTAAGAAGACAAGTAGCGGCATGTGGAAATGCCGCGTGTATAGCCACACTGACGCGGAAGGGCGGAAGCATTACCGCGCATTTACCTGCCCTACAAAATCAGAAGCAGAACGTCAAGCAGCTATGTTTTCCGGGAAACTGGAACGCACTGCGCGTATTGATATGACTGTTTCGGAGGCGATTTCCGGATATATACGGTCAAAGGAAAACGTACTTTCAACATCGACCACATATTCTTACCGCGTCATGGAAAGAAACTGCTTTGATGATATAGCACATATAAAAATCGCAAAGTTATCCAACGCAAAAGTACAGCAGTTTATATCTGATCTCTCCGCAGAAAAGTCACCGAAGTATGTTAGAAATATATATACTCTTCTGACGTCTTCTATTGCCCTGTATGACCCGGATATAACTTTTAGGATATCTTTACCGCAGAAACAAAAGAAACGCTCCTACGCGCCTTCTGACGCGAATATAAGGGCGTTATATGACGCGGCCCCTGACTGGTTAAAAATCTGTATCGCCCTGGCTGCGTTCGGCTCGATGCGCCGCGGTGAAATACGCGCGCTGAAATATAAGGATATCGAAGGAAACATAATACATGTTCATGCTGATATGGTCCGCGGACCATCGAAAGAAAAGCCCTGGGTATATAAGGAAATGCCAAAGACAAACGACAGCTTCCGGGATGTGCAAGTTCCGCAGCAGGTTATTGATCTTATAGGTCAAGGCAAACCGGATGATTATATAATTCCTGACGGGACGCCAAACAGGATAACTGATACATTCATGCACCTGCGTGACAGTCTTGGATTGCATGATATCAAATTTCACACGCTCCGCTCTTACTGGTGTTCTGTTAGCGCTGCTATAGGCATCCCTATGTCTTATACAGAACGTGCTGGCGGCTGGCATACAGGAAGTCCGATCATGCGCGAAACGTACCAAAAGCCTATTATTGATTATGAAAAGGCATACTCAGAGAAGTTATGCAATCACTTTGACGGGATCTTAAAGCAAAATATATGACCCAGGATATGACCTGGATTTCCGCCAAACCAAGAAAGAAAGGGCAATACAGGGATAAATCGTATATGTTCAAGTCCCATCTTCCGCAGGCAAGAAAAGCCCCGTAAGCCTTGAGTTTACGGGGCTTTCTTAATGCCAAAGCCCGGAAAATCAGGTCATATTTTCGGAAAATTAAGCCCAGTATTCATGCGGGTTTTCCGCGTGGGTGGAAAAAAGTATGACCTAAATATGACCTGAGATTTACTTCTTTTTCCGTGGGATTTTTTGCACTCCGGTTCCTTTACATACATTACAACGCATATACCCGGATTTGTTAGGAGTGCCGTCTTTTTTGACGCGGACCTTTGTGGTTTTTACGGATTGTCCCATGTGTTATTATCTCCTATCACGTTTACGCCGCTTCCATCCTGTGTGCTTTCAGTCACAACTACATCCTGGTACTGCATTTCGTACACAATCCATCCGAAGTTGGTTATAATTAGTGCCGCAAAAGCAATAAGCGCAGCGATCATCCAGCGCCTTGAATGTGTCTCTATTCTTGCGATCTCTGCTTCATGTTCATAGTATGATATTTCTCTTGGCCGTTCGTCCATAGCGCCCTCCCGCTATTATTATATCACGGTTAAACAAAAAAGTAAAGCGGCGAGGTTTCCCCCGCCGCTCTGCTTTACCGCTTTTCCAGGCGATTGATAAGCTGGCGTATTTCCTGCTTTGTCTGATCGTCCGGCGCGTCCGGCATCATTTCTTTAAGCTCGGAGAGAAGCCGATCATGGTTTGACATACTGGAAGCATATCTACCCATGCTGTCTCTCTTGGCTCTCATACGTCCTCTGCGCTCGCTCGATCCTTCATCATAACTTCCATCGTCGTATGAACCATCATCATAACTGCGGTCCATATAAGCACGATCTCTATAGGAACGGTCCGCACAAGAACGATATGACCTTTCAGATCCGCCGTCCGCAAAAGCGCCCCTGTCTTCGGCATCCATCATAGCCATAGTGGTCTTGATGCTTTTCAAAGTGTGTGTCATTTTGTCAAGATAATCAAAATCACTTGACGACAGATTACCGGAAGAATGGATTTTCTTTGTTGCCTCTGCGAGCTTTTCACTTACCATGCCGCAAAGGTCTTCAAGTGTCCCGTACACGTCCATTGTTTACCCCTTTCTACCGTCTGACGCCTGAGAAGTCAAAGACGATGTTTGCATTGACAACCTCGATAGGCTCTGTTCCGATGTTCCTTACAGATACACCGCTGCACCGACAGATCCACGGTACAGCTACAATGATATCCGCGCCGACGTTAAAAGGTTCTTCGACCGCTGCCGGCGTAACTGTCATTGTGCTGGAAGGATC
>Ga0310690_10005734_pt1 | contig 16681 bp, 18 predicted proteins | sample AusTroGonzalo_MG_2_FD_207661 | JGI IMG/M metagenome (GOLD analysis project Ga0310690, IMG submission 207661) | Bovine rumen microbial communities from tropical cattle in Woodstock, Queensland, Australia - Gonzalo_04 (v2) (version 2) | ecosystem: Host-associated > Mammals > Digestive system >... | reverse complement strand
TGATCAAGGCCATGCCCGACGGCGTGACGAAGGTGAACATCACGATGGGCCTTCCCGTCGGCGACAGCGGCGCGGCGGCGCTCACGGCCCTTTGCGGAGACATGCTCGCGAAGATGCGGGTCCGCGATGGCAAGGTGCTGTTCAACCACGCCACCGTCACCGCGGTCCTCTGCCATGACATCATCAAGGCTGCCGCCCCGGAGGCGTCGGCCACGGCGGCGGAGAAGGTGCGCAGCGGCGGACGACGCTATGTGGAAGCCGAAGAGATCACCGACGGGGACGCCGTCCTCGAGGCCCTTTTCGGCAATGCCGTAACCGGGCCCTCCAGCGCATACGTGCAGCGCGTCATAGAGGCCGTGCAGGCGGCGGCCACGCCGCTGGACCGCGAATACCTCGCAGCCTGCCACCGCATTGCGGCACAGACCGCAGAGGCGACGGGGACGACGGGGGAGGCGTTCTTCCGCATCTACGGACGCTGCCTCGCGGCGGCGACGCTGCCGCTGGACGGCGAACCTGCGGAGGGACTGCAGGTGGCCGGCATAATGGAGACACGCTGCCTGGACTTTTCCCATATGATCTTCCTCGGCGCCTCCGAGGGCATGCTGCCAGGTGGCGGGGAGATCCCGACGACGCTGCCGCGGAGCCTGCGGCGGAGCCTCGGACTGCCCACGGCCACGGCCTTCGAGGCACGAAGCGAATACTGCTTCTGGCGGGCCACGTGCCGCGCAAAGGAAACGTGGCTCATCCACGACAGCCGCACGGACGGCATGAATAGCGGAGAGCCCACGCGCATTGCGGCGCAGCTGAGGTATCTCCTGGGTGCGGACATCCAGGAGGCAACGGCGGCAGACGCACCCGGCGGACGCCGCGCAGAGGCGCCCGTGCTCATCAAGACATCCGAGGTGATGGCCATCCTGAAAGAGAAGTTCTGCGGAGGCAAGGGGGCGATGAGCGCCACGAGCATCAACACATACCTCGACTGCCGCCTCCGGTGGTGGTGGGAGCACGTGCTGGGCATCCGCGAACGCGAAGACGTGCGCGAAGAGATCGACGCCGCCGTATTCGGCACCGTAGTGCATGGCGCGCTGGAGGCCCTGTACAAGCCGTTCATCGGCAGGAGAGTGACCGCCAGTGACCTCGAGGCGATGGACGTGACGGCGGAAGCCGCCGTGGACGAAGCCCTGCAGGAGGCCGGCGTATATGACATGGAGGGATCCATCCCCGTGCTCCGCGACGTGGCCGTACGCTGCGTGCGGAAGGTGCTGGAAACGGACCGCGGCGTCGCGCCGCTGGAGATCGTCGGCACGGAGACGAAGATGGGCGGGACCCTCAGCCTGCCGGCCGCGGGGCTCGACGTGCGCATCTTCGGCATCGCCGACCGCCTCGACAAGGTGGCCGGCAGCCAGGACGTACGCATCGTGGACTACAAGACCGGCAGCGTCGGCACCCATGACGACACGCGTGTCGTGGGCCCGCTCTTCGAACGCAGCCTCGGAGGGAAGCGTCCCGGCATCGCCCTGCAGCTCTACCTCTACGAATATCTCGCACGCGGCAGGCATGGCGGGGCGGAACATACGCCGTGCGTGTATTCCACACGGGAGCTCTTCGCCGGGAAGAGCGTCACAGCAAAGGTCCTCGACGACGAAAACAAGGCGCTCTTCGCGGATAAGCTCACCGCCGTGGTGGAGGAGATGTTCAACCCCGACGTCACCATCTCGCCGCGCGAAGAGGCGGACGAGCTTTGCGAACGCTGCCCCCTGCGGGCCGCCTGCGGCCGCTAGGGCGGAAGGCGGGGGAGAGGGGCCTGTCCGCACGGGAGGTACGGGCGCACGCCAACCACTGGCGAGCGGCGCCCGTCCCTCCCCGCAGAAAGGCCCGTCCGCAATAAAACAAGGAATGATTTATCAACAAAAAATATTAGACATATGACGACAGAGCGTAACCATGTACGTATCATCAAGGCGTCGGCCGGCAGCGGCAAGACCTACCGTCTCACCCAGGAATATCTTGCGGCGGTACTCGACCGCGACATCCCCTGGCGCGAGGTCCTGGCCGTGACGTTCACGAACAAGGCGACCGCGGAGATGAAAGGACGCATCGTCGAGGCCCTGGCCGCGGAGAGCCGCAAGGACAGCGACCGCGGACGGAAGGCCGCCGCGGTGCTGGAAGACATGCTGCACCACTACGGCGACATGAACATCGGGACCATCGACTCCTACCTGCAGGGCGCCAGCCGCGCCCTCGAGGGTGGAGCCCGCGTGGAGCTTGACGAAGAGGGCATCATCGCGGAGGTCGCCGACCGCGTGATGGCGGATGCGACGACGGATCCCAAGCTCATGAAGCGGCTGAAGACCCTTGCCCTGCGGCAGGTGGAGGCCGGGAAGACGTGGGACGTGCGCGGAGCCGTGCGCGAGATGGCACGGCGCTTCCTGGACGAGCCGTTCCTCCTCTCCCTGCTGGAAGAGGGGAGCGTGGTCACGGACCCCGACGGCGTGGAGAGGCTGGCCGCCATGGCGGCAGAACAGGAGTCGGACTTCATCGCACGGCTGACGGCGATGGGACAGGACGGCCTCCATAAGATCGCGGACAGCGGCCGCGAACCCGAACAGTACAAGGGGAAGAGCCGCAGTCCGATGACCGCATTCCGGCAATGGGCCGAGGGGACGGTAAAAGAGCCCTCCTCGAAGCTGCAGGAGTGCCTTGTGGAAACGGAGGGCACGCCCGCGGCGGAGGCCGTGGCCGCGGCGCTCGCACTGTTCGACGCTCCGTACCGCGACTACCGCACCGCCCATGTACTGTCGGAGAGCGTGCCGACGCTCGCCCTGTGGTCCGCGATATGGAGGGCCCTGGACAGCGTCCTGGCGGAAGGCGGCATGGCGATGCTGCGCCGCAGCGCCGTTCGCCTGGCGACGGCGGAAGAGGCCGACGAAGCGTATATCCAACAGCGTACCGGACGGAAGGTGGGGGCGATGCTCATCGACGAGGCGCAGGATACCAGCGTCCTTCAGTGGGCGAACCTGCGCAGGATCGCACGCGAGACCCTCGCCCGGGGCGGCGAGGTGCTGGCCGTCGGCGACGTGAAGCAGTCCATCTACCGCTGGAGAGGCGGCGACTGGCGCCTCCTCGGCGGAAAGATGCAGGCGTCGATGCCCGAGGCGGCGTTCGACGAAGAGACGCTGGTGGAGAACTGGCGCTCGAAGGAGGCCGTCGTCCTGACGAACAACATCCTGTTCGGCGGCATCGCGGACCGCATCGGCGAGGTGGTGGCGGAACAGGCCGCCCGCGAGACCGCGGCGGCATATGCCGACGCCCGCCAGAGGCGTCCCGCCGCCCTGGAAGGCGGCGACCCCGGGTTCGTGCATATCGGCGCTATAGAAGGCGACGCATGGATGGACGAGGCGCTGCGCCGCAGCGTGGAGGACATCCGCAGGATGCACGCGCAGGGCTACCGCTGGAAGGACGTCACGGTCCTCGTAAGGAAGAACCGCGAAGGCGGCGACGTGGCGCGGGCGCTCCTCGAAGAGGGGATCCCCGTAATCACGGAAGACGGCCTGCAGGCCTGCAGCAACGCCTGCGTGCAGCGGGCCGCCGCAGCCCTCCGCCTGTCGGCGGATGATGCGGATCCCATCGCCCGCCTGGCGGCCGGAGGAACGGCGCATCCCGCCGGGGCGACACTCTACGAGGCGGCGCTCTCGGCTGTAAAGGCGGCGGAGCCCGGGGCGGAAGACGCGGCATACGTACAGGTGCTCCTGGATCAGGCGATGGCCTGGCAGCAGCAGAAAGGATCCGACATCGCGGCGTTCTGCCGGTGGTGGGACGATCGCGGAAGCCACAAGAGCGTAGGCTGCGGCGAAGGCCGTGACGCCGTCCGCGTGATGACGATGCACAAGAGCAAGGGCCTCAGCCTGGAATGCGTGGTCGTGCCGTTCGCCGCGGAGAGCCTCTCCGCCGCGGCGACGCTGGCGCCGACGATCTGGTGCCGTGCACAGGGGCGCTTCTCGGAGCTGGGCCTGGTGCCCGTGAAGGCATACGACAAGACCCTGCGCGGAACGGACTTCGAAGAGGACTACGGCAGCGAGCGGACGCTCCAGATGATGGACGCCGTCAACGCCCTGTATGTGGCCATGACGCGGGCCCGCAGCCGGATGTACGTCTACATGCCGAAAGAGGATGCGACGAAGGTTCCCTCCCGCATCTCCGGCATCGTCCAGCGGATCCTCGGGTTCGAGGACGACTGGGAGGCCGGCAACGAGACGCCCGTGGCGGAACAGGCGGAAGAAGCGGCCGCGGAGGCGGCGATCGCCACCCTTGGGGAAGGCGGCGCCGTGGAGGTGACCGTAGCCCTGCATGCCGACGAATACTTCGGCGGCGGGAATACCGACGTGGAGTTCTGATGGTAAAAACATGGCGCTTTGCGGTAAAATTCTTTACTTCTGCATAAAGTAAATTTGCACGATTTCCCGCAAAGCGCTATCTTTAATCGCGATAACGGATTATACCTTAATTGGAAGAATACCCATAAATAGAAGTATTTAATCATAAACAAACCTTTTTTACCCCCTGCTATCATGAAATTCATCATCGAAAAGAAAGACTTCGAAGAGGCCCTCAGGATGACCGGGAAGGTCGCCGCCACCGGCGTCGCGCTCTTCTCCCGCCTCCATGTGGGGAACGGACGCCTGACCGTTAAATCGACAACCGGCCACCTCGTGCTCGCCTGCATGCAGGACGTACGCACGGAAGACGGCGGGCCGATGACCGAGGAAACGGACTGCTACATCGACGCCAAGCGCCTCGGCGCCGTGGTCGCGGAACTGCCGGAAGGCTCTCTGACGGTATCCATCGGACAGGTGTCCGCAAACCTCGACTGGAACGGCGGCGGATGCTCGTTCCCCGTGACGCACGACGAACCGTTCCCCGACCGCCTGGTCCTCGGCGAGGACCCCGAACAGCCCATCCGCCATATCTCCGTTCCTACGACGGCCCTGATGAAGGCGTTCAACAAGGCGCTTCCCTTCCTGTCGGAAGACGACATCAGGCCGGTCCTCGGCAACGTCTTCTTCGACGTGGACGGCGTCGGCGGGGTCACCGCCGTGGGCACCGACACCCAGGTGCTCGTGACATACAGCATGACGGCGGAAAACGCCGGCGGAGGAGCGTTCCAGTTCCTCATCCCCAAGACGTCCGCGATGGTGCTGCGCAACATCCTCGACAAAGAGGCCGAAAGCCTCACGATCCACTGCGACGGGACGGTCGCGGCACTCCAGACCGGCTGCTACGACATGGCCATGCGCTGCTCCGACTACCGGTATCCCGCATACAAGACGGTGATGTCCAACGGCGGCGGGGCGTATACCCTGACGGCCAACCGCGGCGAGATGCTCGGCGCCGTCAGGCGCATCATCGCCCTGACCGGCATGAAACTGCCCGCCGACGCCGTCGTCCTGGAGATCCCCGACCACGGCGACAAAATGACGATGCGGGCGCAGAACCTGACGGACCTGAGCGCCGCGCGCGAAGTCGTGGCGTGCTCGTGGAACGGCCCCGAACGCAAGGTCGCCTTCCGCATCCAGCGCCTGATGGGGCTTCTCGCCGGCACCGACGCCACGACAGTGAGCCTGATGTTCGACAACCCCGTCCGCCCGGTGATCTTCGTCCCGGAGGAAGACGGGGCATCCCGCGGCATGATCATGCCCACGCAGGTCATCGAAGAGGTGGACCCTGCGAAGAAAAACAAGAAGGGTGCGAAATAGCCGCACCCTTCTTCTGCTTCAGCCAACCATTAACAGTTTAGTTTGATATGAAAAAGATGAAATACGAAAGCGTGAACGAGGTCCGCTTCAGCGGCATCTTCACGCGCAACCATTTTCGGGATTACGAAAACCGCAAGGAGGGCTGCGTGGCCTGTTCCCTCGGCGACGAAACAAAGTTCTTCACCGTCGTAATGTTCCGCGACCGCAATACGGGGAGGTTTCCGTGGGAAGACCTTTTCGAGGGCGGCAAGAAGGTCATGTTCCGCGGGCGGTACCACCTTCACCGCAACAAGACCACCGGCCGCGTCTACGAGGAGATCCAGGTCAGCGAGATGCATGAGAACGTCCCCAGGGAGGTCGAGGTTCCCGACGGCGAGCCGCAGGAGGCCACGGCACGGCAGCGCCGCGACGGCGGATACCGCAGGGAGGAAGGCGACCGCACGCGCCGCCGGCCGTACAACCCCGATTTTTCGAAGGCCGCCGGCCTGGAGCCCGTCCCCGAAGGCCTCTTCGACGACGAAGGCTAAACGATGAACCCATTAAATAATTTTACCTTTAAGTAAAATTTTTTTGCGGAATAAAATAATTTGCATATTTTTGCAATGTTTTACAGCGGGGTAGTGTAACGGTAAAACGTCGGGCTCATATCCCGAAGACTGGAGGTTCGAATCCTCCCTCCGCAACCGCATCTTTTCGGATGATTGTTGGTTTTTATTAGCACTTGGGATTAGTATTTTTGGTTGGAAGCGCCCCGTGGTCACAAGCCCGGGGCTCTTTTTTTTCTGCAGCGCAGGGGAAGGGCCCGTCACGGCGTCCCCCTCTCCAGGGGCCGCCGGACGACGCCAATGAGCGTGGGCCCTCGCTCCGGCGGCTTCGCCTTCAGGGCTTCGGGCCCAGGAGTTGGCGCCGCCGCTTCGTCGCCTTTTTCAGGGCGTCTCTGGCGGGCCCTTTTGCCGGTTGTCACCGCGTCTTTTTTTTGACAAACCAACAAAAATGAAATAAACATAAAAAGATTTGGAATATAACAATAAAATGTTTACCTTTGTATGTGGTTTTATTGTTTTTCGTTGCGCATTTTTTTTTGACATTTTTTAGTTCGTTTTTAGTTATCTTTCTTTACTGTTATTTCATACGTGTTTTTCATTAGAGGTTTTTAGGTTTGTATTTAGTTTTGCATTCGGCACCCGGCCCTGAAAAGGCCGGGTGCCCTTTTTTTGGAGGCTCGCCTTTAAAACCACTTCAGTCTACTTTGAATCAAGTTTAAAAAAAGTTGTATTTCAAGATATTTTTCTTATCTTTGTGATTGTTTCTTTTTTTTCTTTGTTTAATTTTTTGTGGTTATTACCGCCTGGCCTTTCGGTCAGGCGGATTTTTTTTGGCCGCTCCGCGGGGAAGGGCCCGTCACGGCGTCCCCCTCTCCAGGGGCCGCCGGACGACGCCAACGAGCGGGGCCCTCGCTCCGGCGGCTTCGCCTTCAGGGCTCGGGCCCAGAGGTTGGCTCCGCCGCTTCGCCGCCCTTATCAGGGCGTCTCGGGCGGGCCCTTTTTGCCGGCAGTGGCCGTCTGGTTCGGCCGATGAGGGGGAAGGGTGGCGCCTGTCGGTTTTTGCCGGAGCGCATCCTTGGTCTGGCGCCTCTTGTCTGGAGCGCTTCCGCTGATGCCAGAAAGTGTCTGGATCTCATCCTGTCTGGGGTCGGGGCGGTGTAAGGCGTACGGCGTGTCGCTGTTGCGTACGGCGTGGGGTCTCAAGCGTACTGCGTGAAGGATGTGCAGCTCTGTGGATGGGCCCTGACTGGGCTGGGATTCTTGAGGCTTGAGCTGAGTGGGATTCTTGGGGTTTTTAGGGTTCTTGAGGTTTTTGGGAACCCGTATTTTTATCTAGTCTGAGTCGGGCAGGCGGCTCCGAATGGTTCCGAGTAATTCCGAGTGATTCGGCTGACTCGGTTCGTGAGTCTCAGGCGTACGGGACGCTGACTGGGGCTCCTGGAGAGGGATGCCCCATTGCTTGGATATCGGGCCGCCAATTTAATGGATTTCCCCGAAAAGCTTCCGTACAATTTGCCGGCATCCATTTGGTTCCGGCTCCTGGGGGTCTTTGCGGGGTGGTTTCTCCCTGGTTTATCGTCATCAGGATTTCCCGAAAATATTTCCCGTTTCCCTGAAAACGGCGTGCTCTAGTAGGGATGGCGACATCCCGGTCCGCCGCGTGGATGAGTCCCGTACATAGCGGGGAACTCCTCCACGCGAGGCGGACAGGATTTTCCCGGGAAAAATTATCAAATATGAGATACAGAGTCGTATATGACGTCCGCGTGGACGAAGAGGCCGTTCACGGCGGTTTTAAATGCAGTGAGCACAAGGCGGAGACACGCGTCAGTGAGTTCGCTACGGAGGCCGAGGCGCGGGAGCGCCACGAGGGCTTGACGAATACATGGTCCGACGGGGACGGCACGGTGCTGAGCTCCACGCTGCAGGAGAACCTGCGGGCGGAGGGATACGCCCCTTTCTGGGCGGATCTTCGCAGGGCGTCGCTCCTCGAACATGAGATGGTCAGGAACAACCCCTGATGCGGGCTTGACCGTCTTCCCCTCCGGCGGGAGGGCCCTTCGGGTCCTTCGGGAAGGCCCCTCCCGCGGTGGAGGGGAAGCCTTTTCTCTCGAAAAACAAACCACTAATTCATACAGTCATGAACGAACAGGAAATCCTCGTTCCCCTGGCCGAGAAGAAGGCCGAGGCGGTGGCCCGCATGAAGGCCATGAACATCTACAACCCCATCATCCGCGACTTCCGGGCCGGGCGCGTACAGTATTACGAAGGGCCCTGGGGGGCCGGATACTGGCTCACCGACGCCATGAAAGAGGCCGTCGAGAAGTTCGAGCAGGGCGGCAAACGCCTTGTCTGGGGCATCATCCGCAACTTTCTGGAGTTCGGCGAGTGCTGGTCGATGCTCTACGTCTCCGACCACCGCGAGGAGTGGGAGGCTGACCGCAACGACCTGCAGTCGGGCTATCCCATTGCATACGTCTACAACGCCACCTGCCCGGAGTTTTCCGAGCTGGGCACCATCGGCGTCAAGGGGAACCTTGGCGGTACGTTGTCACGGACGGCGTAAGAGGGCTCCCCGATAACGGATTTTTATGGGGACTATATACCTGTTGACCCTGATAAGCAATACGAAAACCGTAGGATTTCTCTTACGGCTTTTTATTTATAGAGAAAATATAGAAGATATGGATAAGACTTTAAAGAAAATAGGATTAGACAGCCAAGGAAGAATGGTTTTTAAAGGTGAAAGTGGTAGATTATATGTTGATATAGAATATAGCCCTTATAGACAAAACACACCAAACTATTGTACAAAATATAAAAACGAATTTGATGGTGAGCCTGATACCCCAATGCCATCAAATTGGAATCCGCAAATACTTGAAACGAAACAGATGAACGAAGACATCGAAAAGGTTCTCGACGACCTCGAGGGCCGCAAGAAGGAATACGGCCTGATGGGCGTTGAGCTCAGCAAAGAGGACGCCATCCTGGCATCCAACTTCATGGCCGGCGGCCTGTCCCGCGAAGAAGCGTATGACATCGTCCTCTCCGGTATCCGCCAGTGCCTCGACGACGGACTGGACGACTAACCTCAAGACAACCCGCTAACTGACATATCATGAAAACGTACACCCTCTCATTGACGATCCGGCAGGGCCTGTTCAAGACAAACCCCCGCCACATAGACGCCGCTCCCGGCGAGGAGCTGGCACAGCTGAAAAAAGGCGATTTTCGCGTCGTCCTTATATCCGACAGCGGCTCCAAGGGACTCCTCCGCAGCCTGCATAAAGCCGGCGGCGACTGGAAAAAAGAATTCGAGAGCACCGTGGGATACGATGAATTCGACGGTGAACAGAGCCTCTTCGGAATCCTTCTCCGCGAGATGGACGACCTGGAGAACAGCATCCTGTGCTACACGCCGCGGAAGTCACCCTCCAAGAAGGCGCTCGACGCTTGGTTCCGCTCGCTCCCCGGCGAAGGCGTCCAGGAGGCGTTCCCCGGCCTGTTCGACGAGATCATGGCCTCTGCGGAGCCTGAGCGTTGCACCATCAACCACTTCTACAAGGAAGCCCGCGCCGAATGGAAGGCCCTGTCAAAGGAAGAAAAGCAGGGGATCTATGACGATCTCCGTGGCAAATATCCCCTTCCGGAATAAACCAAGGCGCCTCCGCAGGGGGTTCCCGGCACGGAACGCGGACCGGGAACCTCCGCGGGGAACCTGATATCCATACACTCTTTTCCCGCAATGACAAGAGCCCCCTCTGCCTGAATGCGAAGGGGGCTCTTTCCTTTTTGCGGGGAAGAGATTCCTCCCCGTAATGGTCTTTTCATCATCTAAAACAACGAAGCCATGTCAAAAGCAAGCGAAGAGTGGAAAAAACATCTCCTGAAAACCGAAAAAGTCTTCACAGTCATGCCTGAAGGATGGAAGCGCATCTCCGGGGCCACGGCGGCACCACGCGGGTACTGCTGGATCAACAACGGCAAAAGCCTTTTCGGCGGGCAGTATGAACATGCCCTGCTCAAAATCGCATGAAATTTATGAAGAAGGTTTCATCCCGTCCTTCCGACAGCGGGGGACGGCGGCATGACGCCGCCTTGCGGCGGGATCACGCCGCGACGATACAGTACCTCTCCTTCGAACAGCGCAACCGCTATCTTAACGGGATGTATGTGGAAATCCCTCCTCCGGGAGGATGGTGCGACGCTTCCGGCGGGAGGTCGCACGACTGGCATTCCAGCATGAAAGCCTGGGCCTGGATGAGGCATCTGCTCTTGGAAAACACGGATATGGAAGGCGTGCGGGTCCTGAAGATCAAGCCCAGCCGCGTAACGCATATGCAAGGGCTCCTCTGTTTCGGGTTCTTCGCGCTTGCAGAATACTTCGACAACTGTATTCTCATCGACCTCCAGGAACAACCCGCGACGACGGTCCCTGATGCCGGAGACGATATCCATCCGACGGCGACGAGGACGGAAAGGCCGTTGCTGCGGGAGATCGGCCTGCGGATGGACTCACGCGAAGAGGCCGTACGGCAGACGGCATCCGCGCTGTCCCGGTTCTTTGAAGTCAGCGTCGTCGGAGACAATGACATCATCCGCCTGACGAATCCCAAGTTCAACATCAAACGAAAACCCTTTAAAAGGAAAAAGCCATGAAGATTATCTACTCCAGTATCTCCGATATCGAACTGACGTACGAAGATCTCGTGAGCCTCATCTCCGCCGGCATCACCGACGGCGACTACAACTTCGGTATCGACTACGACCCCAAACACTACGAGGCCCTTCCGAAAGAATTGCGTTCCAAGGATGACTGCCTGGAAGACAAGATCGCAAAGATCCTCCTTTCCGGGGGGAAGGTCAGGGTGACCGACTACGACGCGGAAGGCGTGAAGTATGAAGGCGCGAACCTGAAGGCCAAGGTCCTCACCGATAAAGAATCCGTCCGTTATTACGTGGACCTGGACGCCATCAAGAGCGGCCTCATCAATGCCGCCAACGGTACCACCCTTGACTATGGCGGCGAGGCGAAGTATCTGAAGGAGGCCTTCGAAGCCTTCTGCCAGGACGAGGAAGAGTCCCTGTTCGACGCGGAATACGCCATGGCCCTTTGGCAGGCCATCCTCTTCAACGAAGTCGTCTACGGATAAACCCAGCCCAAGATGAGAGAACTGTCCCCCGAATAAAAACAGAATACTGCGGACTTGATCCGCAAGGCGAAGGAGGCCCTGGTAAAGGACATCATCCTCGCCGATAAGACGAAATAAGGTTTCTCCTTTCCATCATCCCGGGTGGGGCCGCCAAAAGCGGCTCCGCCTTCCTCTTTGTCGTGCGGTTTTCCCCGTGAAGGGCCCTGCTTCCACAGGGGGCCCTTCACGAAGGAAACCCTCCTCCATCTTCCTATCATGACATACGACACAAACTGCACATGCTGTTCCATGGAACAGTGGAACGCCCTGATGAAGGGTGCCCGCAAGGTATCCTACAAGCGCCTCGTCGCGCGCATCCGCAAGGAGCTGCCGGAGATATATGAGCGCCTGGCCCTCTGGGCGTGGAACCCCTATGCGGAGAGCTGCCGGCAGACGAAGACGCACTACATCCTCGTCCACAGCGCAATCGAGCACTTCATCCTGAAATAAACCCTCCGGAAGACGTTTCCCCCGACATTCCCCGCAGGAAGAGGCTTTTCACGAAGTGGAAGCCCCTTCCTGCGCAGGGAAGGCGGGGTTGCCTCAAAACAAGTCAAATTCATAACACCATACAACGATGTTTGCTTATACCAAAATCCGCATCAACGTAGCATCCAACGGCGCCTTCAAGGCCAACGGCGTCATGGTCAAGGACGAAGAGGGCCGTTTCAGCATCGTCTCCGACAACGACATCTTCAATGCAGGCCGCCACACCACCTGCCCGCTGTTCAACAGCGCGCTCTTCGTAACGGAAATCCCCGGCGACCACGCCGTCGGACGCCAGGACAGCTTCGTCACGAAGTGTCTCGTGCTCGGCGCCACCAGCCCGTTCTCGCGGTATACCTACGAGACCGTCGGCGAGAGCGCAACCTGGAACGAGGGCGGCACCACGATGGCATTCGGGTCCCTCTTCGAAGAGGAGGTACGCGCCGGTGCTTCCATCTCCGGAGTGGCCATCAAGGACGGATACTCCCGCAACCAGACCTACACTGGCATGAACGGCTACCACCACTACAGCCACAGCAGCTACAACCGTCCGCTGAGCACGGACAAGCCGTGGAAGATCGGCGTGGAACTGGAGGTGTACGCCCGCAACCAGTCGGACTTCAACACCATCACCGGCGCACGCAGCAACTGGTTCCAGTGCGAACGGGACGGCAGCCTCTCCCAGCGCAGCTTCGGCGTCGAGATAAAGACCATCCCGCTGAACGCCTGCGACGCCAAGAGCGTGGACTTCTGGAACGAGCCGATGGCACGCCTGAAGGAACTCGCCCTGTCCAAGGGGCAGACCTCCACCGGCCTCCACGTACATATCGGCAAAGAGATCCTCGGACGTACGGACGAGGAACGCCGTCGCACGATCGACAAGCTCACGTGGTTCTACTACTACCTCGTAGAGGACATCCCCGCAAACCACGCGAAAAACGTCACGATCTGCGGCCGCGAACAGGGCCACGGCGCCGCCCTGGGCTTCGGCAAGACCCCCATCGCCGAGTTCGCCAAGAAGGTCGGCTTCGAGAACGTCACCAAGAGCTCCGATGCCTTCGACGAGATGGCCGGCACCATCCGCGAAGCCGCGCAGAACGCCCGTCACGACATCAACCTCGCACACCTGGACAACTACGGCACCATCGAGTTCCGCAAGGGCAAGGGCTGCATCGGCAAGACCCGCATGGCGGCCATCGTAACCTGGTGGGAACAGATGTGCCTGTACTGCCGCGAGACGCAGCCGAACGAACTTTCCTTCGACGCCTTCTTCGAAAAGGTAACCCGCGAGAATCCCTGCGTGGCATACTTCTTCCAGAGCGACGACGAATGCTAACACCCCGAAAACCGTCAACACCTAAAAAGACCCATCCTCAGATATGTGCGTTATCATCGTAAAATTCAAAGGTGCCGACTTCCCGTCAAAACAGGTTGTCGCCGCCTGCATGCAGGCCAACCCCGAAGGGTTCGCGGCGGCCTGGAACGAAAACGGCGTCCTGAAAGTCTTCAAGACGCTCTCCGCCCCCGAGATGATGCAGACCTACGAGCACATCCGCCATCTCGACAAGGACGCCACGGGCCTGGTGCTCCATGCCCGCATCATGACCCACGGTCCCGTAAAACTGGAAAACTGCCATTGCTGGACCGACAGCGCGAAGACGCTGGCCTTCGCCCACAACGGCGTCCTGCACTCCATCGAACCCCGCGACAAGGGCATCACGGACTCCGAAACGTTCTTCCGCGACTTTTTCCTCCCGGTATACGAAGCCTGCGACAAGAGCGTCGCCTGGCGCATCGCCGAGATGGTTGCCAAATCCAACAACAGCCGCTTCGCGTTCATCGACAGCACCGGCACCATCAACGTCTATGGCGCATTCTCCAAGGAATGCGAAGAAGGACACCATGGCATGGTCTATTTCTCCAACATGGCATGGAAGAGCCGCATGAGCATGCAATGGGACTTCGACAAGAAGAAAAAAGCCCAGAAGACACGCGGCAGCGTCATCGTGGAACGCGGCGAAGACGGACGCGTCAAGGAGGTGTACGTCAAGGACCTTCTTCGGAAAGACACCCCCGTGGCGGCGCCCATGACAAGCACCAGGGACGAACTTCCCTTCTGGCGCCCCACCGGAGGACTCTTCGATTGAGGCTGCCACCGCCGCAGCGTGGACGGACGGCCCCGGAGCAAGCGGGGGCCGCCGCCACGCGGGCGGCCGGGGCTCCCTCCCATGTGTAAAACAGCAAACGAAAAAAACAAGACTGACATGCGCAACTTCTACTTCTTCAAGCACATCCGTGAATTCAACAACAGCGGAGAATACCGTCATGAGCTGCAGGCACTGCCCGGCCAGGTGACGTACAACATCGCCACGCGTTCGTCAACGCCCGTCCTCACCACGCAGAAGGTGCAGTGCTCCAACACCATGCGCCGCAAGGTGTGCGACAGCGACATCGGAACCGTCTTCGGCACGAAAATCGTCGGCAACACGCCGTATGCCGCCAGCCTGAAGACCTACCTGCGCAACGAAATCAACTTCTACCGCGTCGACGACGCCGTCGCCATGGACGAATGCCGGGACGAAGAGATGCTGGCCGCATACCGGGTCCTCCTCAACACCGAAGAGCCCACGCTGCCGATGGACACGGCCGCCGAAGAAGAACCCGCCCAGGCCGGTGGCGGCGACCCCGCTTCCCGTACCGAATATCCGGCGCGGATGACAGACCTCAACGCCACGGCGACGCTGATGCGCGCAGTGGCCATGGGGCCGGCGGCACACTCGATGGAACATGCCGACATGATCCTCATGTCCCGCTTCTTCGACCGCGCCACAAGCGGTATCCTGTCCTTTACGTATATCAAGAACGGCGACGGCAGCCGCCGCCGCGCCCTCGGCACGAGAAACAGCCAGGTCATCGAAGCATACGTCGCCGAACGCGGCATCCGGAGACCGGAAAACCGCAACAGCAACAACCCCTTCGACGGGGAACACGTGGTCTACTTCGACCTCGAACGCGGCGAATGGCGCAGCTTCACCGCAGAGCGGCTCCTGTCCATCGACATGAACTCGTTCATCCCCGCCGACCACGCCGAAGAGATAACCGCGGCCGTGGCACGGTGGAACCCCGCCGCAGCATAGCCACCTGCATCATCCTGAAAAAAAGGACGGCCGCGCCACCGACGCGGGGAGGAAGGGTCCGTGACACACGGAGACCCTCCCTCCCCGGCGGAGGGCGGCCCCCTCTACATAACATACGTTTCAAACCCTTTCACTTTAACCCGTTTTTCCCATGAAGAACATCAAGATCTCCGGCGGTCAGCTCATCGACCGCAACGACGGCAGCGCCGTCGAGAACATTCACGGAATCCTCACCTCCGCAGCCGTCGAGTGCGGCGAAACCGGCGGATGCCACCTGCACCTCGTGCTGACCGACGGCGAGAACCAGAGCGCCCTGCGCCTGAAGTATCCCGGCGACGCAGCCCTGAAGATCCTCCGCTGCCTGTATGGCGTGGCGGCCTTCATCAAGGAGAGCCCCGTCACCATCAGCATGCGCCGCGAAGAGGGCCGCTCGAAGGCGTCCATCGTCGTGTTCCACGGCGAGCGTGAGCTCCTGCCCGTGGGCAGCCTGCCCGTCTACGGCGACCTGCGCAACGCCATGTCCGACCGCATGCTGAACACCATCAGCAACGCTGTCAGCGGCGAATTCGAGGTTACCTGCGTGGTCGCAGACCGCAACCTCGACGATCCCGACACCGAAGAGGTGCTCGCCCTCGTGGAGGGCGGCGGCGCCACGGTGACCGAAAAGAAGTTCTCGCGCCCTGACCTCGCCACGGCATTCGCAAGCGGCGTGATGACTGCAGGCGGCGGCCGCGCATGGTGCACCCAGGACCCGGGCCTCATCGCTCGTATCCACGAACTCGTCGAAGCGCGCAACACCGCCGCAACGGCGACGGGCGAAGGTGCCGCGAGCGTCGTGGCAGACCCGGAGGACAACGAGGAGGCATAGCCTCCGGTAGCAGCAAACGTACCTTCTGTTTACGGGTACTTTCATAGCGGAGACGGGGAGGGAAGGGGCGCGGCGGCGCACCGGCCCTCCCCGTTTTTTTTCGACGAAAAGAAGAAGAAGACACTGTGGTGAAAGGCACTGAGGGGCGCCCCTCCGCCGGGGGCCCGCCGCGGAGACCGTGGCGCGGGACCCCCGCCGGAAGGCGCCGCCTCATGCGGCAAGCCGCATCCAGGAAAAAACACCAACCATACCAGATATCATGGAAAAACCCGTATCCACATCCGCGACGCTGTCGCGGTCGCTGCCCTGCCGCTACTGTGAGGGCGGCGGCGAACTCTGCACACGGTGCGTCTACAGCGAAGGCACAGGCGGCCGCGAGAACCACTTCTCGGCATCCGTCCAGCCTCCCCGCAAGAAAGACGCAAAGAAAGAGAAACGCCGCAGGGGACAACGCGAGCGCAGAAAGGAACGCCGCGCATGAGGCCCGCTGCCGCCGCCTCTTTTCCCCTTTTTCATCATCAAAAAAAACAACAAAAAAACGAACACCATGAAGAAACAGATCATTCTCCGCCTCCTCACCTTCGACATCCTCTCGAGGCTGCTGCTGCATCTTTCCGGCGATGCCGCAAACCGCAGCCGCCTGGTCCTCGCGGACCCGACGCCGGACCACGACCGCCTCCTCGATGAGAACAAGGTG
>Ga0310690_10005733_pt1 | contig 16682 bp, 14 predicted proteins | sample AusTroGonzalo_MG_2_FD_207661 | JGI IMG/M metagenome (GOLD analysis project Ga0310690, IMG submission 207661) | Bovine rumen microbial communities from tropical cattle in Woodstock, Queensland, Australia - Gonzalo_04 (v2) (version 2) | ecosystem: Host-associated > Mammals > Digestive system >... | reverse complement strand
TCTCAAATGAGGCAAATACAAACCACCGAAAACTCCGTGCCAATAAGCACAATTACATTGCCCCGCATAAAGAGCATTTAAAATTTTTGTTTTCTTTATTTTTTTCTGAGGAATTTGATTTATTTTGTTGCTTAACCTAATCATTTTCTTGTGCATATTGTTGGATTCTGCATACTTACTTAAAAACAATCTCCAAAAACCGCCCCTGATAAAAGGTTTTAAATTTTCATTATTTTCGTATTGTTTTACCAAACTTTCAAAATTATTCTGTGCTTTACTTAACAACGACCATTCGGACATTTCAAAATAAGAACCAGTACCCAAATAAATTCTTCCGGATGGTTTTGTTTCTTTTATTGCCTGACTGAAAGTAACGGTTTCAACTATATCGGAATTTTGCTCCAATGCCGTTAAAAATTTTTCAAGCCAACCGTTTTCATAAACATGTTTATTTGTTTCTGGCCACATACCGAATTTTTCACCGTCGTCAGCCATAACCAAAATAGTTTCTTTACCTTCATAAGCAAGTTTTCTAAAATAATTAATACAAACATCAACATCCTGAAAAGGAATAAAGTACCTTAATTTTTGACTTATCGGAAATATATTTAAAGTTTTTCCTTTATCTTCGGATGTAAAATAACCTCTTAAATCGTTATCATTTAACCCTGTAGCAGTAAAATGAAAATCATCCAAAAGAGCATATTTAATATTTGCATCCGATAAAGTTTCAACCAACGAAGGTTCCCAAACTCTTTCAGCAATCCATGCACCTTGCGGTTTAGTACCGAAAGTATTTTCTATAAAATTAGACAATAAATTTATCTGACCTATTTGATCTTGTTTTGGAATAACCGACAATATAGGTTCATAATATCCTCCGGATAAAATTTCCAAATTTCCATCTTTTACAAGCTGTTTAACGGTATTTATATATCCGGGATATTTTTTTATTAAAAAATCCCACAAAATTCCGCTGCAATGCAAATTCCATTTTATACTTTTATGTTTTAACATTACATCCAAAAAAGGTTTATATGCAATATCATAACCCTTTTCAAGAACCCATTCAAAATTTCCTACAGGCTGGTGATTGTGTATTCCAAAAATAAATTTAACTTTTTTCATTTTTTTAAACCGGTTTTAAAATTTCTGCTTCCTTTTTTATAATTAAAGAAATATCATTTCTTTCATCGTGAGGCAATGCTCTGTTTTCAAGTTCGATTCCTAAAGATATTAATTTCATAAGAGCCTTAATATCGTTTTCATCGACGGAAACATTTTGTAAAAGCTGTTTTTTACCGTGAACAAAATGCATTCCGCCTATATTTATCGACTTAAATTTTACACCGCATTCAATAAGTTTTACTATATCTTGCGGATTCGACAACAGTATCATTGTTTTTTCATTTTCATAAACATTATTTATAATTTCCATAGCAGCATCTTTTATTGTTTTTATTGACAATTTTACCGAACTCGGAACTGCCATAGACAAAAGAACACACTGCATTTTATCGTTTGCAACTTCATCGGAAACTACTAAAATCCCGTCGATTGCAACAGATTTCAGCCATCCTTGAACAATTTGTCCGTGTATAAGCCTGTCATCTATTCTTACAAGTTCTATAGCCATTTATTTCATCCTTTCCAAAAGAATTTGTTTTGCATTTACAATGCTTTTCAAACCGTCTTTTAAAACTTTATCAGCCAACTCTTTAACTGAAGAAACGGTTTTACTTGAAAATATGGCAGAAAGCACCATCGGCAAATTAACACCTGTTAGAATTTCAACATTATTATTAAAACATGCTTTCATTGAAGCATTGTACGGAGTTCCTCCAAACATATCCGTAAGTATTAAGACACCGGAACCGTCGTCATTTTCTTTAATTGAATTTAATATTTTTTCCTGTAACGACGATAAACTTTCATCATTTGTGTTTTTCGTTACAAATATTAAATTTTCCTGTTTACCAGCAATAATTTCTGCAGATTTAATTAATTCTTCCGTCAACCCGCAATGTGCAACTATTAAAATTTTTATCATCGTTTGTTCCTTTTCAACAAAGAAAAAATTATCTTTGCCAATTTATTATAATCGTGATGTGCATACTGTGTTTTAGAAACAAAATCTTTTTCTATTATTTTAACATTTTTTAATGATTTTTTATCAATAACGACAGGTACTGATTTTTCTTTTTTATATCTTCTTGCAACCGAAGGCTGAATTTTGCCGTTATTTACCAAAACAATATCTACAATACCTTTATAAGAATGTTTTTCTATGGCATTTATATGGTCGGACAATTTAAAATTTGTCGTTTCTCCTACCTGAGTCATTATATTGCAAACATATATTTTTTTTGCTTTTGTTTTTTTTAATGCGGTTAAAACATCTTTAAACAACAAATTGACTATTATTGATGTATATAAAGAACCGGGACCTAAAATAATATAGTCAGCTTTTAAAATAGCATCCGTTACGGTTTTTGAACTTTTAGCATTTTTCGGATAAATTTCAACCGTTGAAATTGCTTTTTTACTTTTGGAAATATTGGTTTCACCGAAAACCTTAGTTCCGTCAACGAGTTCGGCATTTAAAACTACATTATCCAAAGAAACAGGCAATACTTTACCTTTTATTGCCAACACATCACTTGCATTTATTATTGCCTTATCAAAACCGCCGGAAACATTATTTAATGCAGTTAAAAACAAATTTCCGAATGAATGATTTGACAAAGAACCTTTCTTGGGAAACCTGTAATTAAACAACTTCGTCATTAAATTTTCTTCTTCACTTAAAGCGACCAAACAGTTCCTTATATCACCCGGTGGCAACACTCCCAACTCGTTTCTTAATTTGCCGGAACTTCCTCCATCATCACTTACGGCAACAACAGCCGTAATATTAACGGGATATTGTTTTAATCCTCTCAATAAAGTTGAAAGTCCGCTTCCTCCGCCGATAGTAACAACATTATATGTCATTTTTTATTATACTCTCATTATGTCTCTGTGATATAAATTAACTTTATATTTTTTGTTTGTAAAAAATTCCGCCAATTTTTCCGCCGTTGCAACTGAACGATGTCTTCCGCCCGTACAACCTATTGCTATTGTAAGTTGGCTTTTACCTTCTTTAAGATAACCCGGCAACAAATAATTTAAAAGTTTTGAAATTCTGTCAAAAAATTTAATATATTCTTTTTGTTTTTCTATATATTTAACAACAGCTTTATCTTTACCTGTCTTATTTTTTAATTCGGCAACATAGTTCGGGTTAGGCATAAACCGAACATCAAAAACAATATCGGCTTCACTTGCAATACCGAATTTAAAACCAAACGACATCACGGTTAAAATCAATTGTTTTTGATTTTGAGGAATTTTTATCAAATTTGCAAGTGTATTTTTTAACTCTCCTATAGACATACCGCTTGTATCCACTTCAATGTCGGCAAGTTGTTTTATTTGTTTTAACATTAATCTTTCTTTTTGCAAACCTTCTTTTGCCGGAAGAGATAAAGGATGTTTTCTTCTTGTTTCGGAATATCTTTTTAAAATCGTTGCATCGTTGGCATCTAAAAATAATATTTTACTTTCGATATTTTCTTTTTTAAGTTTATTTATAACAGTTTGTATTTTAAAAATATTTTCACCTGCTCTTATATCTATGCTCAGTGCGACATTTTTATAATTTTTTTTATCCTTTTTATATAAATCTATAAAATCGTTTATAAAGTTAAAAGGCAAATTATCGACACAAACAAAGCCGAAATCTTCCAAAATATTTAAAACTTTGCTTTTGCCTGCACCCGATATTCCCGATATTATCAAAAAATTATTTTTCATTATTTTTACTTTTTCTTTTTATTTCCGATTTTATTTTTTTTGTAAATTCCAATGCGGAGAAATAACCGTTTTTCTTTAATCTTTGATTCAAACTTGCGGTTTCAACTATAATTGCCAAATTTCTTCCCGGGCCGACGGGAATTGTAAGTTCGGGAACTTTAACACCTAAAATTTCCGTATAATATTCTTTTAATCCTAACCTTTCATATTCTTTAGATTCGTCCCATGCAACCAAATTAATAACCAGCTCTATTTTCGACTCATCCAAAATATTTGCAACACCGAACATATTTTTTATATCAATAATTCCTATCCCTCTGATTTCCATCAAATGTTTCATTATATCGCTGTTACTTTTACCTATCAATGTATGTCCGGACCTTTTTGTAATTTCAACCAAATCGTCCGAAACAAGCATGTGACCTCTTTTTACAAGTTCCAATGCACATTCGGATTTTCCTATTCCGGATTTTCCTCTTATAAAAACACCAAGCCCGTAAACATTTGACAAAACTCCGTGCAACTTTTGTGAAGGTGCAAGTTTTTCGTCAAAATAATAAATTAAATCGCTTAATAATTGGGAAGAAGACAAAGAAGTTTTTAACAGAGGGACTTCCAACTCGTTAAAAACTTCTGTCATAGACGGTAAGGGGTCAAAATTTCTTGTAATTATACAACAGGGAACCTGCTTAGGAGAAAAAACTTTCGTTAACATTTTACATTGTTCTTTATGGCTTAAAGACTGCAGATAAGTAAATTCCGCTATTCCTATAATTTGAACCCTTTCATAAGGCATGTGTTCAAAATATCCGGCAAAAGCAAGCCCCGGTCTGTTAACATCGGGAACGGTAACAACTCTTTCAAGCCCGCTTTTACCCGCAACCAATTCCAATTTAAAATCGTTAGTTTTTTCTTTAATAAAAGTGCCTACTTTTAGCACTTTCATTTTAATAAGCATCCTCCTGCTGTATTATCTTAATTATTTCTTCTTTTGTTTCTGCATTTTTGATCGTTTGTCTTAAGAATTTATCTTTGAAAAGTCTTGAAATTCTTGAAAGTGCTTTTAAATGTTGTCCAGTAACTTCAACAGGACCTACCAATAAAAATATAATATAAACAGGTTCACCGTCCAACGAATTGAACTCTATACCTTTTTTGGAAATACCGAGCACACCAACCTGTTCGGTTAAAGCATCGGTTTTACCGTGCGGTATTGCAACACCTTGTCCGATACCGGTAGAGCCTAACTTTTCTCTTTCCAAAACAACTTCTATTATTTCGTCAACCTTTTTTATTTTTTTTGAAGTTTTTAAAGATTCAATTAACTCAATAATTGCATCCTTTTTATTTTGTGCCTTCAAATCTACGATAATCGAATCTTTACATAAAAAATCCATTATATTCATTGTCCTGTTCCCCCTATTAAACTCTTATATTTTTATTTTTCCTTTTTACATTTCAGGTTCCAACATAACTAAAGAACCGCTGTCATTTCTATACAAAACATTTATTTTATCGGTTGACGAATTTAAAAACATATAAACTCTGTAACCCAAATTATCCATTTCTTCTATTGCATCTTCAATTGAAACAGGATGTAAATCAAACCTTTTTATTTCGGATATTTTATTCCTTGAATCCTGCATTATATCTAACGAGAAAACATCCGATTTTATCGATTTTGTTTTTAAAACTTTAAGATTTTCTTTTCTGTGGATTTTTGATATTTCTTTTTGTTTTTTTAATTGTTTGGAAAGTTTATCTACCGCTAAATCTATTGAAGCATATAAATCTTCTGACTCTTCTTTTGCTCTAAATACTTTACCTGCTATATGAAAAGCTATTTCCGTTATCTGTCTGTTTTTTTCTACCGAAAGAATAGTTTGAACCCAAACCGAATCCCCCGTAAAGAATTTTCCTGCTTTTGAAACCTTTTGCCTAACATAAGAATCTATAGCATCGGTTAATTTCAAATGTCTTGCCGTAATGTTTATCTGCATGAAATTCTCCTTTTACTGCATATTTCTTATATTTATATCATTTTATGAACCTAAAGGCAACTTTTTTGTTTTCCATCTTCTATGGAACCAAAACCATAAAGAAGGATATTTTTCAACATAAGACTGTAATACTTTATTATATTCTGCCATTATGTATTCAACAGCTTCACTTTCCGGCATATTTTCAGGAATTTTTATTTCTTCAACTGTTGCTTTATATGTTCCGTCGGCAAGTCGAACACAAAATGCCGTATAAACCGGGCATTTTGCTTTAAGGGCAAATACGGCAGGACCTTTTGCGGTTGAAGCAAGCCTGCCGAAAAACGGAACAAACACACCTTGTTTATTTGCATCCTGGTCACCCAATATTGCGACAAAATCGTTCTGCTTTAAAGCCTTTAAAACTTTTTTTGCAACTGATTTATCTTTATAAATTGTATTGTAGCCGTTGGTTGTTCTTAAATCGTTTATAAGTTTATCTACCAAATAATTTTCCTGTCCGGCAACAATTACCGACATACTGTGTCTTTGTGCAAAAGATTTTGCAAGTAATTCCCAATTACCGAAATGTGCAGACAACAAAATACAACCTTTGCCGGCTTTATATGCCTTTTCTATCAAATAAATATTTTCTATATTTATTGCATATTTTAACTGTTCTTTTTTCAACTTATTAAAAAAAATCATTTCCATTATCGTTATTGCAAATTGTCTGTATACATCTTTTGTTATTTGCAAAATTTCTTCATCGTTTTTTAAAGGGAATGCTTCTTTTAGTGAGTTTATAATATGTTTTTTTCTTATCGGAATAAAAGTATATGCAATTTTTGAAATAACAATTGCAATCGGTTTTGTAAACCTTACAGGAATAAGGAATATAAAAAACATAAATATTTTTAAAGCATAATATTCAATATAGTATCTTATTTTTTTCATTTTAATAAAATAATTTTGCCAACAAACTTATTTTTATTTCTATCGATTTATTTTCACATAATTCATGACAACAAAAACACGAAATACATTTTTTAAAATCAACAAATAAATTTTTATTTTTATCAATTTTTACCGCTTTTGCAGGACAAGCTTTTATGCACTGTGCACACTTTTTACATTTTTTATTATCAATATAAGGTTTTATCCAAACAAAATTTCCCAAACACTTTATTAATAACTTTGTCATCGCAGGCGGCAGTGCATAAAGTAATTTTGTAGAAGGAAGTTTAACATTATCAAAATTAAATTTATTCAAATCATCACCGATAAATTCAATTTCACTAAAATTTTGTTTTGTTTTATTTTTATCTATCAAACTTAAAACAAACTCATCCAAAACGGTTGAATCGGTACTTGCAAAAATTCCGTTATAATTTCTTTTGTCCCCGTTAATACCGGGACCGTTTCCTTCAAGACCTTCAATACCGTCAACAATTGTAATTAAAATTTTGTCTTTTAATATGTTATATATTTCTTTTAATACAAAAACAAAATTTTCTTTTTTAGGTGCAAGCTTATGATATTCGGCTTTTCTTGCACCGGGAACACAACCGTATAAATTTTTAACCCCGCAACTAAAACCTGTAAGAGTATGTGTTTTCAATTTAGGAACATTTATAATATAATCGACATCAAACAATATTTTTGAAAGATGTATGGATTTTATATTTGTAATATTTGTTTTAAATTCCTGCGAGCCACAAGCTTCAAAATTTACCAACTTAACATTATATTGTTTTGCAAGCTTACTTATTCCCGTAGTTTCCCAAATATTTTGTATTCCTATCAAAGAATTCCCCGGACTGTCACCCAAATATATATCGGCACCGTAATTTTTTAATATTTTTATTACAGCTTCCAATATTGAAGGATGTGTCGTAATTGCCTGTTCGGGAGTATAATTACCGAGTAAATTAGGTTTTATTAATATTTTTGAGTTCGGTTTTATCTTTGAAACTAAATCAAACGGTTCTAAAACTTTATTTAAAATTTCGTCTAAAATATCTGTTTTATAAGTATTACAATATCTTAAAGAAATTTTTGTTTTATCCATTTTTTTGGTTTAAAATTTCGTCTATTTGTTTATCGCTTTCTTTACTCATTTTCACCGATATTATTTTTGATATACCGAGTTCCTGCATTGTAACACCATATAAAATATCGGCCATTTCCATGGTTCTTTTATTATGTGTAACAACCAAGAATTGAGTTTTTTGAGAAAATTCTTTTATAATGTTTATGTACCTGCCGACATTTGCATCGTCAAGAGGAGCATCAACCTCATCTAAAATACAGAAAGGTGACTGTTTAACAAGAAAAAATGCAAATAACAATGCAATTGCAGTAAGTGTTTTTTCACCGCCGGAACATTGCAAAATGTTTTTCGGATGTTTTCCGGGAGGCTGTGCAAAAATATCTACACCTGTTTCAAGCAAATTATTTTCGTCGGTTAAAGTTAAATCCGCCTCACCGCCACCGAAAAGTTTTTTATATAAAGTTTTAAAATTATCTCTAACCAAATCAAATGTTTTTTTGAAATTTTCAATTGTAGTTTGATTTATTTTTTGTATAACATCTTCCAAATCTTTTTTTGCTTTTGTTAAATCGTCCTGCTGTTTTACTATAAAATCGTATCTTTGCGAAAGTTGGTCATATTCTTCCTGAGCAGCTAAATTTACCTGACCCAAATCTTCCATTTTCTTTTTAATTTTATCTATTTTTTCTCTATCGACTTCAACACCTAAATATTCGTCTTTTAATTCATCAAAAGTTTTTCCGTAAGTTTCTTTTATTCTTGTTTCAAGTAAATCTTTTTGTGCATTAAATGCCTTTTGATTACCTTCCATATCCGAAACCGTTTGTCTTAACTCTTCAACTTTTGTTTTGCTATCGTGTATAACATTATTTTTTGTTTCAATTGTATTTGCAATTTCTTCTCTTTTGGCTTTAATAAGCTGAAGTTCAGTTTCTTTTTGAATTTGGTCTTGTTGCGATTTTTGAATATTTAGGGTTTCAGTTTCCTGAAATGTTAATATATCCTGCAACAATGTATCTATTTCAGCAATTCTTGCAGTTTTCTGTTCAACTTGAATCGATAATTTATTTATATATTCCTGCCCCTGTTGAACATTTTTTAAAAATTCTTCTCTTTGTGCAAACCTTGTAGAACTTGTCATATATTCGTTGTGAACTGTTTCTTCTTGTGCTTTAAGAGCATCAGAATCTGTTGCGATTTGTTGTAAATTTGTTTCCAAACCGTTAATTTCCACTTCAATATCCGCCAATTTATTGTCGATTTCAACAACTTTTTCATTTACGGAATCTGCAGCAGCCTGTTTTGTTACTTGCTCTGCTTTTAAATTTTCTATTTCTTTAACCGTATCGGCTATATCATTTTTTTTCTGTTCTATCGCTTCTTTTAAATATAAAATTTTTGCTTCAACTCTTGTTTTTTCGTTGTTATTTTGCCTGTTATCCAAATTCACATTTAATTCGGCATCTTCCTGTTTTGTAATATTTTGTGCAATTTCGGTTAATTGATTTTTTTTATTTTCTATATCTTTCGATAAATTTTTTATCTGTTCTTCTATCAAAACAGGTTTATCCGAAACGGTATCTGCTCCTCCGGAAACAAAAGCTCCGTCATAAATTTTATTATCATCTATATAAATACCATTTGAAATAAATTTCAAAGCTTTTTCGTATTCCGGACTTACATTTAATAAATCAAATAATTTAACGGCTCCGGTACTTAATTGATTTTCGGAAAAGTCGGCAGGAATATTTTCCAAAACAAAAAAAGTTAACCTTACAAGGTTATTGTTTTTTAAATATTTAATTGCTTCTTCCGACTGTTGTTTCGTATTACATATCAAGCAATCAAGTTTATTTCCGAAAGCGGTTGCAACTATTGAAATGTTTTCGGTGTTGGGGTTAATAACAGAGCCGACTGTTGTTTTTGCATACCCTTGTTCAATAACCGACTTTATTGCATTTTTTACCGGGTCTTGCGCAACCATTTCATTTAATGTATTTATTCTTGCCTGTGCTGCAGCTATATCTTCTTTTAATTTAATTTCCGTATTTTTTAAATTTTCAATTTCTGTTTCTATATTTAAAATAACTTCTTTTGAAGCTGTTTCTTTTTTGTTTAGTTCTTCAAGCTGTTGTTGAGTTTGTTCCAAAACTTTATTATCGTTTTCTATTTCGTTTGTCGACGGTTCTATATCAGCCTGCAACCTTTCAATTTGCCTTATTAAAGAACCGACTTCGGAATTTGCATCGGACTGTTCCTGAAAAATATTCGTTTTCGAATTTATTAAACTTTCTTTATCCTGTTCCAAAATATCCAACTTACTTCTTATTTCTTCTTCCTGCTTTTCATAAGATAAAAGTTGTTCTTTTAAAGTATTGTATTTTGTCTCTTTAAGAGTTAAATCCGCTTTTAAATTTTTAACTTCCTCTTCTATATTTATTTCACCTAAATTATTATCGGCATTATCTTGTTTATATTTTTCTATTTGTTCTTTGGAATCTTCTATTTCTATTCTTAACTTTTCCTGCTCCAGTGTGAGATCGGATTCTCTTTGTTTCGAATTTTGAATTTTTGTATCGGAAATACCGACTGCAGTTTTAAGTTCGCTGTAAACTGTATTTAAAGCAACAAACTGTTCGTCAAGCTCTGTTTGTTCAAGCCTTATTGTTTCAAGTTCGGCTTCCATTTGACTAAGGTTTGTATTTGCAGTTTCGTATTCTCTTATTTTAGGTTCCAGTTCTTGTTTTAAAGTTGCAATTTTTCCATAACCTAAAGCTAACTCATTGACAAGTTCGGCAACCTCATATTTGGCAAGTTCTTCCTGATATTTTTTATATTGTTTTGCTTTTCTTGCCTGAATATCCAACTTTTTTATTTGGTCTTGATATATGTTAAGAGAATCTTTCAACCTTGACATTTCCGATTCCACTTTTTCAAGACGATGAAGAGTTTCTTCTCTTCTTACTTTATACTTTGCAACACCTGCGGCTTCTTCAAAAAACTCTCTTCTTGTTTCCGGATTTGCCATAACAAGTTCTTCAACTTTATTCTGTTCTATAATAGAATAACCGCCGGTTCCTATACCCGTATCAAGAAATAAATCTTTTATATCTTTTAAACGACATTGTGCTTTATTTATAAAATATTCACTTTCACCGCTTCTGAAAAGCCTTCTTGTAATTGCAACTTCGGAATAATCAATCGGAATGGAATTTTGTGAATTATCAAATACCAAAGTAACTTCAGCCATACCGGTTGCCGCTCTTGTTTTTGTCCCGCCGAATATAACATCCTGCATAGCTTTACTTCTCATAGACTTTGCTCTCTGTTCACCCAAACACCAACGAATGGCATCGGCAGTATTGGACTTACCGCAACCGTTAGGTCCTATTATTGCGGATACACCATGTTCAAAAGTCAATACAGTTCTATCCGCAAACGATTTAAAACCGCATAATTCCAATTTTTTTAAATACATTTAATATATCCGAATTTTGATTTATTTGTATTTTTATTCATAATCTTGAGGAGATAAACCTTCGTAGGCTTTTCTTAACCTTTCCTGCAGTAAAGCTCCTTTATTTTTACAAATATATGTTTTAAATAAAATACAAACAGAAAAAGAAACAAGCACACCGGTTATTAAAGTTGATAACAAATTAAATGTGCGGTTGTTTCTTTTTGTCATTATTTTACCTTACAAACTCTTGCATCGGAAATTTTTATAACTTTATTTTCACTGTTTAATAATCTTGCTACAATTTTAAATTTTCCGGGTTGAAAATATTTCCAGTCAAACCACCAATAACCTGATGCAAACCTGCATGGTTTCCATTCAGAATCATTAAAAGATATTTCAACATATCCGTCTTTTGATGCACCTATTTTTATTACATAATCGGAACCTGCAATTATTTCATTATCATAAGGATAATCTATAACAACATAAGAATTAGGATTTGCAGTATTTATCAATATTTTTTCATCCTGTATATTTTTTTTGACTGTTGTTGTTTTTTTTGTTTTTTCTTTTTTTACAATTTTTTTAGCTTTTTTACTAACGGATTTTACTGCACTTTTTTTTACTGTTGTTTCTTTACTTTTTACTGCTTTTTTTGTTGCCATTTTCTTACACACTCCTAAAAATATTATATTTTTTGATTTTACAAACTTTTAACTATTAAATCAAGAAAAATTTGCTAAAAAAGGTGTTTTTTTGGTAGAATTTCTGCATTATGAATAAACAATCAGCATATATCAGAAAAACTTTTTTAGACTTTTTTAATGAAAAAGGTTGCAAAATAGTTCCGTCGGATTCACTTGTTCCGTCTGGAGATAAAACTTTACTTTTTACATCAGCAGGAATGGTTCAATTTAAAAAACATTTTTTGGGGCAAAGTAAAGATACTTTTACAAGAGCAACTTCATCTCAAAAATGCTTCAGAACTTCCGATATTGACCAGGTAGGTGTAACCAACAGACATTTAACATTTTTTGAAATGTTAGGCAATTTTTCTTTCGGTGACTATTTTAAGCAGGAAGCTATAGCATGGGCATGGGATTTCCTTACAAATTATATGGAACTGCCTAAAGATAAATTATATGTAACAATATATAAAGATGATGATGAAGCAGGTAAAATGTGGGCTAAAATCGTTCCGGAATCGAAAATAATAAAGATGGGCGATGAAACTAATTTTTGGACGATGGGACCTACCGGACCTTGCGGACCGTGTTCGGAAATTTTAATAGATTTAGGCGAAGATATGGGATGCCATAAACCGACATGCGGACCTTGGTGCGACTGTAACAGATACCTTGAAATATGGAACCTTGTTTTTACACAGTTTGACAGACAAGAAGACGGTTCTTTAAAACCGTTAGGAAGAAAAAACATCGATACCGGAATGGGGCTTGAAAGAATAGTTGCCGCAGCAAACGGTAAAAACAACGTTTTTGATACGGATTTATTTTTACCTTTAATGAACGGAGCAGCCGATTTATTAAAAGTTTCATTTGAAAAAAATATACCTAAATTAAGAATGATTGCAGACCATGCAAGAGCAATAACATTTTTAATTTCCGACGGTATTCATCCTTCAAACGAAGGCAGAGGTTATGTTTTAAGAAGAATTTTAAGAAGAGCGGTCAGACAAGGAAAAGTGTTCGGAATGCAGGAACCGTTTTTATATAAACTTGTAGATGTAGTCCATTCCATAATGAAGCCCGCATATCCGGAACTTACGGCAAGGCTTGATAATATTAAATCAATGGCAAAAGTTGAAGAAGAAAAATTTCTTGAAACTTTAAATACCGGAACGGAACTTTTAAACGATTTGATATCACAGTATAAAGCAAAAAAAGTTTCAGTAATAAAAGGTGAAGATGTTTTTAAACTTTATGATACTTATGGTTTTCCTTGTGAACTTACAAAAGAAATTGCCGCAGAGCAAGGTTTAACTATAGATGAAAAAGGTTTTGAGCAGGAAAAGAAAATCGCACAAGAAAAATCAAGAGGTGCTTGGAGCGGTTCCGGCGAACAGGATATAACATTTTATTCGGTTTTACATAAAGAATACGGCGATACGAATTTTGAAGGATATACACAAAACAGTTCTTCGGTAAAAGTTTTAGCTTTATTGAAAGACGGTAAAAAAGTTGAAACTTTATCGGAAAATGAAAAAGGTGAAATTATTTTATCAAACACACCTTTTTACGGAGAATCTGGCGGACAAGTTGCAGATACAGGAACAATGTTTAACGAAAATGTAAATATTGATGTTACCGATGTTACAAAACCAATCGGCAAACTTTTTGTTCATAAAGTTATTATTACAAAAGGGCAAGTTAAAATCGGTGATATTTTAACGGCTTCAATAAACACGGAAAACAGATTACAAACAGCACGGCATCATACCGCAACACATTTACTGCAAAAAGTTTTAAGAACTATACTCGGCAACCATGTTGCACAGGCAGGTTCTTTGGTATGTCCGGAAAATTTAAGATTTGATTTTAATCATTTTCAAGCTTTAACAAAAGACGAACTTAAAAATATAGAAAAACAAGTAAATGAAGTTATAAGGAAAAATTTACCTGTTTCAATTACGGAAATGGGCATAGAGCAGGCAAGAAAAGAAGGAGCAATGGCTTTATTCGGAGAAAAATACGGTGATGTGGTTAGAACCGTTAAAGTTATGGAAGATGAAACAAAATATTTTTCAATGGAATTATGCGGCGGAACACATATAAAAAGAACCGGTGATATAGGTATGTTTAAAATTATTTCCGAAAGTTCCGTAGGTAGCGGAATAAGAAGAATAGAAGCCGTTTGCGGAAGTGCATGTGAAAAATATGTTGAACAATTGGAAAATAAAATTGATGAAGCTGCCATACTGTTAAAAAGTTCAAAAAGCTCGTTAATTTCTGCAATTGAAAAAACATTACAAGACAACAAAAACCTTGAAGTTGAAATTTCTTCACTTAAAAATAAAATTATGTCAACCGAAATAGATGAATATGTAAAAAAAGCAAAAATTATAAACGGTGTAAATACACTTTCTTTTACGGTTGAAAATGTTGATGTAAAAACTTTAAGACAAGTTGCAGACCAAATAAAAGTTAAAATGCCCTCATCGATAATTGCAATTGCTTCAAAATTTACCGATAAAGTTTCTTTTGTTGTATCGGTAAGTAAAGATTTAACCGAAAAAGGTTATCATTCGGGAAAAATTGCAAAAAAAATTGCACAAGAACTTGAAGGTTCGGGCGGAGGCAAACCCGAATTTGCACAAGGCGGCGGAAAAAAGACGGATAATTTAAAAAATATTTTCGAAAACATTGAAAAATTTTTAAATTAAATTTTACAAATATAAAAAACGGATGCAGAGTTTGTTGGCTTAAAACTGCATCCGTTTTCTTTTTGAAGAGAAGCTTTCTCAACAAAATTTTTATTAGAAGCTGATTTGCATTCTTATCGAACCTACATAAGCGGTATCATCATCTCCGTTATAAAAAGGATTTTCCACCATTTGAAAATCCGGTGATATTGCCAAATAATCGGTTACATTCCAACTGTAATAAACTTCCAAATGATTTTCGCTTTTTGCATCACCGTTTACATTGTCCTTATATTCATCAGAAGGCATTACCTGCCCGTAAGCCAATGCAACAACATCTTTTTCACTTAAACCTTTTACCGTTGCCTGCAAACCTAAACTCCAAGTATTCGAACTGTCGATACCGTTATCAATTGCTCCGTTTGCCCAAGAATATCTTGCAAATGCACCGAAAATATCGGAAAGTTGTTGATCAAAACTTAAACCGAAACCGTAATTTTTTTCTTTACCGTCACCTGTTCCGTCAAGTTTTGCATAATCGTTTGTATTTGTCCAACCGAAAAGCCTATAGTTACCTTCCATTTTTTCTATAAAGCCGGGTTTAAAATTTACTTGTGCCGAAGCAAAAGCATTTCTTGTAATATCTTTATAGTCACTTGCATCAATGTATTGAACTGCAAAATCAATAACATCTGCTTCATAAGTTGCTTTCAAACCGAATGCATTATCGGAAAACTCAACATTTGCGGCATTTCTAAACATTGAACCTAAAAACTGTGTTGTTTCATCATTTGCATAAGCATTGTCATCTACTGCACCAGTAGGATCTATAATACCTGCAGTCATTGCAAACTTATCGGTAAATTTGTGTTCAAACCATGCTTCCGTTACACTTACTACTCCACTGTCATCGGCATCTCTGTTTACACCTGCAACGGCATTCAAATAATTGTTAATATCGCCTCTTCCGGTTTCCAAGTGAATAAATGCCGTGTTGTTGTCATCAAATTTCTTTTCAACGGTTAAATCTACGGAATACTCTCCCAAAGTAGGAGTTTTGTTTTCATCGATAGGGTTACCGTCGGAATCTTCAGCTTTATTTGCATTTTGTAAATTTTGCAAATTTAATGTAATTCCCCCTCCTAATGTGAACCCTTTTAAGAATTCAATTTCTTCCGCATAAGAAATTTGTGCAACGAATACTGCCAATACTGCAACCAACATCCCTGCTACTGCTTTCTTCATTTTTTTACTCTCCTTTTTTTATTTTTTACTACCTTTTTATTTTAATGACATATTCAATCAATTTTAAAAATTTCTTTTGAAGAACTAACACTACAATTTATAATTTATAATTAACGGCAACCGACCTTTAAAAATATTTTTCTTTTTGATAGTGCCTTAGGAACCGTCTATGAACGAAATATTTTTTAGGTAAGAATTTTTTACTTTAATTCTTAGGGCGACCATGTTCGTGGTCATTTCCGTTACATTAGGTTGTTAGGAAATGACAGTTGGAGCCCATGCCTAAAAAATATGAGTGAATGGTTTCAGCACGGAAAAAAGAGAAAATATTTTTAAAGAACAAATAAAAAAAGAGGCTTGAAGATTTTTAATCTTAAAGCCTCTTTGCCTCATATTTTTATTTAAACTACTTTTAATTTTATAAGTTTTTTAAAAAATAATCAATAAGAAAGAAGCTTTTATTTTTTTATTTATCTTTTTTATTTTTAGAACTTCTCATAATTTGTGTAATGCAACTGTCTTTTTTTAAACAACTGCCACAATTATTATCACATCCACAGCCGCAACCACATTTCCCACTTTTTATCTGTTTATATATTTTTTTACAAAGAACGAAAGCACAAAGTGCCACAATTAATAAAACGAACAAAGTTTCCATAATACCCCCCGATTGGAAGATTGGATGATTGGATGATTGGATGATTGGAA
>Ga0310690_10005732_pt1 | contig 16683 bp, 20 predicted proteins | sample AusTroGonzalo_MG_2_FD_207661 | JGI IMG/M metagenome (GOLD analysis project Ga0310690, IMG submission 207661) | Bovine rumen microbial communities from tropical cattle in Woodstock, Queensland, Australia - Gonzalo_04 (v2) (version 2) | ecosystem: Host-associated > Mammals > Digestive system >... | reverse complement strand
ATGTGCGAGTTTGCGGTCGCGGATCCAAATGTTGCCGCTCTTATGGCACAGGAACGTCGTAACCAGGCAGTAAAGGATTTTGAAAACGTGACGCCTCCGGAGGACGACCCGATAAACTGGATGGCAAAACTGCAGGTTCACCCGCAGACAGGCGCGATCAAAGCGACAATCGACAATATTCTGATCATCCTTGATAACGATCCCCTCTTAAAGGGCAAATTCGCTTTGAATAAGTTTGCCGGACGCGGTGAAGTCCTGGGTGCACTCCCGTGGGAAACAGACGGACGCCGGCGCTTATGGAGCGATACCGATAGTAACGGATTGTACTGGTATATGGAGCGTGTATACAACATTACCGGACGCGGGAACATAGATGCCGCGCTTGATATTCACGCTTCTATGCACGCGTTCAATGAGGTCCAGGACTACATAAAAGGTCTTGTTTGGGATATGGTTCCGCGTCTTGACGCGCTTTTCATTGACTATCTGGGCGCCGAAGATACGCCGTATAACCGCGCCGTATGCCGTAAGAGTTTTACGGCGGCAATCGCCCGTGCTATGGAACCGGGATGCAAATTTGATAACATGCTCATCCTCTGCGGTCCCCAGGGCATAGGTAAATCAACAGTCCTTGATAAAATGTCCCGCGGATGGTTCAACGATTCGATCCGGACCTTTGAAGGGAAAGACGCCTCGGAGCTTCTGCAGGGTGTTTGGCTGGTCGAAGTGGCGGAGCTGGACGCATTCAGACGTACGGATGTCGCACGTATCAAGCAATTCTTATCCCTGCGAGCTGATCGGTACCGCGCAGCATACGGACGCAATGTAAAGGAATTACCGCGCTGCTGTGTCTTTTTTGGAACCTGTAATCAGATGGACTTCCTACAGGACACAACTGGAAACCGCCGTTTCTGGCCAGTAGACGTGGGCAGGATCCCAGTAACGAAAAACGTTTGGCGTGAGCTGGACAGTAAGACTATTGACCAGATTTGGGCGGAGGCGAAAGCGCGTTGGCAGTCTGGCGAAGCCACATACTTGACCGGCGAAATCGAACGTGAAGCACAAGTGAAGCAGGAACAGCACCGCGAAGCGTCAGTGCGCGAAGGACTGATCCTTGACTTTGTGGCACGTAAGATCCCGGACGATTGGTCGAAGTGGCCGATTGACCGGCGGCGTGATTTTTGGTCCGGCGCGGTTCATACTACCGACGGAACGACTATCGAATTGGTGGAGCGCGACCGTATTTCTGCTATTGAAATTTGGTGTGAATTGTTCAATGGAACGGTAAAAGACATCAAAAATACCGACACACGTGAGATAAACGCGGTACTGTCGGCAATGCCTGGATGGCAGCGCGCAGAAAACGCTTTCAGATGCGGACCGTATAACACCCAGCGCGGATACGTGAAAAAGGGGTAAAGCGAACGCGTCAACAAAAGGCGTCACATTTACTGTTACAATCGTTGTCACACTTTTGAGTTGTGACAAAATGCCGTCAACAATGTCACGCATTTGTGACAGTAAATGTGACACGCATAAACCCTTATTTTATCGGGGTTTTTCTATAAATGTCACAATGTCACATTATTTTCTTATAGACTTTTACGAAATAGAGAAAATAGGGATTTTATAAACATCTAAAATGTCAAAAACACCTATGTGCAGCGCTTATACGCGCGCGAGAAAACCGTGACAAAAGAAAAATCTGACTTTTGTCTGTGTAAAAGTGTGACAGTGTATCAGAGAAAAAGGTCAACCCGTTTTCATTTGTGTTCGACAGCGAAGATGAGGGAGACCGCGGACCGTGTGAAGGTTTTTGACCACGGGTACGCGCGATGGAGGTAATCATGCTTGAAAAGGATATAGAAAAACGACTTGTTCAACCTGTCCGGGATCTGGGCGGGCTGTGTCTTAAATTTGAGACACCGGGTTATACGGGTGTTCCGGACCGAATTATTCTTTTGCCCGGTGCTGTAATCCGTTTTGTCGAAACGAAGCAACACGGCAAAAGAGAACGTCTCCGGCAGGAGCTTGTGCATAGCATTCTCCGTCGCTTGGGCTTTATCGTGTATAACACGGTAGACACGCCGGAGAAGGTTGATGCAGTTATCCGGGATTGTAGGGAGGCGGTACGGAATGGGTAGAGACTATAAACCGTACCCCTATCAATCGTATTGTCATGAACGGATCCTTGACACATCACACGTCGGACTATTTCTTGATATGGGACTTGGTAAGACGGTTATAACCTTAACCGCTCTACATGATTTGAAATATAACCGCTTTGCTATGCGGCGCGCACTGGTTATCGCTCCAAAGAAGGTAGCGGAAGACACGTGGCAGACCGAGGCGGCAAAGTGGAATCATCTTTCGCAGCTCCGCGTGGTTAGCGTGATGGGAACGGCTACACAGCGAGTGATGGCAATGCAGCAGACCGCGGATGTTTACGTGATCAATCGTGATAACACTCAATGGTTGGTTGATCATTACGGATACGGGTGGCCGTTTGACGTGGTAGTCCTTGATGAATCCAGCAGTTTCAAAAATCACCAGGCAAAGCGCTTCAAAGCGTTAAAGGCGATCCGGCATAAAATCAATCGAATTATAGAGTTGACCGGAACACCGAATCCGCACGGTCTCATGGACCTGTGGGCGCAGGTGTATTTACTGGACGGCGGACAACGCCTGGGGCGGACAATCTCGGTTTACCGGGATATGTATTTTGTTCCAGACAAACGAAACAGAACGACGATATTCTCTTATGCACCGAAGCCGGGCGCGGATCAAGCGATTTACGATTCTATTTCCGATATTTGTATCAGCATGAAAGCCGCTGACTATTTGGATCTTCCGGAAATCATTTATGAGGATATTCCGGTCGTTCTGGACGGATCCGCGGCGCGAGCTTATAAGCAGTTGGCACGTGAAGCCGTTTTGGAGGTAGATGAAGAAACGATCACGGCGAACAATGCCGCGGCGCTGTCCGGTAAACTGTTACAGTTATGTAACGGTGCTGTGTATGATGAAGAACACAATGTTGTTCCGGTCCACGACTGCAAGATAGAAGCGTTTATGGAGGTCGTCGAACAGCTGGGCGGACAGCACGCACTCGTCTGTTATTATTTCAATCATGACAGGGACCGTCTTTTAGCGGCGCTGTCAAAGACGAAACTGCGCGTTCGTGTATACAAGGATATTCAAGATAAGAACGATTGGAACGCTGGCGAAATCGATCTGCTTTTGGTGCATCCCGCTTCCTGCGGATATGGTTTGAATCTGCAAAACGGAGGGCATCATATAATCTGGTTCGGGTTGACGTGGAACCTGGAAGAATATCAACAGACAAATAAAAGGTTGCACCGGCAAGGGCAAACACACCCTGTTATCGTCCACCATTTGGTCGTTAAAGGTGGCCGCGACGAAGACGTTATAAATTCACTGGCAAACAAGGACGACGTACAGGAAGCGCTTTTGGAATCGTTAAAAGTCCGAATTACTCAAATCAAGGAGGGGATGGCATGACCGTCAAAGAGTTATCACAATTATACTGGTTGAACCGTGAAATCGAGTTTGATCAAAAGCGCCTTAATAAACTGGAGAATGAGATCCGGCGTTTACAGTATGATCTATCAGAATTGGAGCGCCGCGCATCATCCCCTTCCGGGCCGAATCTGACGGGCATGCCGAAAGCCCCCAGCCCGACAGACGGAAATAAAATTGAACGTTATGTCGCGGACATCGTAGACAAGGAAAAGGTTTTGAATCAAAAAATCGCGCTGCGCGACGCATGCGTGGGTGTGATCCACTCAAAGCAGCTTTTGTGTATGACGGAGCGGACAAAACTGGAAACATACATAGCCGGGATCCCGGACAGTTTTCTGCGTCAGATATTCACGTTGCGATTTATAAACGGTTTAACATGGTTCCAGGTTGCTTTACATCTGTCGGACGGTGATGACGCAAAAGAGAACGTGACCGAAGACAGTGTAAAAAAGCAATGTTACAGGTATTTGAAAAGCGAAAACGAAAAAAATTCTTGATTGTGTCCCGAATGTCCCGTCAAATCAAATTGACTGTGTTATAATGTTATTGTGGGTTTATGGCTAAACGGGGTATGGGGATCTGCCTCCGTCTCCGTCGCCCCGTAGAACTCACAGGCAGATCATCCGCAGGGCGCGTCATAAGCCACGCGGATGATTTGTCTTTATTCTCCCTCTCACGCCTCTGTGCGGTGCGTAAGCGCATAAGAGGGACAACAAGTGCGAAGGAGGCGCGGGCTTGTATCGACAACAGAGAAACTATGAAAATTTGAATAAAGCAATGTATTCCGGTGTCGGACAATTCGGGATCCCGGAGATCAGAGTTGAACGCGACGTGACAGTTGATAACTGGATCAGTTTCAATTTTGTCCGGACGTGCGAGGAACCGGAGATCCACGGCGTACATTTCTTCATAGACGATTATCAATTTACACGGGTTTGGAGCCAGCCGGACACATACCTTCCGCGTTTGCGGCAATTTCAAGCGGTATGTTCTCCGGATTTTTCTACATATACGGACTTTCCGAAAGCGGTACAGATCTACAACCACTACCGAAAGCACTGGTTAGGTGCGTACTGGCAGCAGAACGGTATCACGGTCATTCCCACTATCAGTTGGAGCGATCACAGCAGTTACGAATGGTGTTTTGACGGTGAACCTGTCGGCGGTATCGTAGCTGTGTCCAGTGTCGGAACGCAGCTCAACCGTGAAGCCAAACGATTATTTATCGACGGATACCGCGAAATGATGAAGCGTTTGAAGCCGTCGGCAGTTATCATGTATGGCAGTGTTCCGGCCGATTGCACCGGAAATATCATTCCCGTAAGAGCATTTCAGCACAGCTTACGTGAGCGCGTGAAATAATCTGCAGTCAAGCAGCTAAATATTTTTTACTAAATCAGTCAAAACATATTGACTTTAAGGAAGTGAGGTGATATAATTATGGGTGGCAGAGGCAGCGGAAGCGGTCTTTCATTTAGCATTCCAGGTCCTGGCGGCGGTAATTATACACAGAATTCTCTAATTGAGCAACTGCCCGGAACTATCACCGAAGCGCTTGGAGATAGAGGGGCGCCGAAATCTGTGAATGACGCCATGACGAAAGCAAATCCGTTTTTCTCGCAAGCGTACAGCGAGTATTCAGAAAACTGCCAAAGATGTGTTGTTGCGTATGAGCTGCGGCGCCGTGGATACGACGTTGAAGCGCAGCCGACATATCAAGGGGATAAGTGGCCGCAGGTCATCACGATCAACGGTCAGCGTCTCGGAAGGTGGCGCGGTGCATTCCGTCATGCGACGACGGATAGGGTTGGCGCTTCCGGAAACAACCTTGCTGCTGAAAACAAGGTCCTTGCAAATCTCAAATCTAAAATGCGTGAATACGGCAACGGTGCGCGTGCTGTAGTAAATATCCAGTATCGCGGTCACGGATCCGGTCACGTGTTCAGTGCTGAAAACCATAACGGGCAGGTTTCTTTCGTAGACGCCCAGACTGGACAAAGATACAGCACGGCAAGTATGCAAAATCTGTTGCACATCGTTGAAACCGGTACCGTCGGTTTGACCAGAACGGACAATTTACGTGTTTCCGGACGTGTGACGAATTTCGTATGGCAGAACCATAATAAACGCAACAAATAAGCAAAATCGGAGGTGTTTATATGTTGACTTATGAAGAAGCGTTGCAAAAGGCAAAAGCCGTAAAATCGAAAATCAACTATTGTGTTGAATATACCAACGCATTTTCTTTTGGTTTTAAGGAAGACGGCGACACTGAAGGCGGTGACGCTCCTGTCGTTATTATGAAAGACGACGGGCGGGTCCTCAACCTTCTTGCCTATGCTCTTACCCCGGACAAGGATCTTGTCCGTGAGTTTGAGGTGAAATAAGGAAAACGGCATAAAGCCCTCTGCTTGAAAGACAGCAGGGGGCTTTGCTATTGTTAAGAAAGCGAGGTGTGCCGAATGTCTGAAAAGAATTTGGGCGGACGGCCGCCCAAGTACACATGCAAAGAAGAAATCGAAGAAAAGATTGACACCTATTTCAAAGACTGTGAAGGGCGTCTTTTGACTGATGAAAACGACAAGCCGATTCTTTCAAAATACGGTGAGCCGGTATATCTCGGCAGTCATCCGCCTACGGTTACAGGGTTAGCGCTGGCGCTGGGGTTTGAATCTCGGACCAGCTTACTGAACTACCAGGGCAAAAAAGAATTTCGGGAAGTTATAACGCGGGCAAAATCCCGCATTGAGATGTATACAGAGGAACGCCTATTCGATAAAGACGGGGCGAACGGTGCAAAGTTCAGTCTGCAGAATAACTTCCGCGGCTGGAACGAAAGCGCGAAAGAGGCGATAAACGCCGCGGCGTCCGCGGTAAAGATCATCTGTGACATCCCGAAACCTCCGGAGAGCAATGCCGATAACGAATAGTTCTGATAACAGCGTCCGTCTGACGGATATTATCGCCCCGGCGTTCTACCCCGTCTACTGGGACGTGCAGGAAGGGCTACACACTTATTACGACCTGTACGGCGGACGCGGATCCACAAAGTCGTCATTTATTGGTACGATTATCCCCCTGGGAATTATGCAGGATCCGAATGCGAATGCGGTTGTATTCCGGAAGGTCGCCAGTACGATTTCTTCATCTGTGTATGAACAGATCCTTTGGTCGCTTGAAGCGCTCGGCGTGCGTGACTTATGGAAAGCCACTACCAGCCCGCACAAGCTGACCTATCGCCCAACCGGACAGGTTATCATCTTCCGCGGCTTGGATAAAGCCAAAAAGATGAAGTCAATAAAGATCGCAAAGGGCTATTTCAAATATCTATGGTTTGAGGAATTGGACGAGTTTGCCGGCGAGGAAGAAATCCGATCTGTGCAACAGTCTGTTCTGCGTGGCGGAACGAAGTTTTTTGTTTTCAAATCATTCAACCCTCCTATTTCACAAAGCAACTGGGCGAACCAGTATGTTATGAAACCGCGCAGGGATTCCCTGCGGCATAAATCCTGTTATCTCGATGTCCCCCAGGATTGGTTGGGACAACAGTTTTTAGACGACGCTGAATCCTTGAAAGAAGTCAACCCGCGCGCATACGAGCATGAATATCTGGGGAATGCGGTCGGTACCGGCGGCGAAGTGTTTGAAAATCTGGAGATCCGCGAAATTACGGACGACGAAATCAAGCATTTCGACCATATTTATATGGGTATTGACTGGGGCTGGTATCCGGACCCCTACCATTGGTCAAAAATGCACTATGACGCCGCACGTCGTACGCTTTATGTGTTTGACGAATACAGGGCAGTTAAACAAAGCAACCGGACGACCTGGGACGCTTTACGAATGTTAAAAGGTGTCACCGGTGAAGATCTGATAACTGCAGATAGCGCGGAGCCAAAGAGCGTCAGCGATTACCGGGAATACGGTGCGCTTTGTCGTGGTGCCGAAAAAGGACCGGATAGCGTGCGGTACGGTATTAAGTGGTTACAGTCACTTGTAAAAATCGTGATAGATCCGTCGCGTTGTCCGGCAACTGCAGATGAGTTTACCAAATACGAATATGACCGAACGCCGGATGACGAAATAATAAGCGGATACCCCGATGCGAATAACCATTCGATCGACAGTATCCGTTATGCTATGGAACGTGTCTGGAAGCGTAAAGGTCAGTGATGACCTATCAGCCATTCGATTAAGTAAAGTGACGCCCAGAATGCCACGATAATAAGTACGCGCCAAATCTTGTTGAGCTTTATCCGTGGCGTTCTGTAGAACCAAACAGATAGAGAAATCGGAAAGAATATAAAACACAGAACGTAGAAAAGGATCTTTTTTGTATCTGTTGTATCGGGGTTGAAACTGTATCCGCAATTCTGACAAAGTGCTATTGTTTTATGCTTCCGTTTGCTTTTATAATGTTTCATTCCTGCGGGAATGATCCAACTGCTTTTTACACCGGTACGGTAGTAATGCGTTCTGGCAGCAGTTCCGGCCGTTCTTATTTCGCATTTTACGGAACTGCTTCCGCATCTCGGACATTTCATTATGCGCGTGCCTCCGTGATATAAAATGACGGCGCCGCTTCACTATTTGACAAGCGAGCGTCACCGTGAATATTGGTATCATTTATTATACCATGGATTTTGTAAAAAGTCAAGATTACAGTCAAATATTTTTAACAGAGACGGACACCGGATTGATGCCGGCGTCCTTTTATTATCGCAAAAAGAGAGGTGATACCTCAATATGAATGTTTTCAGCCGATTAGTGCAGATGGTGAAAGAGGTGATAAGGCGTATGTTTCCATACAAAGACATAGAGGCGATTGAGCATATCGAAACCCCGCTGTCCCAGGACATGGTGACTGCGCTGGATAAATGGTACGCCTTGTATGTAAATAAAGCGGAATGGTTGTCTTCTGATAAAGTGAAGTCCCTTAACCTTCCCGCGTTTATAAGCTCTGAAATTGCCCGTCAGATCGTTCTTGAAATGAAATGGAATATTACGGGTAAAACAAAGGATGGCGAGAGCCAGGACGAAGACGGCAATGATGTTATGAATCCGCGCGCGGAGTACCTTAAAACCGAATTTGAACGGTGTATAAAGGTACTGCGTCAAAAGCTGGAACAGGGGTGTGCTGCCGGTGGTATGACGATTAAACCCTACCCGAAAGCCGGTCACATCTATTTTGACTGGACTATGGACTGGTCCTTATATCCGATTGCTTTTGATGACGATGGCAATCTGGCAGATGTCATTTTCAAGGACATTTACACGGAAGGAAAGTACACATATACCCGCCTGGAGCGTCACACAATTCAAAGAAGTAATGATCCGAAGACACCAGACAGCGTAAAAATCACCCAGAGGGCATTCAAGTCTACCATGCGTGACAGCATTGGTGTTGAAATCAGTCTTACCGAAGTTCCCCAGTGGGCGGGCTTACAAGCCGAAGCAACGGTCAAGGCATCCGACGGTCAGATGTTCGGTTGGTATAAAGTCGCCGCGGCGAACAATGTTGACGTTGATAGCCCGATGGGCGCCTCCGTATTCAATAAGGCAATCGGGACAATCAAAGAAGCTGACCTGCAGTTCTCGCGTATGCTTTGGGAATTTGAAGGTTCTGAACTGGCTATTGACGTAGATCCTACCGTTCTGCGCCAAAACAAAGACGGCAAAAAAGAAATGCCGCACTTGAATGACCGGCTTTTCCGCGGTGTGGATCTTGGTACCGATGACAATTATCATGTTTTCAATCCAACTATCCGGGACGTGTCTCTTGTAAACGGCTTGAATCAGATCCTTATGCGTATAGAAGATCAAGCCGGACTTGCGCGTGGTACTCTTTCCGATCCGAATACCGAAGCTCGTACAGCTACAGAGCTTTTGATCGTTAAGCAGCGGTCATACGCGACCATCGCTGATAATCAGAAAGCGCTTGAACAGTGTTTACGTGACGTTATCCGGGCGATGGATAAGTATGCGGACATTTATAATCTTGCCCCTGCCGGTGATTATGAAGTGTCCTTTGAATGGGATGACAGCATTATAACCGACGTCAATCAGCAGATGCAGGAACGTCTGTTGTTGCTTGATAAGAATATTATGTCAAAATCCGAGTTCCGCGAATGGTATTTCGGTGAAACCCAGGCACAGGCAAAAGCGGCAATCGAGGCAGTCCAGCAGGAAGCCCTTGAAAGTATCGGAGATTTGCAGTCCCTTCTTCCTAAAGTAAACGACGACGGAACTGGCGGGACCGAGTAGAGGGGGCGATGAATGTTGACCGAAAAGGAACTTGAAAACGCCGTCGGTCGCATCATCAGCCGACTTGACGAAGTCAATACCGTCTATATTTCAAAAATAGCCGCCCAGATCAAACGAATCGGTGAACTAAATCAATCAAGCATAAATCGTTTGGTTCTCATGTCAGAAATGGGCACAGACGTTGCGGAAATCACCCTAAAACTTCAAAAAGCAACAGGGCTGAATATACGTGATCTGTTCCGGATATACCAGACAGCGCTTGATGAAGTTTATACAGATAAACGGTTCAAATCATATCTGCAGGAAAACCCTCTCCCGATAGACGGTAAAGAGCGTCTGACGCAGTACGCCCGTGCTGTGAGCGTTCAAACCGCACAAACACTGTTGAACCTGTCAAATACCACTGCTATAGCCGATTCCTATAAAGAGGCAATCGACCAGGCGGTATTTGCGGTGTCAACAGGCGTTGCGGACTATAAAAGTGCTACACGGGACACGGTGCGAAGTCTGGGCTATAACGGTATGCAGGTGTATTACGAAAGCGGTTATCACCGTAGACTTGATACCGCTGTCCGTCAGAACATCATTGACGGCGTGAACCAGATCGCCCAAAACGCTTCCATAATGATGGGTGAACAACTGGGGTACGACGCTATTGAGCTTTCCGCACATTTACGCTCTGCGCCAGACCACGAACCTGTCCAAGGACGCGTGTTTCTCAAAGAAGAATTTGAAAAAATGCAGTCCGGTCAAGACTTTGTGGATGTGGACGGCAATCATTATTCCGGTTTTGCGCGTCCTATCGGCGAATGGAACTGTATGCACATAGCTATGAGCTTTTCAACGGAGCATTCCGTCCGAAAATATTCAGATGAACAGCTCCGAGCGTGGAAAGAAGCTAACGCCGCCGGCTGTGAAATCGACGGTAAGCATGTTTCTACATATAAAGCCAGTCAGATTATGCGGAAAATTGAAACGGAGATCCGCCGTGAAAAAGACGCGGCTGTTGCCGCACAAAAAGCTGGCGACAACATTCTCCGACAGAAATGTCAAAGACGCATTAACGCGTTGTCTGCGAAATATTCACAGATCGCCCAGGCGTCCGGCATTACGCCGCGCCGTGACCGTATGACCGTTGACAGTTTCCACGCTGTTAAGGTCAAGCCGTAAGCATCCGGAAGGGTGCTTTTTTCATGGTATCTGGGGCGTATGCCCTTGATATATAAATACCCGGCGTTGCAGGGAAATAAATGCGACGGCACACCGACCGCGGAGTGGCCGCGGAAATATAAATTAAATCGCGTGTGATGGAAGGAGAAATCATGGAATTTCTGAAAACCCTCTTTGGGGACGGCGAATCCCTTACTTTCGACCAGCTTGTGGCGAAGGTAAAAGAAGCCAAGCTCAATGTCGTCAATATCGCGGATGGCTCCTATGTGAGCAAAGCCAAATATGACGACAAAGTGGGTGCGCTCCAGCAGCAGGTCACGGATCTGCAGGGGCAAATCACCCAACGTGACGCTGACATGACCGATCTCAAAGGAAAACTGACTGCGGCCCAGGCAGACGCCGGCAAACTCACCGAGGTGCAGAATCAGCTTTCCACAATGCAGACCAAGTATGACGCTGATAAAACTGCGTGGGAACAGAAAACCGCGCAGCAGGCGTACGAATTCATGGTCCGCGAAAAAGCGAGCGGCTTGCAGTTCACGTCGCCCGCGGCAAAGCGCGACTTTATCCGCGAGGCAAACGGTAAAGGTTTCAAGGTGGACGGGGAAACCTTACTCGGTTATGAGGACTTTGTTACGAAGTACAAAGCAGAAAACCCCGGTGCAATCACCGAACCGAAGCCGGCTGATCCCGCTCCTGCAGACCCGCAGCCCAAGCCCGAAATCGTGCTGCCCGGCGGAAAGCAGAGCAACCCCGAAAAGAGTGTTTTCGGGTTCAACTTTCACGGCGTTCGCCCCAAGCCGGAGGAAAAGTAATCGTATAGGGGCAAATCACATCATTACGAAAAGGAGTATGAACTATGCCTAACTATGCTGCCGCATATAGCAACGCGCTTGCCCAGGCGTATCCTTACGCGCTGAACTTTGGTGCGCTGTATGCAACCCCCAACAACGGCCGTTATCGCATGGGCGAAGACGGCAAAACCATTTACATTCCCAACCTCTCGACCACCGGTCGTGTTGCGGCTGACCGTGACACCATTGCCACGGCGACCCGCAATTACGATAACGCGTGGGAACCCAAGGTGCTGTCGAATCAGCGTAAATGGTCCACGCTTGTCCATCCGAAGGACATTGACCAGACTAACGAGGTCGCGTCTATCACCAACATCACCCAGACGTTCAACGAGGAACAGAAGTTCCCGGAAATGGACGCCTACCTCATTTCCCAGCTTTATAAGCTGTGGACGACCAGCGACGTCGGTACCGGTTACGTTGGCAAGTCCGCTGACACTACTGTGCTGACTGCTGCGAACGTTCTTGCGGTATTCGATCAGCTCATGCTGAACATGGATAACGCTCGCGTTCCTGCCAACGGTCGTATTCTCTACTGCACGAACGAAGTCAAGACCCTGCTCAAACAGGCGAGCGGTATCACCCGCAGCTTCGACGTTCAGTCCGGCACCAGTGTGGTGAACCGCGAGGTTTCCCGCATTGAAGAAGTGACTATCGTCGGCGTTCCTGCTACGCTCATGAAGACCAAGTACGTCTTCACCTCCGGCTGGGCTGTCGCTGACGACGCCGCGCAGATCAACATGCTTCTGGTGCATCCGTCCGCGGTCATCACCCCCGTATCGTATCAGTTCTCGCAGCTCGACCCCCCGTCCGCTGTCACCGAGGGCAAATACATTTACTACGAGGAATCTTTTGAGGACGTCTTCATCCTCAACAAGAAGGCCGACGCGCTCCAGTTCAACATCACAAACCCTTAACGACCCTCACGGTTGACACTGATTTCGGAGATGCAGAACCTTTCTGGGGCAAGTATGCTTCCGATCTGCAGTCCGATATTGCCGTGGGGGGTGAAGGTGTCACCGGTACGCTGAAATATATCGCTGATTACAGCGACGCAGGTTTCAGCGGCGAAGAAGCAAGCGGCAACTTCCTGGCTCTCCACGCCAGCGTTCCCGGGCTTGAAGGCGCTACGATTACCGCGCAGGTGATCAACGGCGTCCATGGTCCTGTTACGCTCGACACGGACGGCTGCATTGTGGTCCGTATTGCTGATAAATCCACGCAGAAAGTCCAGTTTACTGCCAGCTACACCGGCTTTGACGACGTCATCACGACGCTTGATCTTACCGGGCTGACAGTGAACAACGCGTAAAGGAGGGTGGATGATGGCTGTTATTCTTTCTTCTACCCTTCCCGCGAAGCCGGCTAAAGAACCGAAAAAGTCCCAGGTGAAAGCCGGCAGCGAAAAAGCTGACGACACTAAAAAGTCCGACGCAAAAAAGTCCTAAAGGAAGGAGGCAGAGTATATGAACACAGTGTATTTGACCTACGAAGAATACGTCGCATACGGTGGTACTCTGCCTCAATCCGATTTTACCCTGTTGGAATTCAAATGCCGGAAACGGATTGATTATCTAACGGATTCCAGAGTTCAGAATATGGCGGCTGTGCCGGAAGCGGTTAAACTTTGCATGATGGCGCTCATCAATGTCGAAGATGCCGCAGGTGTCGAAGCACAGGTTGAACACCCCGTTGTGACTTCTTTTAACACCGACGGTTATTCCGAATCCTACGGTAAAGCGCTGGGAGTGGACGAAGCCGCAAACGCAATGAACGCCATGATCCGTAATTATCTGTACGGTGAGCTGGACGACAACGGAATCCCCCTTTTATACAGGGGGGTGAACGGGTAATGAGGCACTGCAAAGAGACTATCACGGTCTTTAACACGCAACTGGACCCCGTAAACGACTATGATGTGTATAACGGAACAGTCATTCGCGGTGTGTCTTTTTTCTGCGAGGTCGCTTCAAATGTAGATGGATCCGGATTAAAAGCCGCAGATAAATATTCAATCCGCATTCCTACTGATGCGGATTTTGGCGATAAATCCTATGTTGATCCTATTGCATACCAGACAAGTGATCCCGCTCATACATTCACGCTCAAAAACGGTGATATTATCGTCAAAGGTGAAGTCACCGTGAAAAATCCAAAGCCCGCAGATCTGCAAGCACAGTACGCGGAAATGGTTACAATTTTGGGCGTGACGGATAATCGTTCGGCGCCTCATGCGCCGCATTGGAAGGTGGTGGGTAAGTAATGCCGACACGGATAACTGCTAACTTTCAATGGAATCACGACACTGAAAGTCTTTTGAAATCAAGAAACCTTGAAAAAGGTGGGTTGGTGCAACAGGCAATCGACAAAGCCGTGATTGACTGGGATGTGGCATATTGTCCGATGGCTACCGGCACGCTTGCCAAAAGTCCCTATGCCGCTACTGTTATTGGGAGCGGTAAAGTTGTTTACCCTGGACCGTATGCACGGTATCTATACTACGGTGAAGTTATGGGTCCGAACATTCCGATTTTTGACGATGATTCCGGGATCCCGACGCGGTTTTTCTCCCCGCCGGGGCAAAAGAAACACCTAACCGGGCGGCAATTACAGTTCAGTACAGATTTGAATCCCTTGGCAGGGTCATTCTGGTTTGAACGGATGAAAGCCGACCATAAGGACGATATTTTGAAGGAGGCGAAGTCAGTTGCCGGAATTAAATAACACCGAACAGCTCCGGGCTTGGTTTCGCACCTGCCCCGCGCTGAAATGCACAAACCGCTTTCGGATCGACTATCTGGCAGAAAATCCTACGGAATACGCCATTTACGCCGTTCCTTCTGCGGTCAATTATCACACTAATGTGTTGGGCGAAGAAATTCCGAACGATATTCAAACGCTCAATTTCATTTTTGCGAGCAAAGAATCATACGGCGCGGACGTACAACAAAACCTTGCAAACATGGGATTTTATGACGCCGTGTGCGCTTGGATTTTGGAACAGAATAACGCCCGTCAATTTCCCACTATCAGCGGCGGCAAGGTAAAGTCCATTGTTCCGACGCTAACTGCGTACCCCGCGGAAGTCGGAAGCGATTCCGCAAAGTACCAAATCCAAATCAAATTAACCTATCGAAGGGAGTAAAGAAAATGTCTAAACTCGAAAGAAACAGAGGTATGTTTTTCGGATCCTGGGACGGCTCTCTCTGGGACGCCATTGGCAAGGACAATGACGATCTTTCCAAAGAGCTGAACCCCGATACCGAAGCGTCCAAAAACGTACTCGGTGAAACCACGTTCAAACATTCCGGTTATGCTCCGGAGGTTGACGTCGATCCGTATTACATGGACCCCGAAAGAAACATGTATCAGCACATGCTGGAATGCGCGCTGGAAGAAAAATACGGCGAAGCGGATTTGCTTGGCAAATTTGCCGAAGCGTTCTTCACGTCGGTTGATCCCGCTGCGCGTACTATGTCCGGTTACGCATACGTGCGTGATGCGTGGTTCGTTCCCCAGTCCGTGGGCGGCGACACTTCCGGTTTCGCTATTCCGTACACTGTCACGCCTGTCGGTGCCATGGTAAAGAAAGCAGTGACTTATGACATGGCAACCAACACCCCGACTTTCACTGACTGGCCGGGTGACGAACTGGTAGTGACCTCCGTTGCAAATGCTACCACTTCCGGCAGCACCGACATCACCGTTGAACCCGCCGCCCCCGGTTCCGGTAATAAGTATTATTACCGCATCGCTGCCGGCGCTATCAACGTTAATATCGGCGACGTAATCTCCACCGATGGCGGCAGTGCGTGGACGGAACTCACGCTTTCCGAGGGCGCGGCTACTCTTTCCAGCACGACTACCGGCCAGGTTCTGACTGTTGTTCGTGCGAAGACCACCGATCTCACGGTCAGCAAGAAGGGGCACGTTTCTATCGTTGCGAAGCCGTAAAAGGTCACGCATCGATAAGTACCTGTGCGCTAATAACTACGTGGGAGGCGCTGACTTAATACGTCCGTGCCTCCCATTTTTCTAAAATAAATAAACAAATTGGAGGTATCATTATGAAGGCAAACGTGTCAAAGAAAACCGCGGAAATCAAGCCCGCGGTGCTGCGTGCAGTAGTTGATGACGGTACGCGGGAAATCCCGCTCGTCAATAAGTTCGGCAAGCTGATCTGCAACATCTATATCCGTCCCGCGGATTTTTCGATCATCGACCGGTATAACGATTTGAAGGACCGCATCGAATCCATTGTGGCGCCCCTTAAAGAATTGTCGTTAAATAACGATGGCACTGCCACCTTTGAAAAGGACTGGGAAGTTCTGAAAAAGGTTGAGGAAGACGTTAAGCGTGAATTTGATGCCCTGTTCGATATGGAAGAAGCGGATGAGATATTCGCAAAGCGCAATCCGTTTTCTTCGGTTCACGGTCAGTTCTTCGCCCTCCGTGTCTTTGAAGCGTTGGGTGGTATCCTGGAACAGGCAATCGCAGAGGAAGCTGCTCTTTCACAGAAGCGCGTCGCAAAATATCTGACACAGCCGGAAAGCACAGAGGGTGTGAAAGATGCTGGGGACGCTGCCGAAGACGCTTAATGTAAACGGCGTCGATTATAAAATCCGAACGGACTATCGGGATATTCTCCGGATCTTTTCTGCGTTCAATGATCAAGAACTGAACGATAATGAAAAGGCGTATGTTCTTATGAAACAGATCTACATAGAAATGGAGAAAATCCCGAAGTCCGCTTTTCGTGCCGCTTATGAAGCGGCCTTTAATTTCATTGAATGCCACGTAAAAGAGGACCGCCCCAGTCCAAAAATCGTCAACTGGGAAAAAGATGAGC
>Ga0310690_10005731_pt1 | contig 16686 bp, 11 predicted proteins | sample AusTroGonzalo_MG_2_FD_207661 | JGI IMG/M metagenome (GOLD analysis project Ga0310690, IMG submission 207661) | Bovine rumen microbial communities from tropical cattle in Woodstock, Queensland, Australia - Gonzalo_04 (v2) (version 2) | ecosystem: Host-associated > Mammals > Digestive system >... | reverse complement strand
GTATATAAATCTACTTCACATACTTTGCCTTCTAGATTATTTAGTACTTCTTTAGCTAACTTAAGCGTTCTAGAGTTATCCCTCAGGCACGCATTAATAAATAATATATTTTTCATTTAGAACCAAAGTGAATCAAGTGTCTTTACATTTTCATTAATGAAGTTTAAGCAATATGCACTTACTTGACTTGCATATGGATCATCTAAACCAAATCTGCGTACCATCCAACGGAAGATATGTAAGTAACTGATAAAGGCTGCTTTTCTTTCTACTTCTTTAATGAAATCTTCATCGCGACCTTCAAAATAATATTTTAAAGTATATTTCCATAAGTCTTGGCATTGGCCTCTTTTAATTCCTAAGAAAGCGGCACTATTGTTTTTATCAATGCATGAATATCCTAAGTATGCTCCATAAATTTCTGAGAATTCAAAGATTGGATGACCTAAAGCTAGTGTATCCATATCGATAAGTAAATTCTCATTGTTTTGTTTCATGATATTTTTAATATGGTAATCACCATGAAGCATATTTAATGTATCAGGCACATCATTAACTAATTTCATTACTTTTTCGTAAACTTCGGCGCTTAAGTAAGGTTTTGCAAATTCAGCCCACTTCAAAACTTCTTCTTTCTTGTTTGGAAGTTCACCTGGTTTTAAGGTAGTTGAGTGAATGATCTTTAAGATATCAACGCTTTCTTTTGCTAACTGTTCTACATTTGCCCCTTCACGAATTAACATGGCAAATGATTTCGCATTAAGTAACTCAAAAACAGATCCGTATAAGTCACCTACTTTAACTACATCGTATGGAATAGCAGTTGGGATTCCCATAACAAATGCTTTACGCGCTAATTCTCTTTCATGTTGGATATCGGCTAGAGAATCAGGATTCTTATATAGTTTAACAATTGTATCAGGATCAGTACGATATACGATACCATTAGCGCCTTCACCGATTACTTCGCAGCCTTCAATTGATATTTCACGATATGCTTTTGATATTTCCATCATCTCTGTAAAGCCAGTCATATCAAATATTTCATATACATCTAGCTTACAGTTAATAATTTTAGTATCGGGATTGCTCTTTTTAATTCTTAAGATTACTCTTAAGCCAGCGCTTGAAATATATTCAAGACCTGACGCATCAAGAATAATCTCACCACTGAAACCATTAATTTCTTGGTTAAGAGCTTCTTCTACGGCGCTCGCGTTTGTTGAATCGATTCTACCTGTTAATTTTACGATCATAGTTTTCTCCTTAAATTATTATCTATTAACATTATAACAAAAAAACAATGATATAAAAACTATAAAAAAGAAAAAGACTAAATAATTATTTAGTCTTTTTTATAGTCAAATATGCATTAAAAGTTTTAATTCATTAGTTTATCTTTTAATGTGTTAATTTGTAATTCGCTCATTCCGGCTTCAGTTAAAAATGCCTCAGCATATACTGATAAATCACAAGTCTTATAATCTACATTATTATCATTTACCATGCTTTTTATCATTGGGTTAAGTAAACTATCAATGATTAGGCTATATTTATCTGAATCTTCCCCAATACGATAATAATTATAATATGTAATCATATAATCTTTAACGATTTCTTCGTAGCTTGCTCCAACTAATGCTTCTAATAACATACAAACAAAGCCAGTTCGGTCTTTTCCTTCAGTACAGTGTACAAGGTATGGTCCATCATGCTTAATTAATTCTTTTAAACCGCCCGCAACTTTTTCTTTAAAGTCTTGAGAACCATAATTCATATTTAGGCCAATTGGATAAACAGCATCACTATTATATAATGTCAAGAAATATGGACAGTTAAACGAAGGATTATTAATGTAGCCACTAACTTTTGCATCAGTATCTGCTAAATCTAAAATAAATGATACGCCGGCTTCTCTAATTAACGCATCTACAAATGTAGCTCTATTGTGTTGATTATCACAAGGAGAAGCTGATCGATATAATGTATTATCTTTTAAACCTGTTACTTTTGCTGCTCTAAAGTTAGCAAACATTTCATCGCTATCATATCTTTCTCTTTCGTCAAGATATTGAAGATTACGAACATTTTGAATTGGCAGATATTTGCCTTTCTCATTTATCGTAATGGTTGCTGTATCTTCTTCTGTTAAGTTCGCTACAAAGAATAAATCATCACCATTATTAATTGCTACTTTAATAAAATCATAGCCTGGGTATGCTACAAGTAATGGTTCCCCATTATTTGTATAATAACCATTATAATATGGGATATCTTCTAGAATGTAGCCATTAGAAAACTTAACAGTTACCGAATCACCATACTCAAAACCTAGTTCGTTAAACTCTTCGATTGTTTTAGTAACATATACACCACCAAATTCTAATTCGTGAATTATTGGTTGTTTTTTAAGGACTACTTTACCACTGCAGGCAAATATTGGTAAAAATAGTATTATGTGTAAGATACTAAATATTAAAATATAAGATAAAACATTTTTGATTTTCTTCATAATCTTATCTCCTTATTTATAGCATCATTATATAACAATACTTTACCAATAACAAATAAATATGATTTGCCAAAGAAGGGTTATTATGATATAAAGGATTTGTATTAAGAATTATTATGGAGGTAAAAATGTATCGCCTAATTAATATATTTCCTGAATTAAAACCATTCAGTAATGATATTGATCTAAGAATGGAGCGTTATAAGAATAAACATAAGCAATTAGTTAAAAGTAAGAAAACTTTATGTGAATTTGCTAATGCACATAACTATTATGGCTTCCATCGTTTAGATGATGGTTGGGTATACCGTGAATGGGCACCAGGTGCTGATATTTTATACCTTACTGGTGATTTTAATGATTGGCACTGGTTAGATCATCCAATGACTAAACTAGATAATGGCAATTGGGAATTATTCTTAAGTGGGGAGACAATTCATCCAGGAAGCCGCGTCTTAACTATCGTTAAGAATGGGAACAAGTTGACTCAACATATCCCCCTTTATGCTCGCCGTGCTATTCAAGATCCGGTTACCATGAGTTGGTGCTGCGAAGTTACTGATGATTTATCAAATTATCCATGGAGCGATGAAGGTTTTTTTAGTGATGATGCCCCTCTAATTTATGAAGCACACGTGGGGATGTGCGGTGAAGGCCAAAAAGTTGAAACGTACCGTGCGTTTGCGGATAACATCTTACCTCATGTCAAGTATTTAGGTTATAACACCATCCAACTAATGGCGATTATGGAACATCCATATTATGGTTCATTTGGTTATCAAGTAAGTAGCTTCTTTGCCGCTTCATCTAGATTTGGTTATCCTGATGAACTTAAATATTTAGTTAACAAAGCCCATAGTATGGGAATAAGAGTATTACTAGATGTTGTGCATTCACATGCGGTAAGTAATACGCTAGAAGGCATCAATATGTTTGATGGCACTGATTACCAGTTCTTCCATAGCGGTGCTAAAGGCAATCATCCGGCTTGGGGTACTAAACTATTTAATTATGATAAACCAGAAGTCTTACACTTCTTATTAAGTAACTTAAAATTCTGGATGGAGGAATATCATTTTGATGGTTTCCGCTTTGATGGCGTTACATCAATGCTTTATCACGACCACGCTTTAGGCACTGATTTTTCTAATCTAGCGATGTATTTTACAATGAATACTGATATTGAAGCTTTGACTTACTTACAACTTGCTAATGAATTAATCCATCAAGTTAACCCACATGCGATAACAATCGCGGAGGATATGAGCGGTATGCCAGGCATGTGCAATGCGATAAAAGATGGTGGTGTTGGCTTTGATTACCGTCTAGGTATGGGACTACCTGATATGTGGATTAAGTTAATAAAAGAGTGCAGTGATGAAAACTGGAACTTAGGTGCAATCTGGCACGAATTAACTAATCGTAATGTCAAGACTATTGCTTATACTGAAAGCCACGATCAGGCTTTAGTTGGTGATAAAACAATTATGTTTAGGCTAGCTGATGCGGAAATGTATACTCAGATGCGTAAAGACTGCCATACCCCAGTAATTGATAGAGCCATGGCCTTACATAAAATGATTCGCTTAATTACAATTGGAGCTGGTGGCAATGGCTACCTTGATTTCATGGGTAATGAATTCGGTCATCCAGAATGGATAGATTTCCCACGTGTAGGTAATGGTAATAGTTATTGGTACTGTAGAAGACAGTGGAGCTTATTATTTAATCAAGATTTAAAATATCAATGTTTAAATTATTTTGATCGCGATATGGTTCATACTGCTGCATACTATCACATATTTGATCAATTCTGGCCAGATATTAAATGGATCCACGAAGATGATAAAGTAATTGCCTTTGAAAGAGGCGGATTGCTATTTGCTTTTAACTTCTCACCAACTAAAGATTATTCGGATTATTCAATCCCCGTAAGTAAAGGTGAGGATTACGAAGTGTTATTCTCAAGTGATGATTACATCTATGGCGGCTTTGGTAGAATCGAAAGAAAATCACATAGTGCTTTTATTCCTGGTATGAATGGTAACTATGTGAGATTATATATGCCATCTAGGACATGTATCATTCTTTGTCCTAAGAGTATGGTAGGAAAAAAGAAGACTAGTAACTAGTCTTCTTTTTTGTTTCCACGATATTCTACGCAAAGCATTGTTAAGTCGTCGAATTGTTCCGCATCCTTAACAAATTCATTTACTGATCCGCGGACAGCATCTAGTATTTCTTTTGGAGAAGTGTCTGCTGCTTTATTTAAAGTATCAACCATTCTATCCATTCCAAATAATTCTTTTTCGCTATTAGTAGCTTCTGGTACACCATCAGTGTAAACGAATAATTTACTACCAGGTTCTAACATAATATCATATTCTTTATATTTAGCACCATCAATTCCACCGATAACAAAGCCATGTTTATCTTTGAATATTTCAAAATTACCATTTGGTTGTTTAACAACTGGATATTCGTGACCGGCATTAGCAGCAGTTAATTTACCAGTTGATATTTCTAAGATACCTAACCATACGGTTACAAACATTTCTTCGCGGTTATTAGAGCAAATTGCTAAGTTAGTGTCATGAAGGATTTGTGCTGGTGATTTACCCATTTGCGCATTGTTAGCTAAAATGATCATTGATGCCATCATGAATAGTGCAGCAGGAACTCCTTTACCACTTACATCAGCTATAAAAATACATAAGTGATCATCATCTACTAAGAAGAAATCGTAGAAGTCTCCACCTACTTCTTTCGCTGGGTCCATTGATGCATAAACATCAATTTCAGGACGTTCTGGAAAGGCTGGATAAATGTTAGGTAACATATCAGCTTGAATACGAGTAGCTAGTGATAATTCAGCTCCGATTCTTTCTTTTTCTGCTGATATTCTAGCAACCTCAGATATATACTTAACAGTCTTTTCTGATAACATTGCAAATGATTCCGCAAGCAACTCAATCTCATCATGAGTGCGATATTCATCTTCCATAACGAATTGCAAATTATCGCCATCTAGTGACTGGATACGTTTTGTAATTGTTTCTAATGGCTTTACAATTCGCTTAGAAAGAATCAATGAAGCACTAATTGCTAAAATTACAATAACGGCTAGTAGGACAATAATAGTCATTTTAGCTTGTGAAATACCTTTATTGTATGAAGCAACAGCATCTTCTTTAATCGCATTAAGTTGAGTGACCATCACTTCAGATGGCTGATCAGCTAGTGACTTTGGCACAACGCTTATAATTGCCCAACCAACACTTGCTATTGGGGCACCAGCTACATAATTTAGACCATCTTCTAATTCGATTAAGCGAAGATCGGTAACTGCTTGCATTGCATCGCTAACAAATGTAGCAAGAGCAGTATTTGTTGATTGTCTTAAGTCTGTAGCTTCTTCTGCTGGAGTTATTCTAAATTCACCAGTAGTTTGCGATGAGAATAAAACATGACCATTTTGATTAACGATACATACAAAACTACCACTTCTAGCTGCAGAATTAACTGCTACTGATACATCATTTAAGAATAAGTCAGCACCAATTACTGCTACTAATTCTTCCCCGTTATAAACAGGAACAGAACACATAATACTAATTTCATTAGTAAACAGGTCAGTTGTTACATCAGTAAAATGTATTTTTTTAGCTTGAACTGCTCCTGTATACCATAAACGTTCACGAATAGGAATTGTCATTAAATTACCATCTTCATCAAACTTTGTTTTTGAATGGTCATCAACAAGTAACATTACACCATCAGGTAATGCGCAATAACATGAATCAATCTTAGCATCCGCATAAACTGCCATCATTAATTCTGATAAGTTACCAATTAATCCTAACTTAGAACTAATTGTCGGGTCAGTTAAATCAATACCTTCTTCTTTTAATACTTGTAAACTAACTTCACCATCTTTATTAATATCTGGTTCTTCTACAGCTCTTGCTGGATAATCACCAGGATTAGCAAATAGTTTACTAGTATAATCAGCAATAATATTAACAACTTTAATTGTATCATCAAACAAATCTTCAGCGATATATGCTTCCATTTGAATACTTTGTAGCACATTAGCATCTAACACTGCTGTCATAGTTTGTTCAGAAATGGATGTTATTGATTTATTTTGGTTTTCATTTGTATTTTGAACAAGAGTAGTTAATCTACCACTTTGATAAAAGATAACCGCTGCAAAAGCAGCCATCATTAAAATGATTGTGATAAGTACTAGATTAAATATCTTCTGTTGAATACCACCGATTGTAATGTTTTTAAATTTCTTCATACGCGCATACCATTCCTATTCTATATCTCATACAATAACATTTTATCATAAACTACCCCTATTTCATAATCTTTTTAATATGTCTTATCTAAATAAAAAAATAGCTGGCATGCACCCTAGGGTACAAAAGCCCCATTCAATATAGAACTGAATGGGGTTATTAATTGATCTTTTTGTGTCTACTTTTTCTTTACTATTTCATATTATCTGATCTTTTAATCTTATTTAAAATCACCTGGGTTAGGGTAGCAACGATCCATCGTTTTCTTGATGGCTTCTTCTAAGCCGCCGCGCGAAATATGTAACTCTTCATTAATCTTATTCATTACGTCTTCCTCAATTACCATATCGATTGACATAATTTCTTTCATAACCAATGCATAATCAAGGCCACCTTCCATACCTTGCTTATGGAAGCCATTTTCAATCGCTTTAGCACCCATGACGCATAACCAAGTTGGTGGGCAAAGAACTTTTTTCTTAACACCTTTGCACTCACTCATATATTCTAACATCCATTTGAATTTTCTATTTTCATCACCAATTGGATAACGCTCGCCATCTTTGCCATATTCTAAAGCACCAATGCCAGCTTCTGCGATATGTTCGATCGCAATCATTGTTGTGCCACCTTTAGAGAAGTAAACAGTTTTATGACCATTGACATAGCGATCTAGGAATACATCGCGCCAAATTGGCATTCTAGCATCCATTGAACCAAAGATATAAGGTAGTTCTAATACTACTACTTCCATATTTTGCTTTTGTTCATTTAAGATAGCAGCTTGCTCAACTCTACATCTAATGTATGGATGTTTTTCTTTAAGTTTCATCTCTGGATATTTACGATCAAAATAGGCAAAATAAGAATTATATACAACCCCTTTTTTAACACCTGCTTTATCAGCTGCTCTAAATACTTTCGCAACACTATCTACTAATCTATAGTGGAAAAACTCATAAGCTGGTGCTTTAGGAGTATATCTATCATCTGGTCCTACCGCATATACTAAATAATCATATCCTTGCATTAAAGCTGCAATTTCTTCTTCACTAGCACTAAATACATCAAGTAGTGTATTAGTAATTTCTTTTGGATACCAACTATCTAAATCTTTATTGATTAGATCATCATCTAAAATAGAAATTGATCCTACTTCATAACCTTTCTTTAATGCTAACTTCGCTGTGTTGAAACCTAAGAATCCAGTTCCGCCAACAATCATTATTTTTTTAGCCATAAATTTTCTCCTTTTTTATTTTGATAATACCATTATAATGTAATTTTTTAAAAATTAAAACAATGATTTATCTTTTTAAAAAAGAATGAAGCATTAATTATATTCTCTATAAAGCTTTTCAAAGGCAGGAATAGAATTAATGATAGCTTGGCTAGATACACAGTAAGCGAGCCTCATATATCCTTTGACCCCAAAATTATCTGATGGCACTAATACTAAATTATATTTTTTAGCGCGCTCCATAAACTTATATGCATCATCTTCTAATGCCTTTACAAATAAATAAAATGCTCCTTTCGGATAAATGCACTTATATCCTATTTTTGTTAGCCCATCATATAATAATTTTCGGTTCTCATCATATACTTTTAAATCAGATAGCGCTGATGCATTTTTAGCTATTACTTTTTGGAAAAGTGATGAAGCACAAACATAACCCATCATTCTTCCCGCCCCAAGGCAGGCAGCAAGTACTTCGCTTGCCTTATTACACTTTGGGCCTACTAGAATATAGCCTATTCTTTCTCCTGGTAAGGATAAGCTCTTCGAATATGAATAACATAAGATAGTATTATGGTAAATTGATGGGATATGCGCTAAGTTTATACCATCATATACAATTTCACGATATGGTTCATCACACAAAATATAAATATCGTGGCCATATTCTTTTTCTTTTTTTAAAAGAAAACTTGCAACTTCTTCTATCTCTTCTTTTGAATAAACATTTCCACTTGGATTATTAGGCGAATTAATAATAACAACTATTGTATTTTCATTGATACATTTTTCTAATTCATTGATGTTTAAACCAAAGTTATCCATATCAGCTGGTACTACTCTAAAGATAGCTCTTGCCCCCATTGCATATACTTTATATTCTGGAAAGTAAGGGGCGATAGCTAATACTTCATCACTATCTTTAGACACAACTGCTTTTAGTGCTATTGCAATAGCAGAGGATGCTCCACATGTCATATAAAGATTATCTTTAGTGTAATTAGTATGATATCTACTATTTAAATCTTTAGCGATAGCATCCCTTACATCAACATTTCCCACTGAAGATGTATACCCATGGACTTGATTATCATTTTTAACTAAATCAATAATCTGTCCATCAATCTCGCAAGGAGTAGCGACTGATGGATTACCGATCGAAAAATCATATACTTTATCTTCACCATATAGTTGTTTCATCTTTTTAGAGTATTCAAATAGTTCTCTAATAATTGATCTATTAGAACCAAGTTCTACCATTAAATTATTCATATTATCTCCACATCAATAATTATTATTTGATTAATTCACATCTTTTATAAATCACATCAATATTTTTAAAATAATAATCTAGGGTAAAGCAATCATCAATTTCAGTTTTTGTTAAGGAATTAGTTACTAAATCATTATTTAAAAGAAGAGTTTTAAAATCAGCTTTTTTATTAAATGATTCCATCGCGATTTTTTGAATAGTATCGTATGCTTCTTCTCTAGATAAACCTTTTGCAATTAAAGCACTCATAACGCGTTGCGAAAAGATTACCCCATTAGTTTTATAAATATTTGCTAGCATATTATCTTCATATACTACTAAATTTGCTAGTACATCTTTAAATCTATTAAGCATGTAGTCAAGGAGGATTGTGGAATCGGGGAGAATTATTCTTTCTACCGAAGAATGAGAAATATCTCTTTCACCCCATAAGCTAATATCTTCGTAAGCTGGAATTACATATCCACGCATTACTCTTGCGCATCCACAAATGTTTTCAGATGATATTGGGTTTCTCTTGTGCGGCATCGCGCTACTTCCTTTTTGACCGCTTGCAAAAGCTTCTTCTACTTCATGAATCTCAGTGCGTTGCAAGTTTCTAACTTCAGTTGCGATCTTTTCTAATGACGAAGCAATTAGCGCTAGCGTTGCCATATAGTAAGCATGGCGATCGCGCTGCAATACTTGGGTAGATATGTTTGATGAAGCTAAACCTAGCTTTTCACAAACATAATCTTGCACAAATGGGTCCACATTTACGAAGTTTCCTACTGCTCCACTAATCTTTCCGCATTCTACTTCGCTTCTAGCTTTTTCAAAGCGGCTAAGATTCCGCTTCATATCTTCGCCCCATAATGCCCACTTTAAACCAAACGATGTAATATCCGCATGTATGCCGTGCGTTCTACCGATACATGGGGTATTTTTATATTTAAGTGCTTTATCATTTAATACTTTCATAAAAGCTAAAATATCATCATATAAAATATCATTAGCTTCTTTTAAAAGATAACCATTAGCTGTATCAACGACATCAGTTGATGTCAAGCCATAATGAATCCACTTTTTCTCATCTCCTAAACTTTCGCTAACAGCTCTAGTAAAGGCGATAACATCGTGCTTTGTTACTTCTTCTAGCTCGCTAATTCGTTTTAAGTTATAACTAGCATTTGCTTTAATCTTTTCTAGATCGTCACTTGGAATGATGCCTAGCTTTTCCCAAGCTTCACAAGCTAAGATTTCGATTTTTAAAAAAGCGGAAAACTTAGCATCATCACTCCATATTTTTTTCATCTTTTCTCTTGAATATCTTGAAATCATCTTTCTACCTAGAAACTAAAATATTTCTTTTACTTTTATGGTTTGGCATCTATCTGCCCCAACCGAAATAATTGCTACTTTGGCTTTTGTTAATTCTTCAATCGCTTTAATATAGGTTTTTGTATTGCTTGGAAGTTCCTCAAATGACTTAGCATTGCTAATGTCATCGCTCCAACCAGCTAACTTCATATAAACTGGTTTTACTTTCTTTAATTCTTTTAGTGTTGCTGGCATATAATTAATAATCTTGCCATCAACTTTATATGCATAACAAATATTGATTTCATCAATGCCAGTTAGCACATCAAGTAAAGTAATCGCTAAATAATCAATACCTGATACACGTCTAGCATAATTCAAAGCAACACAGTCGAGCCAACCAATTCTTCTTGGTCTTTTAGTTACTGTTCCATATTCATGGCCACGTTCTCGAATGTAGTGGGCTAAGTCTCCTTCAATTTCAGTAGGGAATGGGCCTTCGCCTACTCTAGTAGTGTAGGCTTTACATATTCCTAAAATACTATCAATTGATTTAGGTGATACCCCGCAGTTAATAGGAACTGCGGAACCTGTTGGGGAAGATGAAGTAACATATGGATATGTTCCATGATCTAAGCAAAGCATTGCCCCTTGTGCTCCTTCAAATAATACTTTAGATCCTTTTTCTAGTTCTTCTTCAATAAGTAGTGATGTATCACAAACATATTTTTTAATCTCAGCTGCATAAACCTTATATTCATTAAAAATGTCATCAACACTCATTTGTTCTAATCCTAACATTTTTAATTCTTCATTTTTAATTTTCAAGGCCTCAACTAAGCACTCCCTGAAATCTTCTTCATCAATAAAATTACCTACTCTAATACCAATACGGTTAATCTTATCCGAATAACATGGTCCAACTCCTCTTTTAGTCGTACCAATCTTATGACTTCCTTTATATGCTTCATACGCACTATCTAGCATTTCATGGTAAGGTAGAACGATATGAGCCCTATTAGAAATATATAGTTTATATTCTTTAATACCTCTAGCTTCTAAGCCATGCAATTCTTCTAATAACTGCTTAGGATTTATTACCATTCCATTCGCTAAGATATTTTTAATTTTCGGATTAAAAATGCCTGATGGGATGCTACGCAAAGCAAACTTTTCATTATTGATTGTTATCGTATGGCCAGCGTTATTGCCACCTTGGCTCCTAACAACGACATCAGCTTCTTGGGAAAAATAATCAGTTATTTTTCCTTTACCTTCATCACCCCACTGGCTACCTTCAATTACTAATGCGGACATGTTTACCTCCTACTAGTTACTTTTAACTTTGATACAACTGGCAATAAATTCTCTAAATAGTGGATGAGGCCTATCTGGTCTTGATAAAAATTCCGGATGGAACTGACAAGCAACAAAGAACGGATGATTCTTCATCTCCACAATCTCCACTAATTCTTGAGCCGTATTAATACCAACTGCTTTTAAATCTTTATTAAAGATATTTCGATATGCATTATTGAATTCATAGCGGTGGCGGTGGCGCTCTTTAATGTCGCTTACCCCATATGCTTTATAAACTAGGCTATCTTCAGCTAGCTTACAATCATATAAGCCTAACCTTAAAGTTCCACCCATATTAATTCCGGTATATTGATCAGGTAATAAATAAATGACTGGATCAGGAGTATCTGGATCAATTTCAGTTGAGTTAGCGTTACTATATCCACATACATTTCTAGCATATTCTACACATGCTAACTGCATACCATAACACAAACCTAGTAGTGGCACTTTATTAACCCTAGCATATTTAATAGCAGCAATCTTACCTTCCGCTCCTCTTTTACCAAAGCCACCCGGCACAATAATTCCATCCATTGGTCCTAAAATCTCATCTACATTTTCATCAGTTAAAGTATTAGCATCAATATAATTAACAATAACTTTTTTTAGATGATAATAACCAGCTGATTTTAATGCTTCACATACGGAAATATAAGCATCATGTAACTGAACATATTTACCAACTAAGCCAATGTTTATCTCTTCTTTAGAATCTTTGATGCGCCTAATCATTTCATTCCAATGCGTCATATCAGCTGGTCCAGCTTTAAGATGAAAATGGTCAACGATTAAATCATCAATTTTTTGATTGTGTAAGCTAGTTACCACATTAAATAAAATCTTTTCATCTTTAGCGACAATTACAGCTTCTTCTTTTACATCACAGAACAATGCAATCTTTTCTTTTTGGCTTTTAGAAATCTCAACTTCACTTCTTAAAATGATAATATCAGGCTGAATTCCTATACTTCTTAATTCTTTAACAGAATGTTGAGTCGGTTTAGTCTTGATTTCATCAGCTGCTCTTAAATATGGTACTAATGTATTATGAACATACATTGTATTTTCATAACCAAAATCTCTTCTTGCTTGTCTAATAGCTTCTAAGAAAGGAAGGGATTCAATATCACCAACTGTTCCACCAATTTCAATAATGACTACATCAGCACCTGATTCATTACCAGCTTTAATAAACTGATGTTTAATTTCATTAGTAATATGAGGAATAACTTGAACAGTTGCTCCTAAATATTCCCCTTTTCTTTCTTTATTGATAACGGCTTGATAGATTTTACCAGTCGTAATATTACTTCTTTTACTTAAGTCTTCATCGATGAATCTTTCATAGTGACCTAAGTCTAAATCAGTTTCGGCCCCATCATCAGTTACAAATACTTCACCATGTTGATAAGGGGACATTGTACCAGGGTCAATATTGATATATGGATCAAGCTTTTGCATAAATACTTTTAAGCCGCGGTTTTTAAGTAATCTACCAATACTAGCAGCAGATATTCCTTTACCTAAAGATGAAACAACTCCACCAGTTACAAATATGTATTTTGCCATATAGTCCTCCCTAAATTGAGAATAGTAATGAATTATAACAAGGTAGATTCCATAAATCCTTTGGACAAATTCTTTCGGCCTTGTCTACTGCAGTCCTTAATTCATTCATCAATACTTTAATGTAATCACAAATATGTCTTGCTTTATCATATGCTTCAATTTTCTTAACATTTTCAATTTCGCTACTTAACTTTAAGCATGTATCATAAATTGCATCACTTAACTTATCTAGTGCTTCTAAGATACTTGCTTCATATTTACATGTAACATTTTTACTAACTTCTTTTTTAACTTTAATGTTTTTAGCAAGAATTGATTGATACTTTTCAATCGATGGTAGGTATTCTTTTTTAGCCATATCTATCATCGTGTTAGCTTCAATTAGCATTGAGTTACAATAACTTTCAATTTGCACATTATATCTAGCAAGTAATTCTTCTTTAGATAATACTTTAGTTCTTAAAAACATCTCTACGTTCTTATCTTTAATTAAATAAGGTAGAGCATCAGGTGTAGCTATTAGATTTAATAAACCTCTTCTTTTAGCTTCTTTAATCCATTCTTCGTTATAGCCATTACCATTGAAGATAATACGTTTATGATTATTAAATTCTTTTTTGATAATTTCATGAACGCCTAAATCAATATCGCTATATTTTTCAAGTTCATCCGCAAATTGTCTTAAAGTATCCGCTACAGCAGCATTCAAAATCGTATTCGTATCAGAAATTGAATTTGAAGAACCAAGCATTCTAAATTCAAACTTATTGCCAGTAAAAGCAAATGGACTTGTACGGTTACGATCGGTACTATCCTTTACAAATTCGGGAATCGAGCTAACGCCAAGCTTCATAATATTCTTCTTGCGGGCGCTTGAAGACGTGTCTTCCGCAATCGCTTCTAAGATATCAGTTAACTCATCACCTAAAAACATCGACACAATTACTGGAGGGGCTTCACTCCCACCTAATCTGTTATCGTTACTTGCGGTAGCAACACTAATTCTTAGTAAATCTTGATAATCATCTACTGCTTTAACAAGTGCAGTAATAAACACGCAAAACACTTGTTTCTCTTTTTCGGTTTTACCAATAGAAAGTAAGTTTTGACCTGTATCAGTTGCTAGCGACCAGTTATTATGTTTTCCTGATCCATTTACACCCGCAAATGGTTTTTCATTTAATAAACATACTAAGTTATGTTTATCAGCAACCTTTTGCATGATTTCCATTGTTAGTTGGTTATGGTCGGCAGCAATATTGCAACTTTCATAAATCGGTGCTAATTCGTGTTGCGAAGGAGCAACTTCGTTATGCTCAGTTTTAGCAGGAATGCCAAGGCGCCAAAGCGTATTATTTAATTCATCCATAAATGCTTGAACGCGTGGTTTAATCATTCCAAAGTAGTGATCATCAAGTTGTTGATCCTTTGGCGCTGGAGCACCAAACAAAGTTCTTCCGCAAAGCACTAAATCTTTTCTTTGTTTATATATTTCTTTATCAACTAAAAAATATTCTTGTTCTACACCTACCATTGGTAGTACGCGTTTGGCTTTAACACCTAAGATGTTAAGTAACCTTACGGCTTCACTACTTAGCGCATCCATTGACCTAAGGAGTGGTGTTTTTTTATCAATCGCTTCGCCGTTAAATGCACAAAAAGCCGTTGGAATGTATAAAGTCTTGCCTTTAATAAAAGCAAATGAAGTCGGATCCCATGCTGTATAGCCTCTTGCTTCAAATGTGGAGCGAAGACCACCAGATGGAAAACTAGAAGCATCTGGCTCACCTTTAATTAATTCTTTACCAGAAAAGTCCATAATGACATTATCGCCCGAAAATGCGATGAATCCATCATGCTTTTCTGCAGTAGATCCCGTCATTGGTTGGAACCAATGCGTAAAATGAGTTGCTCCTTTTTCAATCGCCCAGTTTTTCATTGCGGTTGCAACTTCATCCGCAATCTCACGATCTAGCTTTTTACCTTCATTAATTGTCTTTTCAAACTCTTTAAAAACTTGAGCTGACAAAGTCTTCTTCATCACTTTCGCATCAAACACATCACAGCCAAATATTTCATTAACAGTTTCCATAGTCTTCTCCTTCCTTTTTAGTAAAAATAACAATATACTATAATTATATCCCCTTGATTTTTCATAAACAAATACATATAATATTATAGTAATCATACTTTTTTGATATGATAAAAAAGGAGAAATTATGGACATTAGAACCCTATCTTACTTCGTAATGGTGGCTGAAGAATTAAACATTACTAAAGCTGCTCAAAAACTACGTATGAGTCAACCCCCTCTAAGCAACAAAATGAAAGAGTTAGAGGAAGAATTAAATACTATCTTATTTATTCGTGGCAAACGCTCGCTAGAATTAACAGAATCAGGAAAACTTTTATATCGTTATGCTAAAGAAATCCTACTTCTTGCTAATAAAGCCAAAAACGATGTAAAAGCGATGAACGATAAATTGACAGGTACAATTTATATTGGACTTGTAGAAGGGTCAGCGCCTAATATCGCTGCGAAATGGATTGAAACCTTTTTAGCCAAAAATAAAAATATTCATTTCAATATAATTGATGGTAATAGCGATGAACTAATCCAAAAATTAAGGAGCGGACTAATAACACTCGCTGTTATTACCGCTCCATGTGATAATACTTTATTAAATAGTTTTACTGTTGGCTCAGAAAAGATGACTGCTTTTATGAGTAGAAATAATCCTCTAGCTAATCTTCCAGGAGACACTATTGATCTAGCGCTATTAAAAGATCAACCATTAATTGTTCCAAGCAGGGAATCAGTTAATACCATGATCAATAAATGGTTTAAAGAAATTGATGCTAGACCAAACATTATTTGTAAAATGGATAACTACTTAGATGTAGCAGCCTTATCGGGAAATAATGTCGGTGTTAGCCTATTCCCTAAAACATCATATATTTCTAATAATGATATTGTTGTTAAGGAAGTAGTCAACCCAGAAAGATATATTGAGTATTTATTCGTTTGGCTAAAAGGAAAGCCACTATCATTAATTGATGAGTTATTCATCAATCATATAAAATCATATCAAAAGAAATAATAAAAAAACCATGATTATATTTA
>Ga0310690_10005730_pt1 | contig 16687 bp, 10 predicted proteins | sample AusTroGonzalo_MG_2_FD_207661 | JGI IMG/M metagenome (GOLD analysis project Ga0310690, IMG submission 207661) | Bovine rumen microbial communities from tropical cattle in Woodstock, Queensland, Australia - Gonzalo_04 (v2) (version 2) | ecosystem: Host-associated > Mammals > Digestive system >... | reverse complement strand
GCTGAGCTTTGCTGCCCTGAGCGCCCAGGAGCGCATGAGTGAGGAAGAACGTGCAAAGGCAGTTGCCGAACGCATCGAAAAGTCGGCCGACCGCATGGCAAGGGAGTTTGGACTGAAGGACGAGGCAAAGACAACCTTCGTCAGCATCTACACCGACTACCAGAAGGAGATGTTTGCTACGAACCAGTTGCAAGGCAGGCGTTCCGAACAGGGTGAGCGCGACGAGGAAAAGAAGCTCAGCGATGAGGAGGCAACAGCCAAGATGAAGGAGAACTTCGAACGTCAGGAGCAGCAGATTCAGACAATGCAGAAGCGGCTGGAGGTGCAGAAGAAGTACAGCGAAGAGTTCGCAAAGGTACTCACCCCGCAGCAGGTGCTCAAGGTGCTCACCCCGCAGCGCGGCCAGGGCGGACGCGGCCAGGGCCAGCGCGGTAATGGCGGTGGCGAAAGGCGCGGTGGCTTCGAAGACGGTCCTCGTGGCGGCTTCGGAGGTGGTCCCCGTGGCGGCTTCGGAGGTCCTGGCGGCTTCTAATTCACCTGAATAGTGAAGAAAAAAGTCCAAAGTCTTGCCGCTTTGGACTTTTTTTTGTAAGTTTGCATTCGCAAATCCAAAACAAAACAACAATGGGAAGAGTACTGATAATAGGAGCTGGCGGTGTGGCCACCGTTGCAGCTCACAAGGTGTGTCAGAACCCTGGCACGTTTACGGAAGTCATGATTGCGAGCCGAACAGAAAAGAAGTGCATCGCATTGGCACAAGTCCTCAAGAAGAAATACGGCACGGACGTCAAAACAGCACAGGTGGATGCCGACAGCGTGGAGCAGCTCGTCAAGCTGCTGGGCAGCTATAAGCCCGACCTCGTGATGAACCTTGCGCTACCCTACCAGGACCTCACCATCATGGAGGCCTGCCTGCAGACGGGATGCAACTACCTCGACACAGCCAACTACGAACCAAAGGACGAAGCACACTTCGAGTACTCCTGGCAGTGGGCCTACCGCGAACGCTTCGAGAAGGCTGGCCTCTGCGCCATCCTTGGCTGCGGCTTCGACCCGGGCGTCACCAGCATCTTCACCGCCTATGCCGCCAAGCACCACTTCGACGAAATTCAGTACCTCGATATCGTTGACTGTAATGCCGGCAACCACCACAAGGCTTTTGCCACGAACTTCAACCCGGAGATTAACATCCGCGAGATTACGCAGAAGGGTCTCTACTGGGAAAACGGCAAGTACATCGAGACGGAGCCGATGGAGATTCACAAACCTCTGACCTATCCCGGCATCGGACCGAAGGAAAGTTATCTGCTCCACCACGAGGAGATAGAGTCCCTTGTCATCAATTATCCTACCATCAAGCGTGCCCGTTTCTGGATGACTTTCGGCCAGCAGTACCTCACCTATCTCGACGTCATACAGAACATCGGCATGAGCCGCATCGACGAAGTGGAGTACAAGGCTCCCAAGGCCGACGGCTCCGGAGAGGCTGTCGTCAAGATTGTCCCCTTGCAGTTCCTCAAGGCCGTGCTGCCCAACCCGCAGGATTTGGGCGAGAACTACGACGGCGAGACAAGCATCGGCTGCCGCATCCGCGGACTTCGTGGCGGAGAAGAGCACACATATTATATATATAATAATTGCTCGCACCAGGCTGCCTACGAGGAGACAGGCATGCAGGGCGTCAGCTACACCACCGGCGTCCCTGCCATGATAGGCGCAATGATGTTCCTCAAGGGACTCTGGAGCAAACCTGGCGTGCACAACGTCGAGGAGTTCGACCCCGATCCCTTCATGCAGCAGCTCAACAGTCAAGGCCTCCCCTGGCATGAGATTCATGATGGAGACCTGGAGCTGTAAAGACCCGTAAGAACGATATAACGATATAACGAAATAGAAAAATGGCAAAGAAAGAAAACGAGACGTTTGCCCAGGAGGGGCAGCAGAACGAGAAGCTGAAGGCATTGCAGGCTGCAATGGAAAAGATAGAGAAGGACTTCGGCAAGGGCTCGATTATGAAACTTGGCGAAGACAAGATAGAAAACATCGACGTCATCCCTTCCGGTTCCATCGGACTGGACTACGCGCTCGGCGTGGGTGGTTATCCCAGAGGGCGCATCGTGGAGATATACGGTCCGGAGTCGTCCGGCAAGACCACGCTTGCCATCCATGCCATCGCCGAGGCGCAGAAGCAGGGCGGCATCGCCGCAATCATCGATGCAGAACATGCGTTCGACCGCTTCTATGCAGCCAATCTTGGTGTGAACGTAGATGAACTCCTCATCTCGCAGCCCGACAACGGCGAGCAGGCTCTGGACATTGCCGACCAGCTCATTCGTAGCGCGGCCGTGGATATCATCGTCATCGACTCGGTGGCTGCGCTGACTCCCAAGGCCGAGCTGGAGGGCGATATGGGCGAGAACAAGGTCGGTCTGCAGGCTCGTCTCATGAGCCAGGCACTGCGCAAGCTGACAGCGACCATCAACAAAACGAACACCACCTGCATCTTCATCAACCAGCTGCGCGAGAAGATTGGTGTCATGTTCGGCAATCCCGAGACTACCACTGGCGGCAATGCCCTGAAGTTCTATGCCTCCGTCCGTCTCGATATTCGCAAGTCCAGCCTTATCAAGGATGGCGACAACGTCATTGGCAACGAGGTGAAGGTCAAGGTGGTGAAGAACAAAGTGGCTCCTCCCTTCCGCAAGGCCGAGTTTGAAATCATGTATGGCGAAGGCATTTCGCGTGTCGGTGAAGTGGTTGACCTTGGCGTCAACTTCAATATCCTGACGAAGAGCGGCTCGTGGTTCAGTTATAATGGCAGCAAGCTGGGACAAGGCAAGGAAGCCGTGAAGGCCGTCCTCCGCGACAACCCAGAACTCCAAGAGGAGATTACCACCAAAATTTGTGAGGCGATGAAGTAGGGTAATGGCCTATGGGACTTGTGAGACCTATATGACATAAAAAGGCCCCTGCACTTGGTTCTGTGCAGGGGCCTTTTTATGACTGACCTCTTTACTTCGCATAGGCGATGGAGCGTGTCTCGCGGATGACGGTTATCTTGACCTGTCCGGGATACGTCATCTCGTTCTGAATCTTTGTGGCAATCTCAGAACTGAGCAGTTCTGTCTGCTTGTCGTCGATTTTGTCTGCACCGACGATGACACGCAGTTCGCGACCTGCCTGGATGGCATACGTCTTGACTACACCTGGGTGACTCATGGCGATGTCCTCCAAATCCTTCAGGCGCTTGATGTAGGCCTCCACAATCTCGCGGCGGGCACCGGGGCGGGCACCGCTGATGGCATCGCAAGCCTGCACAATGGGAGCAATCAGGGTGGTCATCTCCATTTCGTCGTGGTGTGCTCCGATGGCGTTGCATATCTCGGGCTTCTCCTTGTACTTCTCTGCAAGCTTGGCACCGTAGAGAGCGTGTGGCAAATCGGGTTCCTCGTCGGGCACTTTGCCGATGTCATGCAGCAGGCCAGCACGCTTTGCCTTCTTCGGGTTGAGACCGAGCTCGCTTGCCATGACCGCACAGAGGTTGGCCGTCTCTCGTGCATGCTGCAGGAGGTTCTGTCCGTAGCTGCTGCGATACTTCATCTTGCCGACGATGCGAATCAGTTCGGGGTGCAGGCCGTGTATGCCCAGGTCGATGGTGGTGCGCTTGCCGACCTCGAGTATTTCCTCGTCAATCTGCTTTTTGACCTTTGCCACAACCTCTTCGATGCGTGCGGGATGTATGCGGCCGTCGCTGACAAGTTGGTGGAGAGCCAGACGGCATATCTCGCGGCGGATGGGATCGAAGGCGCTGATGACGATGGCTTCGGGCGTGTCATCGACGACAATCTCAACGCCGGTTGCTGCTTCAAGGGCACGGATGTTGCGGCCCTCGCGACCGATGATGCGTCCCTTCACCTCGTCGTTGTCGATGTGGAATACCGTGACGGAGTTCTCCACAGCTGTCTCTGTGGCGACGCGCTGGATGCTCTGGATGATGATGCGCTTGGCCTCCTTAGTGGCTGTCATGCGTGCATCGTCCATAATCTCGTTGATGTAGGCGGCAGCATTCGTCTTGGCTTCGTCCTTCAGTGTCTCAATCAGGCGTTCGCGGGCCTCTTCCACGCTCAGGCCGGAGATTTCCTCGAGCTTCGTCCGTTCCTGGTTGATGAGGTCGGTGAAACGTGCATTGACTTCTTCCTCCTTCTTCTCGAGCAGTGCCTGCTGCGTCTCCATGCGCTGTCGCTGTGCATCGGCTTCCTGCTTGCGGCGTGTCAGCTCGTCCTGTTTCTGGTTGAGCTGCATCTCGCGCTGCTTGATGCGGTTCTCGCTCTGCTGGATTTGCTGGTTGTGCTGGCGTACTTCCTTCTCAAGCTCTGTGCGCTTGCTCAGGAATTTCTCTTTGACTTCAAGCAGCTTCTTTTGCTTGATTACTTCTGCTTCTTTCTCTGCATTCTCTCGCGCTTCTTCGGCAAGAGCCTTCCTCTTTGCAGGCACCGCCACAAAGTACCATACCGCCACGAGGGCGAAGAACACTATGAGGGCCACCGAGAGGGCTATTATGATTTCTGTTGTCATTGTTTTTGATTGTTTAGGGGCATAAACGTTCTTAACCCCAAATAACTATAATCTTTAATCCTTAATCCTTGATTTTTGGTTTTTCAACCCTTAGCTTTACCGAGTGCTGCTTCCACCTCGACCAGCAGGGGGCGCAGGACGTCTATGACAGGCTGTTCGTCGTTGGTGATTTCCTGTCGTTTGCACCTTACGGCAAGGTCAACGATGGTCATTAGGAGATACATGTCGTTGCCGTGTCCGGGATAGTTGGTGGTATAGAAGCCGTATCTGTCCTTGATGAGCTTCTCTGCTTGGCGGTAGATGTATTCTTCGTCGCGCCTTACGGTCATGGGCATTGTCCATGTGCCAAAGCGGAGGGTTATTGGCAGGGTGTCGTCGTTCATTGTCTGTTACTGTGTCACTTTGAGCATGGAGATGCAACGGTCTATGTCGCGCACCATCGTCCTGATGCGGCCTCGCATGTCCTTGACATCGTTGTCGGCCATGTCGATGTACTTTGCCATCTTCAGGCGATTGTATTGCTGCTTGAGTTCTTCGCCCTGAATCTGCAGTTCGAGGATTTCATCATCTTTTTCGGCAATCTGTTTGCGCAGTTTGTCCAACTCCTCTTGTTGCTTTTCCTGCTGCATGATGAGTTGGCGGACGCGTGTTTCCAGCCGGATGATGATGTCTCTGAGTTGCTGATTCATGATGATAATCCCTCAATTTGCGCACAAAGATAGTACTTTTTTTCTCTTTTTGCAAGTTTATTGCTCTGTATTTTTCTTTGGTTCCTTTTTTGCGAGCATTACGATGGTGTGCACATACTCAGTCATCCATTGTTCGGTGTAGCCGAGCACGTTTTGGTACTTGCGGATGGAGACGCAGGTGCGGCGCACGCCCTCGTCTTTCCAGTCGTTCTTGGTCATTATCTGATGTACCTGCTTCGCCACCATCTCGCGGAGTGCGCCTTTCAGGAAGCCGGGCAGGCGCATCTTCCATTGCATGAGGTTGCCCATGAGCATCATGAGGTCCTGGCTGAAGCCCTGGAACTGGATAAGGTAGCTCTGTGCGTCCTGAATCTTGCGGCAGTGCTTGCGGATGCTGGCGTCGATTTCGTTGAAGAAAGAGTCGCTGATGCCGTAGATGTCCTGTATGAGCTTGCGACAATGTTTCTTTTCTGCAATGCCGAGCTTGTTGTTGAGTGTGGCTACGCGGTAGGTTTGCTTGAAGATGCGCAGGTCGGGCAGTGCGCTCAGGTTGTTGATGCCCAGTTGGGCAGCCATCACTGCCTGGTAATAGACGCGGATGAGGAGCATGAAGTCCTCCATGCCGCCCACCTTGGTCTCTTGGCTTTCTTCTTTCTTGTGGAATAGTTTACTGAATATGGACATGATGATAATTTACGATTTGACAATTTACTATTTACGATTTAAGGTGAACTTTACATTATATATAATTAATAGATTTTGCTTTCGAACTGCTCAGCAGGGTGGCGATGCGCTGGAGCATGATGCGCAGGTCGAGCCAGAAGCCCCAGTTGCGAAAGTACCAGACTTCGGCCTTCGTGCTGCCCTGTGTCTCCGTCGGAAAGCGGTAGCTGGTGATGCCTGCCTTGAGCCGATAGCCCGAGGCAAAGAGTTGTCTCTGCTCGCGGCGGTACTCGGGATACAGTTCTGGCTGCATAGTCTTGGAGCCGACAATCGTCATGCTGCCCCACAGGATGCACAAGAATTGCGGCATCAACTCCAGTTTGGTCTGCTTGAGGAACTTGCCGAAGGGGAAGTATCCGGGGTCTTCGGCACCGTCGAGGAATGATGGCGCCGCTTCGTGGTGGCGTGTGCGGAAGGTGAGGCTCAGGAACGGATTGCCGTTCATGCCGCACAGGTGCTGCGCCATGAGCACGGGTCCGCTGCTTTGCTTCTTGATGCAGATGAAGGCGATGAGGTACATGACAGGGAAGACGGTGAGCAGAACCATGAGGCTCAGCACAATGTCCGTCAGACGTTTGACAGCCCTGTTGGCCAGACTTTGCAGTGGCGGTCTGGCGGTCGAGATTACGCCGACCGTGCCTCGGCATTCACTTTGCATTGCCTGTGGCAGGGAGCATGGGGCAAGTGGCAGGAAGTGGAGCACGATGCCTTGCTTGCGGCAGATGTGTGCGATGTCTTCCATCTCTGCCGCTGACAGGATGGAGGTGGCGCAATAGACGCTCTCCGTCTCGGGGTGCGCAGCCAGATATTCCTCCAGCTGCCGGGCTGTCTGCGCTTCCACGTGATGCAGCTTCAGTCCGTATGTGTTCTGCAGCAGCGCTTCCTGCTGCCAGATGGAATCCTCATTGCAAATGATGACGCCGTACTCGCAATGGCGCAGGAAATAGCGGACGGACCAACTGTTCAGGATGATACGCTCTATGGCCAGCGCGATGCAGAAGAAGAGGCTGGCCTGGAGTTGGAGGGAAGTTCTTTCCGAAAAGACGATGAAGGCAAGCGCGCAAAAGGCCAGTGCAGTCTTCAGCGCCTGTGCCACCACTTCGTCTCGACGGGCGGTGCGGCTGTAGGCGTTGTTGGGGATGAGGCGCGTTGCAATCAGGAGGAACACGAGACCCCAGCAAAAAAGAACAAGCCACACATACGGTTCGATGGCACTTGCCTTGAGGCCCTGCGACAGAGTGGCCGCATAGACGCAACCCACCCAGACGAGTGCTTCTGCCACACACGTCGAACTGCTACGAAGCCAATGCAGCGCTTTCCGCCGCATCTGTATATTTGTGTTTGTTTTTGGCATTGTGTTGGGTGGAGAAACGCATCGGATGCACATACTCCGTATGCAAAGTTACGACAATTTGTGCAATATTGGGCAAAATAAGACAAAGAAATCTCACGGCAAGGTGATTTTTCGTGCAAATCCTTTAACTTTATTATAATATTTTGTATCTTTGCACGCCGATTGCATTTATCATTTAGGAAAACAAATCAAAACATAATATCGATATGGCAGAATACGTTGCTAACGAAGAATTACAGAAGGAAGAAGAGTCCGGTATCATCACTCTTTCTTCGATATGGACGATTGTAGTGCTCAACTGGCAGTGGATAGTACTGTCGGCTTTTGTGGCACTGTGTCTGGCTTTTTGCTACCTACGCTACACCCAGCCCGTCTTTACCTCGGCCATGAAGGTGCTTATCAAGGACGAAGACGGCAACGGCAAGCGTGCGATGGGAGGCCAGATGAATTTGGAGAACATGGGCCTAATCTCCAACAGTAACGGTTTCGACAATGAGCTGGAGATACTGACCAGTACCAACATCAACAGCCGCGTGGTCAAGTCGTTGAAACTCTACGTCAACTATGCCGTCGAGGGACGCATCCGCAAGCAGGAGCAGTACCAGGGCAATCCCATCATCGTCGATATGCCGCAGCATCAGCTCGCTGTGCTGCGTACACCTGTCGAGATGGAGATGACGAAGACGGGAAAAGGCCTGCACGTCTCCGGCAAGGTGAGGGTGGCAGGCCAGAAGGACCCCGTCACCTTCGAGCGCGACATCAACAAACTGCCTGGCAGCATCAACACACCGATGGGTGTCATCATCTTCCAGCAGAACCCCGGAACGAAGTGGAAGGATGAAACCCTCTATGCCACCATCCTTCCCGTCGAGACGGCAGCGCGCATCTATCGGTCGAAGCTTTCGGCATCTGCAACCAGCAAGACGACGACCGTGGCACAAGTCTCCTTTACCGACACGCAGGTAGGACGTTCGCTCGACTACCTGAACGAGTTGCTCAAGAGCTACAATGACGATGCCAACGAGGACAAGAACGAGGTAGCCATGAAGACCGAGGAGTTCATCAAGGAGCGCATTGATGCTATCCGGGGCGAGCTGGACGTCACCGAGGGCGAGCTGGAGCAGTACAAGAAGAGCAACGAACTCATCAACCTGACCAACGATGCCACGAACGCACTTAGCAGCACGACCGAGTACCAGAAGAAGCAGGTGGAGTTCGAGACGCAGCTCAACATCATCAACGGCCTGGTCAATTACGTAAACAATCCAGCAAATTTCATGCAAGTAATCCCTGCAAATTTAGGTTTGCAGAATCAGAACCTTAACACAATCATTGGCCAATACAATGAAATAGTCCTTCTGCGTAATCGTTTGCTCAAGTCCTCGAGCGAAGATAACCCCACAATACAGCAGAAGACATCCCTGCTTGAGGAATTGTGGCCGTCCATCAAGATGAGCCTCGACGCCATCCGCAGCGACATTATGACGCAGAAGGCGAGTGTTGATAGCCAGTACCACATGTTCAGCAGCCGTATCAGCAGCACACCTACCCAGGAGCGTGCACTCACCAATATGAGCCGTCAGCAGGAAATCAAGGCCAACCTCTACCTTATGCTCCTTCAGAAGCGCGAGGAGAACTACATCTCCCTGGCCAGCACGGCAGCCAAGGCACGTCTCATCGACTCGCCGCAGCTCATGGGTCAGGTGGCTCCCAAGTCCAACATCATCTGGCTGGCAGCGCTGGTCATTGGTATGTGCCTGCCCGTAGGCATTATCCTGCTGATGAGCCTGCTGCGCTACCGAATCGAGGGCCGTCAGGACATCGAGAAGCTGACGAAGATTAGCATCCTGGCCGACATCCCATTGGCCGGCAAGACCGTCGATGGCGAGAAAGCGCTTGTGGTGCGCGAAAACACCAACAATGCGATGGAGGAGGCTTTCCGAGGCCTGCGCACCAACCTGCGATTCATCCTGGAGTCGGGCGAGAAGGTCATCCTCTGCACCAGCTGCATCCCGGGCGAGGGCAAGACGTTCGTCTCCACGAACCTGGCCATGTCGCTGGCCTTGATGGGAAAGAAGGTGGTCATCGTCGGTCTCGACATCCGCAAGCCCCGTCTGGTGAAGCTCTTTGGCATCTCGGCCGACAAGAAAGGCCTCACCACCTTCCTCTCCGGCAACGACAAGTCGTATGACGCACTGGAGCCGCAGATTGTCCATGGCGTTGCCAACAAGAACCTCGACGTGCTGCCCGCTGGCATCATTCCTCCCAACCCGGGCGAACTCATCTCTCGCGAACAGCTCGACCGTGCCATTGAGCTTCTCAAGGAACATTACGACTACGTCCTGCTCGACACACCGCCCGTCGGACTGGTCAGCGATACGCTCTCCATTGGCCGCGTAGCCGATATGTGCCTCTTCGTCTGCCGTGCCGACTACAGCCCGCGCGCCAACTTCGAGCTCATCAACAACCTCAAGGAAGAGGAAAAGCTGCCTAAGGTCAACCTCGTGCTCAATGCCGTCGATATGAAGAAGAAGAAGTACGGCTACTACTATGGCTACGGTAAGTATGGCAAGTACGGTAAGTATGGCAAATACAGCAAGTATGGTTACGGCTACGGACGCTATGGCCACTATGGCATCTACGGCCATTACGGGGACCAGGCCGGCAAGGATCATGTAGAGAAATAAGCAGCGGTCCTTTCATAACACCCTACGGGGTGTCGGAAAACGCAGCACGCTCTTATGCCCATAAGAGCGTGCTGCGTTGCTCATAAGAGCGTGCTGCGTTGGCCATAAGAGCACGCTCTTATTTGTGTGTGTGGGAATCAGTGCCTTACAAACCTGCACTGATATAGTATCTCGGACCAGCCAGGAAGTAGCTCATGTAGGCTTCGGCTCGCGTGACGGCCGTAGCCAGGTCGTCGCCCTTTGCCAAATGTGTGGCAATGGCACTGGCCAGCGTGTCGCCCGTGCCGTTGCGGTCGTCCAGTACCAGTTTCTTTTTCGGGTGTGGGGTGAGCGTCTCGGTCGTGCGTTCGTAAAGATAATCAACGAGATAGCGACCCTCGTCGACACTCTTCACCAGCACATTGCAACCCCATTCGCTGAGCTGCTTCAGGTCGTTTCTGGGGTCGCTGATGGCGTGTCCCAGCAGGAACTCAGCCTCGTGCACGTTGGGCGTGATGAGTGTGGCGAGCGGGAAGAGTTCGTTCTTGTAGGCAGCAATGGCAGCATCGCTCACCAGCTGCTCGCCTGCGAAGTTCACGATGACCGGATCGATGAGGATGGGCTGCCTGTTGTATCGGCGCAGCACGCCAGCCACGGCCAGGATGATTTCATCGGTTGGCAACAACCCCGTCTTGATGCAGTCGGCTCCGACTGTGCTCAAAAAGGATTCTGCTTGCGAAACAATCAGGTCGGTAGGCAGGTGGTGTATGCTCTTGATGTGGTGAACGTCCTCGTCCACGATGCATGTCAGTCCGGCGGCTGCCCATCCACCGCAGCGCGTGATGGCCTTGATGTCTGCCTGTACGCCTGCACTCCCCAGCGGTTCGCTGCCCGCAATGAGGAAAACTTTGCCTGTATTAACTTTTTTCTCCATACGGGGTGCAAAGATACGAAGAATTGTTTGGAGTTTAGAGTTTAAAGGTAAGAGATTTTTCTCTTTTGTGGCAAAATGGCAGATAAATCCGAATTGTCAATTGCAAAATGTGAATAAAAAAGCGTACCTTTGCAGTCGCTTGGCCATATAAATGAGCCAAGACGAAACGCTCAGGACTAAGCCCGGAAAGCAACTATAATAATATATATAATGTATAAAAAACTGACAACGCTTCTCTCGGCACTGCTGTGCTGCCTCCTTGCCGGAGCACAGCCTCTTGCAAACCGAATCCACTATCGCGGCAATCACCACACCCATCGTCTGCCAGGCGTCAACGAACGCCGCCTGGAGCGCTTGGAAAAGATGCGGCAGGCAAACGCCATCCTTCGCCATCGCCAGGGGCCTTGGCGCGCCCAGACACAGCCGCAGACGAAGAAGGGACTGGTTCTGCTCGTTGATTTCTCCGATACGAAGATGAAGGATGACGCACACACGTACTGGAACAACTGCTTCAACCAGAGCGGCTTCTCGCAATTCGGACACGTTGGCTCCGTGCGCGACTACTTCATCGAGCAGAGCTATGGGCTGCTCACCATCGACTTCGATGTTGTGGGGCCGCTCTCGCTTACACAGACGCGCACCTATTACGGAACCGCACCCTATGGCACCAGGCTCAACGACCGCGCTGCGGAAATGGTCATCGAAGCGCTGAAGCTTGCCAACTCGCAGGTCAACTATGCCGACTACGACTGGTATGGCAACGGCGAGGTGGACCAAATCTATGTTATCTATGCCGGGGAGACATACCCCGACAGGCAGGGCTATATCTGGCCGCATGAATGGAGCCTCTCCAGCGCACAATACTATGGCTGCGGTTCGGGATACCAGCACCTGGATGGCGTCTATATCGACACGTACGCAGTTTCTAATGAACTGGCTAGCGCAACAACCCTCACAGGCATTGGAACAGCGTGCCATGAGTTCAGCCACTGTCTCGGCTTTCCAGACTTCTATGATACCAATTATGAAGGTGGAACAGCAGGGCAGAACTGGGACCTTTTGGACGGCGGCAGCTACAATGGACCCGAGATGATAGGCGAGGTGCCCAGCCCATATACAGCCTATGAGCGCTGGGCAGCAGGATGGATAGACCTCATCCCCCTGACCGAACCGACCCGGGTGACAGACATGCCGGCCATCAACGAGGAAGGCAAGGCATATGTCATCAGGAATACAGGCAATTCAAATGAATACTACATCCTCGAGAACCGACAGCAGAAAACCTTCGGCACCTACAACCGCGGACATGGCCTTATGGTTTGGCACATCGACTATAACCAGTCACTGTGGAAATCCAATAACGTCAATACCGACAAGAATCATCAGCGCATGACCTTCTTGCCCGCCGATGGGAGCGTGGGAGAACTTCGGCAGTCAAACGGGTACTACTTTTATTATATAGCACCGGATGATGAGGCAGGAGACCCCTATCCCGGCTTGCAAAAAGTGAAGAGCGTGCAGCAACTCACATGGTTCACCAAAGAAAAGAACGGCACGAACACTCACCAGAACCTTATCCACGACATTGCCGAAACGTCCGACGGCAAAATCAGCTTCACCTATGGCAACTACATAGACTTGACGGCACCCGAGCTTGCTGCCCCGACGGATATGTCGGCCGATGGCTTCACCGCCAACTGGCTGGCTGTCAACGATGCTACCAGCTATACACTTCAGGTTGAATTCCTGAATGGTCAGGATGCTCCGGCTTCCGTCCTGACCGAGAATTTCTCCGGCTTCCAGAGTGCCGGTGCAAACACGATTGTGGGCAACAGCGTGATAAACAAATACACACAGACATCGGGATGGTCCGTGTCGAACCTCTACGGAACGGGCGATGCCTTCGTCCGGGTCGGCAGCACCACAGCTCTCTCCAGCTATATCATGACCCCCGCCGTCGGTAACAAGGCAGGGACACTGCTGGTGGAGTTTGACGCAGCCTACCATGGCACGGAAAACAGCAGTGCGGTTGTCTCTGTCGTCAATGGAAATCAGACCACCATTGCCACGCAGACCGTAGCCCTTACCGGCACGCGCGCCACCTATAGATGCACTTTCGAGAACATCCCATCTGGCTGCATGGTGAAATTTGCCGCAACTGCAGTGAAGAAGCGATTTTATCTCTATAATGTAAACATTATGGATATGAGTGGGACTGGCAGAAAGACCATCACAGTTGAGGGCATTACCGCAACCAGCTACAGGGTTGCACCGATAGAGGCAGAGCAGTACTACTATCGCGTGCGGGCCGTCGGCAGTGACGGACCTTCCGAGTGGTCCGAGTGGATGGGTGTGAATCTTGCAGATGCTATAGTGGATATTAGCGCAACAAATTCATTCACAGATGATAACGACAGAATATATGATTTGATAGGCCGCCGTCTTCAGCGCGCTCCCCAGCGCGGAATCTATATCCGCAACGGCAAGACGTACATCGCACGTTAGGCAGATTCCTTTTGTGCCGAACATGCAAAAGAGGGGTGTTGCGATTATGTCGCAATGCCCCTCTTGATGCAAGGTCTTTGTTCGGTGCACTCTTTTTGTTTTTTTGCTATTATGTCATGAAATGTCGGAGTTTTCGTGTCTTGTAAGACCTGGTAGCTGTCGAACCCGGAAACGATGCATAAAATTGCCTTTCCAAAGCGCATTTTCCTCGACGCGGATTTTGTACTTCGGAATAACGTCAAAAATACCGCAGTTTATCCTCAAAAAGCAACACACATTGAATAAAATTAACCTTCTTTTGTTAAATATCCTTAAAACAAGACTCTTTTCTCTATATAATGTGAGTGGTTTCGTTAAAAAAAACATAAATTTGCTCTGTTCAGTGTGCGTAATGGCACAAAAACGGGACAAAAAACGAGAAAAAACAACAAAAAAAACTAAATAAACACAATGCGTATGACAAACCGTTTAAGCAAATGGAGCAGACATTCCTCACGGGTGGTGTGCCTGCTGGCAGCTTGCGGGCTAATGTATGCTTGTAAGGATGAGTTCATCTTGGATGATGAAAAGCCGAGCTGGCTCAACTCAAGCATTTACGAACGCCTGGAGCAAGAAGGCAAGTACAGAACTTATCTGAGATTGCTGGCAGATAAGGATGTAAACCGCGAGGGAGAGCGTCCGCTGACTGACGTGCTGAGCCGTACAGGTTCGAAGACCGTCTTTGTTGCGAATGACTCTGCTTGGGATGCTTTCTTCAGCACCAATGCAAAACTGCCCGAAAGCAACCCTTGGCACTATGCCACAAGTTATGAAAACCTCAGTCCGTCCCAGAAGAGGCTACTCATCCACACCAGCATGCTTAACAATGCCATCGTGATGGAAAACCTGGCCAGCAGCGAATCCGACGGAACCAATGCTCCTGTCCGTGGCGAGTATATGCGTCGCTACACTGACATTCTGGTCACCGACTCCATTACCTTCGTGCCTTCGAGGGACTTGCCAAAGAGTTACAATTATTACTACGATGGCGGTACCGATAAGGACTATTGGGAACGCTTCCGCGAGGAAAAGACTGGCCGAAAGGGCGTTTACCTGGCCACAGACTCAACTGTCCCCATGATGCTGCACTTCACAGCCGAGCACATGGGAAGAAATAATTTCTCCGACAGGGGGCCTGATGACTTTGCCAAGATTATGGGACGCACCCGTGGCACTGGCGATGTTCATATCTATGACGCCCTGCTACTGAACCAGGATGCTGTCTGCGAGAATGGTTACGTCAATGTCACGGAAAAGCCACTCTGCCCGCTTCCAAACATGGCAGAGGTCATCCGCACAAATGGCCGCACCAATGTCTTCTCTCACATCCTCGACCGCTTCAGCGCACCGTTCTATTGCGAGGAAATCACCAAGGCATACCAAGACCTCATAAATAAAAGCGACTATACAAATCCTGAACTGCCTTATCCGGATTCTATCTTCCTCAAGAGATATTTCTCCGACAACAACTATTCTGTAAAGAAAGGTTATGTTCGCCCGCAGGCAGATGGTCAAACGATGAACATCCCCAAGTTCGAGCCAGGCCCGGATGCCAGTCACCTGTACCAGTCGTACGACCCCTATGTGGATAGAAGCGGCCTTGGTGCAGACGTGAAGGACCGTATCCCCGCCCTCAAATTCGATCCGGGATGGAACGGCTACTACGACGAAATGGACGTGCGCAAGGACATGGCTGCCATCTTCGTGCCCAATGACGACCAGTTGTGGGATTATTTCACAGAAGGACCTGGCAAGCGACTGCTGAAAGTCTATTATGCCAAGGAGGGAGTCACGGGAAAAGAGAAGGAATGGGTGGCGCCTGCAAAGGGTAACAACGAAGAACTCTTCAAGCAGATAGACTGCATCCCCGTCGGTACAATCGACAAGCTGGTCAACAACTTCATGCAGCGTTCGTTTGTCAACTCTATCCCCAGCAAGTGGGGCAAGCTGACGGACGATGCCATGGAACCCTTGTTCGATGATGTGGATATCGCGCGTGAACAATTCCTCGACACATGTCTGCTGGCCAGCAATGGTGCTATATATGTAATGAAGACAACGTGTGTGCCTGCCGACTACCGTTCGGTTACCATGCCCGCGTTCATTAGTAATATCAGTAAGATAATGAAGTCTGCCATCTATGACGACTACATGAACCTGAACTACTATGCATACCTGAAGGCCATGCAGAGCCGTTTCACGTTCCTGATGCCTACCGACAACGCCCTGCTTTACTATTACGACCCGGCCAGCATGAAGAGCCGCGACCCGCGTGTGATTGAATTCCAATACCAGGGCGGTAACTTCCCCGTTTCGTTGAGGCTCAAGAAGTATTTCTGTCCTTATAACAAGGATAAGGGACCTGTGGGGACAATCGGAGCGAATATTCCAGGAACATCAGCCCAGTTGGCCGATAATACTGAGATTGTCAACCGCTTGAAGGATATTCTGGAAAGCCACACCATCGTGCATGACGGAACAAACCCCATGGCACATAAGGCCGAACAGAGTGACTACAAATACAAGCTTCCTACGCAGGAGTACTATGGTATCCCAACAACCGACCCCCTGCCTGAGTACTACCTTTCCAAGAACGGCAATGCCGTGAAGATTGAGCGCGACGATGCGGGAGAAATCACTGCTATCAAGGGTGGCTTCCAGCTCGAAAACGAACGAATGGGTATCGAAAGCGATGTGAATGGCGTAACGAAGTGTCTGATTGAAGAGAAGAACTTGACCGACAACGGGTACACCTTCGTCCTCAATTCCCCGCTCGTTCCTACTTACCGCAGCGTATTTAGCATCTTAACTAACGATAAGGATTGGAATGAGAGGTACCCTGGCTACGGATTCGGTGGCGATACGCCTTATAGCAGCTTCTACGACCTTTGTCGTGCAGATGGATTTACGGCCGAAATCATGGGCTGTGGACTGGTTGACGAGAAGATATACAAAAACGATACGCAAAAGAAGAACGCCCTCAAGAAGTTCATGGTCTTTATTTCTGATAACGGCTTGGACTACAATGTGCAGTTCTTCAACAACTACCGCTACACCGTCTTTGTTCCCTCCAATGATGCAGTGAACGATGCAATTTCTGCAGGTCTGCCCACGTGGGAGGAAATTTCTGAGGACTACCATAGCCACTGTAAACCAGTCCTGGATGACAATGGTAATCCAAAGGTTGATGAGGATGGCGAAA
>Ga0310690_10005729_pt1 | contig 16689 bp, 13 predicted proteins | sample AusTroGonzalo_MG_2_FD_207661 | JGI IMG/M metagenome (GOLD analysis project Ga0310690, IMG submission 207661) | Bovine rumen microbial communities from tropical cattle in Woodstock, Queensland, Australia - Gonzalo_04 (v2) (version 2) | ecosystem: Host-associated > Mammals > Digestive system >... | reverse complement strand
AGGAAGCCGCTCGAAAGAACGCTATTTCTCGCCGCGAAACGCTTCTAATGAATGGAATATCGGCGACCAGCCGCCTGAGTTCTGGAACCAGTTCAAAACCGATTTCGCGCCGGGAACTCATTTGCGTATTCATCCGCTTCTCGACTGGACCGAGCTCAATATCTGGGAATACATCGAACGAGAGAAAATACCGACCGTTTCGCTTTACTACGACCACGGCAAAGGAAAAAGATACCGCTCGCTTGGGTGTTATCCATGCACTTTTCCAGTCGAAAGCACAGCGAAAAACGTTTCCGACATCATTGAGGAACTGAGGAGCGGAAAATTCGCCAAAATCGCCGAACGCTCTGGCAGAGCGCAGGACAAAGACGACGGCGGCGGGCTGGAAACGCTCAGAAAAGAAGGGTATATGTGACGACGTCACGTCGTCACGTCGTTACGTCATTACATCGTTTCGCCGTCACGACTAAAATCATTTCAGATTTTTGTTGCAATAAAATAAAAAAAATATTATGTCTCATGCGTTCTTTGTTTTGTAAAATTTTGTGTCCCGTTTTTTAATAATTTTTTTAAGGAGTTGAAAATGGCAACAAAGAAAGCGACCCCGGCTGCAAAAGCTGCTCCGGCAAAGAAACCGTGCGCAAAAAAAGCTTGCTGCGCAAAAACAGTTAAAGATGTTAAAGCTGCTGACATCAAAGGAATGAAGGCTTCCCAGGTTCACGAGATCCTCGGCAAGTACATCCTCAAAGACGGCTACGACATGGTTGTTGACACCGAAAAAAGCCACGGCAGCTACATGTATGACGCAAAACACAACAAGGAATACCTTGATTTCTTCTCATTCTTTGCTTCAATGCCGATTGGATTCAACCATCCGAAACTTCACAACGACGAGTTCATCAAAGAAATCGGTGAAGTAGCTCTTCACAAAATCTCAAACAGCGACTTCTACACCACGACTATGGCTGAATTTGTAGAAGCTATGGCTGAAACCGCAAAACCCGACTACATGAAGAAGATGTTCTTCGTTGACGGCGGCGGCCTTGCAGTTGAAAACGCACTCAAAACCGCTTTCGACTGGAAATTCAGAAAGAACCTTGAGAAGGGTGTCAGAATCGACGAAAACGAGATGAAGATCATCCACTTCAAACAGGCTTTCCACGGCAGAACGGGTTACACCCTTTCGCTCACCAACACTTCCGACCCGAGAAAATATATGTATTTCCCGAAATTCGACTGGCCGAGAATCACCAACCCGAAAGCTATTTTCCCGCTTGAAGGCGAAAATCTGAAGAAGACCATCGAATCAGAGAAAATCGCATGCAAAGAAATCCAGGACGCATGCGACAAATTCGGCAGCCAGATTGCCGGCCTCATCATTGAACCGGTTCAGGGCGAAGGCGGTGACAACCACTTCAGAAAAGAGTTCATTCAGGAACTCAGAAAGTTCGCTGACAAATACGATTTCCTCCTTATCTTCGACGAAGTTCAGGCAGGCGGCGGTCTCAGCGGCAAATGGTGGACTCACGAACATTACGGCGTAAAACCCGACATCATCTGCTTCGGAAAGAAATTCCAGGTTTGCGGTATCCTTGCAAACGACAGAGTCCTTTCGGTTAAAAACAATGTTTTCGTTGAATCAAGCAGACTTAATTCTACTTGGGGCGGCAACATCGTCGATATGAAGAGAACCGCTCGTTACCTCAAGATAATAAAGGAAGAAAAGCTCGTTGAGAACGCAGCGAAAATGGGAAAAATCCTCCTCGAAGGACTTGAAGCACTTTCAAAGAAGACAAAAGGCAAAATCTTCAACGTCAGAGGTAAAGGTCTTCTCTGCGCATTCGACATGAAAGACGGCGAAGCCAGAAACAAATTCATCGATGACTGCATGAACAAGGAAAACATGATCGTTCTTGCATGCGGCGACAACTCCATCAGATTCAGACCGTTCCTTGACATCACCGAAGCTGATGTCAGAGAGGGTCTCGCAAGAATGGAAAGAGTTCTTACGGCCAAGAAGTAAAATTTCTCCATTATAGCCTCAAAGAGCCGGCTGGTCCGGCTCTTTTTTTTATGTAAAAAGTCAAAAATTTGTTTTCGTGCCGTTTTCATATAAAATACGCAGATTTTTTTGGGAGGTCAGATGAAGTTAGTTCGTTTTTGTTTAAAAAAAGCAGTTTTTGCCGCGATTTTATGCAGTTTTTCGCTTTTTTTCCTTTCATGCTCGCAGAAAGAAAAGGATGCAGCCGCTGAAAAAGAGCCGGATCTTACAGTCACTCAGACAGATATAATGCTTCTTCTCGAGCACAAAAAAACGATCGATGCGATAACGGCGAAGTATGACAAAAAAATTTCCGAAGTTCCGCCCAGTGCGGCTTACAAACTTATTGAGGAAGGAAAAAGCGAGATCAACGGATACCTCGAAAGCAAAGGGCTGAAGCCTGAAATTTTCATGAAAAAATCGAAAAAAATACTGAAATGTTATCTCGCTTTAAACGAAATCAGCGATGAAACAATACAGAAAAGGATCGAAATCCTCAAACAGAACGATACTTCCGAAAAAGATATAAAAACCAGAATCGAAGCATACAAAAAAGCCGGCGAAGCTTTTTATAAGGAAATGACATCCGGCATGACGCAACAGGAAATCGGCCTCGTTAAATCCAATCTCAAAAATATCGCCGCCGTCACGGAATAGGACGGTTGTTTACCCGGAGGAAGTAATGCGGAAAACAGAAAGGCTTGATTTTGTCGGTGCTTTTGAACAGGGTTGGATCCAGTACAAATCGAATTTTACGAAACTTATCGGCTTGGGTGTTGCAATCGCCGTTCCTCCCGTGTTTTTTCATTACAGCATTACCGCAGGTGTGATCCTGACACTGATTTTTGAAGGATTTCTGATGGTTCTTCTTGCAAATTCAGTAGTCTGCTCTTCAAAAGGGATAAAAAACGATGTTTTTGTATCTCCCAATCTTCTTCTGAACTACGCAAAGAACGGACTTCTAATCTCTGTACTCCTTTTCCCGCTGCTCCTTATCGGTTTTGTTGCGGCGATAGTTCCTTCTATCATACTTTTCAGCGTTTTCATGTTCACCTCTTTCATTACGGCCCGCAAACAGACATTCGCAGTTGACGCAATGTGGGAAAGCCTTCGTGAAGGAAACGGTTACAGACTTCCGCTTTTCCTGTTTTCACTGATTTTCTACGCTTCCGCCGCCATGGCATTTCTTCTCGCGCAACTCTTCATGCCGCTCGGATTCATTGCCGGAGCGCTTATAACACCTTATTTTTTCTCAGTAATTTATGAATTTTACGACCAGTTGGAGACAAAATAATGAACTACGAGACCGATTTTCTGGCTTACCAGCTTTTGAACCTTTACAAAGGGAGAAAGGTTCTCGACTTTTTTGCAGAACCTCTTTTCGGCGACGCTTCCGGAAGATCTTATGTCAGAATCAGCTTCGAGGGAACGACTGTCATAATGATGAAAGTCGCAAACATCAAGCCCGGCGAGTTCGGACGCGGCGATTCTTTCAACGACTTCATGGCGATCCGCGATTTTCTGGACGGCATCGGGGTGAATGTTCCCGCAATTCTTGCCGTCATTCCCGAGCAGAAGGCGATGCTTCTCGAAGATCTTGGCGACACAACACTTTTCAAACTCATAGAAAACGACAAGAAAAACAAGTTCAAGTACATAAAAGACGCGCTCGATTTACTCACCGATACGCAGAAAAAACTTTACGACCGCACGAAATTCGACACCCCGGCCGACAAAAGAAAATTCACGACCAAACTTTTCATGGACGAGTTCTACCATTTTTATGAATATATGATTGCAAAAAGAATATACCATATTCCCTACAAAAACCTGTGGCCGAAACTTGAAAAATACTGCACTAAAATTTCGAAAGAACTTTACACCCTGCCATATTTCTTTTCGCACAGGGATTTCCAGTCAAAAAACATCATGGTGAAAGACGGCACGAAATATCTCATCGATTTTCAGGACGCCCTGATGGCACCTGCGGTTTACGACCTCGTTTCACTTCTGCGCGATTCTTACGTCACGCTTTCGGCAGAAGAACTTTCATCGCTGCTTTCCTATTTCTGGAACACGAACGGTGTCATGCACGAAGTCTTCAACGACTACGAAACTTTCGAGCACGCTTTCTACATTCAGACCCTCCAGCGCAAAATGAAAGACGCCGGGAGATTCGTATATCTCAATCAGGTCAAAGGAAAAGAGTGGTTTGTGCCCTACATTCTGCCGACTCTCGGCTACGTGAAAGACGCACTTATAAAGCTGGAACTCGACAAAATCACAGAGCTTCTCGCACCTTTTATTCCTGAATTTGACAACGGGAGAGCAAAGTGAAAGCACTTATTTTAGCAGCAGGTTTCGGAACCAGAATGGCTCCGATAACAGACAATATTCCGAAACCGCTGATTCCGGTCCTGAACAGGCCGACAATCGAATACAACATCTACTTTCTTAAGCATTACGGGATAAAAGAAATTTACATCAACCTTCATTCCCACGGCGAAAAGATTGCAAAAGCGCTCGGTAACGGCAGCAAATACGGCGTCAGCATCGAATATCTGCCGGAAAAGGAGATTCTGGGAACAGGTGGTGCTATTGCTTCAATGGAGCCTTTCGTCAAAAAAGAGCCTTTTGTTGTCATAAATTCCGATACGATTTTTAACTTCGACCTTGACAAGATGATCGAAAGCCACAACCACTCTGATTCTCTGGCCACTCTGGGAATACTTCCGGCATCGCAGAAGGATCCCCGCGCAGTCATCCGCGTCGACGGGAACAAGATTGTCAGGATGCTCAATGAATCGATTTACGACACGATCCCCGAAGGAAATGCGCTTTTCACAGGCATTCATGTAATAAATCCGCAGCTTCTTGAATTTATCCCGAAAGGGTGCTTCGTTTCGATCACGAGCTATGTTTACAAGAGGGCAATAAAGTCGAAAAGGAATCTCAATGCTTTCTATATCAAAGGAAACTGGTGGGATATGGGAACACCGGACGGCTATCTCGACTGTTCGTTCGAACTTCTGCGTACGCTTCCGCTCAAATTCTTCGACGACACCGATATTTTCGGCGACTACTACCACACGAAATATGAAGATTTCGGCAGCAGCAGAAACGAAGACTTTTTCGTAGCTCTCGGCAAAAAACTTAACTTCCCGCCGATCAAGCAGGAACCGCCGATAGTGATAGGCAACAACTGCGAGATCGAAAAAAGCAGCGAAATCGTCCTCGGACCGAACCTTATCGCCGGTGACGGCGCAGTTCTTACGGCAGAACACGACCTTTCCAACGCCGTCTACCTTCCCGGTGCCGACGGAACGAGAGTAATCTACGGAAAAAAAGGAAAAATCTATTACTGATTCTTTAAACTTCACAAAACATTAGTTGACATCCGTTTTTTTCTTTCTATATTGCCGCTGCGATTTGTTTCCTGCGGAAATCGGTGAAAATCCGATGCTGTCCCGCAACCGTGAGGCTTTAAGCTAAGCCGGATACACAGACTCAAATCACGTTAATGAGTACCCCGAGGAGGGAAAAATTGCGATTCACAAGGTTTGCACAATTTTTCCGTATTTATTCACTTTCCAAATGATGGAGGAGAAAATGAAAAAACCTTTATCTTTCCTGTTTATCATCACTGTATTGATTTTTGCAGTTTCATGCGGAGGCGGCAAAAGTGACGACACGGATCCGACAGATCCGACAACCGAGCCGACTAGCGAACCGACCGATGAACCAACGACAGAACCAACTGAAGAACCGACTGAAGAACCGACTGAAGAGCCAACAACTGAACCAACTACAGAACCGACTACTGAACCCACAGAACCGACAGAACCAACTGAACCAACTACTGAACCGACAACTGAGCCTACCGATGAACCAACGACTGAGCCGACAACTGAGCCTACCGAACCGACCGAAGAGCCTACTGATGAACCTATTGAAATTCACGAAATTATCGGCAGATACGCAGACGGATGGGGCGGGAACCACGTTATATCCGCCACAGCATGGTTCCAGCCGTCATCCTGGGGAGACACGCTCTTTCACATCACGAAAGTTGACACCGAAAACGATTTCATAATCGCTCACAATGATGACGAACTGGCTTTCGCAGGTTATGAAGGAAAGTGGAGCAGATTTGACTATGTCATAAAAGACGGAAAAATTTATTACTGTCAGATCGCTTCACTGGAAGAAACCGAAGAAGCAGCTCTCGCAGTCACGACAGCCGACAAAACCGATCCGGAAACATCAGGATGCAACGGATATTCCTGGACGAAACTCACCGAAGTCGTTGAAGAACCGATCGACAAAGACGATGCAAAAATCGTTGCATGGGCAACCGGTTACGAAAATTACATTGTCGGCGAAGGTGTCACTGAAGAGTGGCAGACTCCGGAAAAAGCTCTCGGAAAAGCTAAAGGCGATTCCTATGATGTTGTAGTTCTGGGTGACGGCGGCAGCATAGTTCTTACTTTCGCAAAACCGATAACTGATGGCGAAGGCGCAGATTTTGCTGTTTTCGAAAACAGCTTTAATGACGGCTTCCTTGAACTCGGAACAGTTGAAGTAAGCAGCGACGGCGAAAACTTTGTTGCATTTGACCACTACTATCTTGGACTTGAAAAAATCGGCGGAACAGGTTCCCACGATGCAAGCCTGATCTGGGGATTCGCAGGCAAATTCAAACAGGGCAAAGGCAATATGTTCGACCTCGCAGACCTCGAAAACAAAGCGGAAGTCGTTGCCGGAACAGTCAAACTTGACGCGATCACGCACGTAAAAATCGTTGACGTGATCGGCGACGGTTCTCAGCTTGATTCAATCGGTGATCCGATCTATGACCCGTATCCGACAGGAGAAATAAGCGCAGGTTTCGACCTTGACGCTGTTGCAGTCATCAACGAACTTCTTTAGACGCCGCCGAAGCCTGTCGAAATCTCGAAATCTCGAAATATCGAAGGCGGCGACCGAATTCTTAATCACGATTTCTTTCCCATTTTTCTTAACTGTGCTATAAGCTTTCGGATTTTGATTCCGGAGGAAACGTGAGCAATAAAAAGACAAAAGATCCCAGACTTGTGGCGAGTTCGCTGATCCAGGATGTTCTCGACCAGTCGTTTTTCGTGAACGAACTTCTGAACGACAGCCTTTCGGCGTTCGACTTTCCGAAAAGACGCTTTATCACGGAGCTTGTCTACGGCACTGTGCGGCACTTGAGTCACCTCGATTTCTGGATTTTAAAAGTTTTCAAAAAACCGCTCAAACGGATGGACAAAGAGCTGCTTTCTCTCATCAGAGTTTCGCTTTATCAGATACTTTTCATGTCGAACCGCGAGGCTGCGACAATAGTTTTCGAGGCGGCCGAGCTTGCAAAACGCTGCGGGAACGAAAAAACGGCGGGATTCGTCAACTTCATTCTGCGCGAAATCCTCCGCTCCAATCCGACGCGTGAAAACATGGAAGCCGATTTCGGCGAAAAGCACGACGAGTTTTTGCAGACTTACTATTCTGTACCGCAATGGCTTTATGACAGAATAAAAACGCAGGCCGCAACCGTCGGACAGGATATCGAAGACTATCTCAAAATCGTGAACAAACCGCTCGGAATCACTCTCAGGATCGAAGGCGATAAAACTTTGCGGCAGCAGATAATCGAAAAGCTCGTTTCAAAAGGGGCTTCGGCGGAAGAAGCGAAACTCAGTCCGTACGGAATCTGCACGAATAAAGCTGTCAACTTTTCGATGCTTAAGGGTTTTGACAACATTTTTATTCAGGATGAATCAAGTCAGCTTTCAGTTCTCGAAATGGATATCAGACCCGGCGACAAAATTCTCGATATGTGCGCGGCTCCCGGCGGAAAAACGCTTTTCGCTTCGTATTTAACCGGTGAAAACGGCTTTGTCACGGCAGCCGACGTCAACGGAAACCGCCTGAATCTTCTTGCAGACGTCGTTATCCAGCACGGCAAAAAAAATATCGAAATGAAACTTCACGACGCGACAAAGGACAACCCCGAGTGGCATGAAAAATACGACAAAGTCCTGCTCGATGCTCCGTGCAGTGCACTCGGAACGATAAGGCGTCACCCTGAAATAAAGTGGATAAAAAATAACGATGATCCAGTGAAAATGGCAGCAGTTTCGGGAAAGATCCTCGAAAGAACTGTAAAATATCTGAAAAAAGGGGGGACCCTCGTTTTTTCCGTCTGCACTTTCACGAAAGAAGAGACCCTTGAACAGATCAAACGTTTTTCCGCGCATCACCCTGAATTTACCGTGGAGAAATCGTATTTCACCGTCAAGGAACCAGACGATAACAGAGACATATTTTTCATCTGCAGAATGAGGAAGAGATAAATACCTCATCCTAAATCCCTCTCCAATGCTTTGCACCACTATAGTTTGAGATCTTTCACATCGTTCAAGATGACTGCAGGTGGGCAGACTTAAGCTCCGACAAACGACTTTACATTTTTTCCAGCAAAGATTCAGTACTGATTTCCATTCGGCTGAAAGCGAACCACTTTTTACCCAAGTCTTTCAGAGATGCACCGATGTGATAGACTGTGTCATCAATACACAGAAAGCGGTCGTGGGAATGAGTAAAAACATGAATCGGTATCGGCGTATACTGGCTGTCGTGCCGCTGAATATCAAGCTGAAACTGAGCATTCGGCGAATGTGTGTAGATTTCTGCCGTGACTCCGCTTCCGCGCTTGTCAAGCAAAGTCAGGACACTTTCATCAATGTAGTTGTCAATCAGAATGATCCTGCGGACTGCACTTTTGACCAGCTTAGAGGCAAGTTCATAAGCATCGTAGATCTGCCCTTCAAAAAACACGCCTTCAACCGGAGGTAGTGCAGTGCGGACAAAAAATTCAATTCTTTCTTCTGTCCGGCTCACACGCTGTTCCAGCCGTTCAAACCGCTGATTGACGGAATAACCCTTTAGCAGGAATTCTTTCAAAACACTGTTCGCCCACTGTCTGAAAAGTATTCCCTGACTGGATTTCACCCTAGATCCAACAGAGAGAATCATGTCCAAATTATAAAATTCCACAAATCTTGTTACCTGACGACCACCTTCATTTTGAACTGTCGCAAAATTTGCGACAGTTGCCATATCCCGCAATTCTTCGTGCAAAGCATTGTTAATATGTTTTCCGATAGTTTTAACGTCACGCCCGAAAAGAACCGACATTTGATTTCTGTTCAGCCATACGGATTCGTCTGCCATCCTGACTTCCAAATGGATCGTATTGTTCGGTTGGTAAATCACTATTTCATTTTCCATTTCAAATTCCATCAAAACATCGCAGACAAACAAGATAGAAATTTTAACAAATAAATCAAATTTTGTTATAAAAATTTTATTTAACACTTTAACTGTAAGACAAGAAAACCCTACAGCCAAATCATATTTATCCGGCATTGAACTCTTGTCCCGCTGCTTTCTTGCTTTTACCTATTGTTTGAATATAAAACTTCCTCGTTTTCGCACTGTAACAAATGAATTTTTGTGACTTTTTCAAGGAGACAAAAATGATAAAGATCGCTCCTTCGATCCTTTCAGCCGACTTTTTAAAACTTGAGGAAGAAATCCGTTCAATCGAGACAAGCGGCGCCGATCTTGTCCATCTTGACATCATGGACGGCCATTTCGTCCCGAACATCACTTTCGGTCCGATGATAGTCAAACAGATCAGACCTCTCGTAAAACTTCCTTTTGACGCGCATCTCATGATCGAGAATCCGACGCAGTTCATCCAGAAGTTCGCCGATGCCGGCTGCGAAATGATCACTGTTCATGCCGAGACGGAGCAGCACCTTCACCGCACTCTCCAGTTCATAAAAAGGCTCGGACTCAAGGCCGGAATTTCTGTAAATCCGCATACGGCGGTCGATTTTCTCCCCTATGTCGGCGATCTGTGCGACCTTTTCCTCGTGATGAGCGTAAATCCCGGATTCGGCGGCCAGGAATACATAAAAAGCGCTTCCGAAAAAATCAGAAAAGTTGCCGAGATCCGAGAAAAATATAGCTTTAACTACGAAATTTCGGTCGACGGCGGCGTGAACGCTAAAACCCTGCCTGAAGTCATCAAAGCAGGTGCCGACATCGCCGTCATGGGCTCGTATTTTTTCGGCAAACCGCTTGAAGAACGCGCCGAACTCGTCATAAACGCGAAAAATCTGTAAAACAGGAAAGTACTGGAACATTATATTAAAACAATTCCTAACTGTTGATTTTTCTATAAAAACATCGTCATGTAAACCGGCAGGCAGGTGGTAACACCGTCTTTTTCTAAATCTTTCGCGTAAATCAGGTATCTTTCACCTATTCGCGACGAGAATTTTCTGCAGAACTCGTCAAGTGATTTGTGGGTTTTGTAACCTGACGACTTGACTTCTATCGGACATAGTTTGCTGCCTCGCGAAAGGAGAAAATCAATCTCGTAGTTGTGTTTTTCGTCCTTCGGGAAAGTGTAGTAAAAGAGTTTGTTCCCGGCCGCCGCAAGCATCTGTGCCGCCATGTTTTCGTAAATATAGCCCAGATTCGCGTCAAGTTTGTCGCTCAGAAGTTTGTCGTAAATCACGTTTTCGGTGTAGGCTTTGTCCCAGAAACAGAGAGTTATAAAAAGTCCGGTGTCGGCAAGGAAAATCTTGTAGCGGTTGAAATCTTTCGTGAGCGACATCCCGACATTCGGATCGGTGCAGTGATAGCAGAAAAGGGTTGTTTTGCTTTCGGAAAGTGCCTGCATGAGTTTGATTTTTTTGTCTTCCGTGACTCCGCCAATGCTGTTGAATGCGACAAAACGCCCGGCTGAACGGCTGAGCTGGGATGGAATATCCATAAAAAGCTGACCGATTCTGCCAGACGGGTCGATTTTTTTAAAATCCTCTTCGTAAAGGCGGATAATATCCCGCTTTGTGTTGTCAACGGCTTTGAAATTTTTCGTCTGCAAATAGGTGTCAACTGCCTGAGGCATTCCGCCCACCAGCATATAAAGCCTGAAATCACGCATTTTTTTGCGGTGCACTCCGGCAAGCGGGATTTTTTTGTCGAAAGAAATTTTGAGAAGCGGTACTGTCGCCTCATAGCCGAGAGCCCAGCAGAACTCTTCGTAATCCATAGGATGCATCGTCACGCGTTCTTCCTCGCTCGGGATTGTGATATCCTGGGTATTTTTGCGGATGCTTATGAGCGAACCGGTCTCGATATAGTCGTAACGCCCGTCCGCAACGAGATATTTGATCGCCTGACGCGCAAGCGGACATTTCTGCACTTCATCAAAAACAATTAGTGATTTTCGTTCCTTAAGCTGCACATTGTAAGTGTTCTGAAGTGAAGTGAAAATGAAATCGAGATCGGTCAGATCATCAAAAAGAGCAATAGTTTCTTTCTGAGCTTTGTTAAAATCAATCAGAATATATTTTTCATATTCGTTTTTGGCGAATTCCTCAACAAGTGTCGATTTGCCGACACGTCTCGCACCTTCAACCAATATCGCAGTTTTTCCCTGCCGCTCATTTTTCCATTCAAGCAGCCTGTCGTATAATTTGCGTTTGAAAACTGTTTTCATACCAAAACCTCCGAAAATACAAGATGATAATACTCAGAATTTTCAATCCCCTCAAATTTTTTTTGTAATTTTATTTAATCCCCCGAAATTTTTTTCTGAAATTAAGCAATCCCCTGAAATTTAAAAAGCCAAACACAAACAAATACGGCACCAACCTGAAAGGATGGATTGAGTTTTTATTTTTATTCCTAAACAAAATACTTATCCCATGAACTATCAGAAATCCTCGACAATTAAAATCGCCCGCTTTCTTGCATTAAAAAGATATTCATATATAAATTTGCGCGTTTTCGTGTTGTCTGAAACAGGAGAAGAAAAATGAGATGTCCAGATTATGTAACCAAGGAATTTATAGCGCATGTCATCAGAGAGGATCTGGGGCGCGGCGATGTTACGACAAACTTTGTCTGCGATGAACCGCGCAACGGCAGGGCTTTCATAAAGGCAAAAAGCGACCTCGTGCTGTGCGGGGTTGACCTTGCAGCATATATATTTGAATTTATTGATGAAACTCTTGACATTGAAATTCTGGCGCGTGACGGAGAAAAACTCTGCGCAGGCGAAAGAATAATGAACATCTCGGGAAACGCGGCATCGATCCTCAAGGCCGAAAGAACCGCTCTCAACTTCCTGCAGAGGCTGAGCGGAATCGCATCGCTTACGGCGGAATACGTGAAAGAGATCGACAAATATTCGGAGACAAAAATCGCCGACACGAGAAAGACGACTCCTGGGCTCAGAACTCTCGAAAAATATGCAGTCCGCACCGGCGGAGGCAGCAACCACCGCTTCGGACTTGACGACGGCGTGATGATAAAGGACAACCACATCGTTCTCGCAGGCTCTATTACTCAGGCAGTCGAAAACGTAAGAAGCAAGATCCACCACCTTCTTAAAATCGAAGTCGAAACGACGAATCTCGACGAAGTAAAAGAGGCTCTTGCGGCAAAAGCAGACGTCATCATGCTTGACAACATGGACTACGACATGATGGCTGAAGCTATCGAAATCATCGGGGACAGCGCAAAAATCGAGATTTCGGGCGGCGTTACCCTCGAAAAAATCAACGAGCTTTCAAAGCTGGGTGCCGATTTCATTTCGGTCGGAGCGCTCACCCACTCCGCCGTTGCGAAAGACATAAATCTGACGCTCGAAATTGTTTAAAAACATTGGAGAATATAATGAAATTAAGATTTTTGATCCCTGTTTTTGCGCTGTTTTTCATTTTAAGCTGCGGAGACGATCCTGTTTCTTCCGAATTTAATGATGAAGATCAGCAGACAATAAAAAATGATGAAAATGTTCTGCCGGATGATGAAAATTCCGAAAACGGAAACGATTCAGAACGTGACACCGACACGGATAGCGGAAAAACTGACGATAATGCTGATTCAACCGATGATCCGGGCGATTCTCAACCTGACAAAGATACAGACAACGCCGATTCTGCCGATGATTCAGAGAACAATACTCCCGACGACAACGACACGACGGCTGACGATGACGCAGACACTTCAGATCCTGTTTCCGATCATGATGAGCAGGAAGATCAGGACGATCCGACATCTGATGAAGATGACGTGACCGATGACGACGGCGAACAGAACGATGCGGATCAGGATTCCGGAGAAGAACCTGAAGATGAATACGATTTTGAAGTCGTTCTGCCCTACAACGGAGAAACAGTCGATAAAACTATAGATTTCGGCACGGCAGTCAGAAAAATCGATGTTCTGCTTATGGTTGACCTTTCAGGACTCATCACTGCCGCACACGACAACCTGAAAGAAAATGTTAAAACTGCAATTATTGACAGAATCCGCGCTGAAATTCCCGATTCGGCGTTCGGACTTGTTACATTCGGGACAATCGAACAGAAAAATCCATATACTCTGGCGCAGCCGGTCTCAACAGACCCGAATGATGTCAGAAACGCAGTCAACGGAATCACACAAGTAACATCAGGTTCTACCACATACCATAATCTCGCTCTCTGGGAAGCAGCAACAGGTGAGTACAACTACGAACAGATCGCATACGAAAACAATATCGGCGGCACGAGCTACGACAGGTCAATAACCATTCAGGCTGTTGACTGCAGCGGAGAGGAAGGAAACATCGGCGGAGCGTGTTTCAGAGAGAACGCAATGCCGGTTTTCGTTATGGCGAGCGCAAAAGCGTTTATAGACCTCACCAAGACTTACAGCTGGACAAACGGCGGAAGTAAGATGAAAACCAAAGCAAAAGCCGTTGAAGAGATGAACAGCATACATGCAAAATTCATCGGATTTTCTTTGGACGGCACATCGTCATCGACCAAACCGACCAATGATTTCAAATATATCGCCGACGGAACAAAATCCAATTATCTCTCAGGAGACAATTTCAATGTCATCATAAATGCCGATGACAGCGCTTTATCCTATCAGATCGCCGAAGCTGTAAAAAATCTGACCGAAAACATCAGACTTGATGTCAAAGCGGAGTTCAAACATGTCGGAAACGATTATGGTGTAGAGAACACGGCTCAATTCAAAAAATCGTTTTATCCTGAAGCCGGAAACACGGTAAAAGCGGGAAACACCGCATCTTTCGACATAACTTTCGGGAACACGATCCACGAAAACAATGACTGCGACCCGCACATTTTCTACATAACGGTTGAAGCAGTAGGCGAAGGACTCGTTCTCGACAGCCGCAAAATCAAAGTCATCGTTCCAGGCAAAAACTGTCCCGATCCGCTGAAATAAGTTTCAATTTCAAGCTGTTACTAAACAGGAACCTTGATATTTTCAAGTATCGAAGCGATGACGTTTTCTTTGGAAGTACCTGAAATAAATGCCGAATTGTCAAGTATCAGCCTGTGCGCCAGAGTCGGCACGGCGTTTGAAAGAATATCATCCGGAATCACGAAACCGCGGCCGTCAAATGCAGCAGCAGCCTGAGCCGCCTTCATCAGGGAAAGTGCCGCTCTCGGACTTGCCCCGAGTTTTACATTCTGAGCGCTGCGCGTGGAATCGACAAGTTTGATTATGAAATATTTGAGTTCGTCGCTCACTTTGATCTCTTCCACTGTGCGGATCGCTTCACACGCTTTGTCAAAAGAAACTGCCGCTTCAAGATTTTCCAAGTCACTGACAAAACCGCGTCCGTTAAGGATCTCCATTTCGGCTTCGGCAGAAACATAACCCAGCGAAAGTTTCATCGCGAAACGGTCCATCTGCGACTCAGGCAGCGTGTAAGTGCCTTTCGATTCGATATTGTTCTGCGTCGCGATGACAAAAAACGGCTTTTCCAGCACAAACTGCCCGGCATCGGTGCTCACCTGCCCCTCTCCCATCGCCTCGAGAAGAGCCGACTGCGTTCTCGGAGAGGCGCGGTTGATTTCATCTGCAAGGATTATATTGGCAAAAACAGGACCTTTTTTAAACTCGAAAGCGGAAGTTTTCGGATTAAAAATCGATATTCCGGTGATATCGGACGGCATCAGATCAGGAGTAAACTGTATGCGGTTGAACCTCATCCCGAGTGACTTCGCAAGAGCTTTTGCGAGCGTCGTTTTCCCGGTTCCGGGAACATCTTCAAGCAGCAGGTGACCGCCTGAAAAGAAGGCACAGACCGTTTTGGTAAGGACATTGTCGTGCCCTTTCACAAGCCTGGCAATGTTATTTTTTACATCGTTTAAAATCTGCTGAACTTCCCGAATTTCCATGTTTCCTCCAATCAAAAGACTGCAGATTTTAGCAGAAACATTCTGCACCGCAACAATTCTTGTATTTTCAAAACTTTCCACTATGATTTTTCGTTTTTGATTATTATATGTTGTTTTATATATGGAGTTCTGAAATGAAAAAACTGCTTTCTTTATGCATTGTTTTATGTGCAATCTTCTTCATGCTGAGCTGCGGGGGAGGCAGCACGGAAAATACGCCGGTAAAAGACGGTGACGCAGTAAGCGACGAAGATGAGGCCACGACTGACGGCGATCAGAGCGACACTGAAAGCACCGATACAGACGATTCCGGCGACACTGCTGACGACAACGGCGACACTGTCGATGATTCAGGCGATACTGTTGATGACAAGGATACGGAAGAGCCTGGCAAGAAGCAGGGCGAACTTTACGGCAGGTGCTATCCGAACAAAACCTGCAACGAAGGTCTGGTCTGCGACGAAGAAAACGACACTTGTATCAAGGATCCGGGTCATACTGATGATGACGTGCCTGGACAACCGGACGAAGATACCGATACAACTCCTGAAAACGATGAGGACACCGACACTCCGGAAACACCGGATGAAACTCCTGATGAAACTCCGGACAACGATACATCTGAAATTCCTGAAGCGACGGAAAACCACAAGATTTCGGGTATTCTTCAGGCAGGAAGCGATGTTTCGGGAATCGAGGCAGCTCTTTATGAATGCGGCGGAACCGATAAAATAGCTTATGCGAATACCGGTTCAAACGGAAAATACAGTTTCAACGCAGCTGTTTCGGCTACAAAAACCTACTGCGTAAAAGCGGGAGATTTTGCAAGCTGCTTCAAGGGAATGAGCGAGCATGCTGCGAACATTTCCGAAATCACGACTTCGGCATATCTTCTTGACAAAACCTGCGCAGATTTAAGAAAAAGCGAAACAAAAATCAGAACTTATGCAAAACTCGGAACGGGAGAATGGCTGGGCGAGCTTGATTATTCCAAGCTTTCAGGCATTGCGGAAGGGCTCAAACTTCTCGCTTCCTTCACAGGTTCAAACGATGCGAAAACACTTTCGGAAAAAATAGCTGAAGACGCGAAGAAGGAAACACCTGAATTTGCAAAATTCTTCAACGGATTCAGAGTTGTTTCGGACAAAACTGAAGTCGTTATCGGCGAAAGAGCCGACAGCATCGCAAATTTCAGCGTCGAAGGCGGCAGCACTAAAGTTGCACAGGGTTTCAAAATCGACTGGACTATTCAAAACAAAACTGCGGAAGCTGCGACCTATAAATTTTCTTCCCAGACTCCGGGCGAATACACGGCCCGTGCCAAACTTACTTCCGATGGCG
>Ga0310690_10005727_pt1 | contig 16691 bp, 15 predicted proteins | sample AusTroGonzalo_MG_2_FD_207661 | JGI IMG/M metagenome (GOLD analysis project Ga0310690, IMG submission 207661) | Bovine rumen microbial communities from tropical cattle in Woodstock, Queensland, Australia - Gonzalo_04 (v2) (version 2) | ecosystem: Host-associated > Mammals > Digestive system >... | reverse complement strand
AAAACCACCCATCTTCAAAAACACCATCTCCCCCATGAAGACGGCCAACACTGAGCCAACGGTCCACATCAGCAGTTTGCGGAAGTTTACTCCCAGCACCCAGCAGAGTGTCTTGAAGAATCTATTGAAATTAAAACTATTCATATCACTTTACTTTTTTATCTTTTTTACCTTTTAAAGGTTCACAAACTTACCTATCACCTGCGTTCTGCAGAAGAGCTTGTACGACAGCCAGAAGTTCACCAATGCCCAAACGAAATAAAGAGCTTCCATAACCCCATGCGTCCAAGTTTGAGGTTTACTCTTTATGTCTGTATCAAACGACCACATGCAAACTATGCAAAATGCAATGAATACAATCGTTGTCAGCACCCAGTTGAACTTACGCGAACGAAAGAATGTGCCTCCCAATGCATAGAGAGAGTGCAACCAAAACAGGAAAATAGCAATATCAAGCCAGTTGCTTTTCGAAAGGGGAATAGCCTTCATCACATGGATGTAATCCAACAGCTTTGACGTTACAAACATTGCGAAGTCGTGTCCCATAATCATATGCACCAGATACTGGATTAGGTCTGCCGACAGGAAGGCAATCGCATAGAGCGGCAACAGGAGGATCCAAGAGGAATAACGCATCAGGTACTTTTCAAAGTTCGAGGCAGGCAGCATCAGCAGCGACTGACGGTCATGCTTGCCTGTCATGCTGTAGAACATAAGCGACGGACCAATGATGATGTTAATAGCAAACATCATAATGACGACGACGCCGCACGCCTGATAGTTTGGAGCCTCATTAGACATTCTGATAATAATGCCCGTGAAGGACAGGAAGACCAACATCAGCATGGCAAAGACCTGCAAGAATGATCTGGTGTAATACTTCTTGTCATTCGTCAACGACCAGCGCGCCAACTTTCCAAAGCGGTTTATATTAAACTGTATCATAATCGTCAATTTGTTAAATTGTCAAATGATCAGATCTTACCTTCATTAACAGCATTGAACAGCAGTTCGAGATTAATCTGAGTCTCGGCACTGTCGGCCTTGCGAGGAGCGATGACAGCATTGCCCTGCAGCGAAGGCTCAGCATAGAGTGCATCGTCCATCTGGTCGGGCATGCGATACTCAAACGTGTATTTCTCCATAATCTCCGACACAGAAGCATCTAGCAACAGCTGTTGCTGGTTCAGTATCAAGATATGGTCGAGCAGCGCCTCCACATCGTGTACCTGATGGGTGGAGATAATCAGTGTATGCTCCTCGCTCATGTACTGGGCGACGACCTTGCGAAACTGTGACTTCGAGGGGATGTCAAGTCCGTTGGTAGGCTCGTCCATCAAAAGCAACTTCGTACCGGCAGCCAGCGCGAACGACATAAAGACCTTCTTTTTCTGTCCCATCGAAAGGGCGTTCAACTTCAAGTCCGTGGTCAGATCAAAGTCCTTCAGACAAGCCTCCAACACCTCACGGCTGAAGTTCGGATAGAACGGCTCATTAATCTTTACATACTGCTCCAGCGACATAGCGGGCAAATCGAATTCCTCTGGTACGATAAACAGTTCCTGCAGCATTTCCGGCTGTCGCTTGTATGCGTCGATACCGTCAACGCTCACAGTACCCTTCTTGGGTCTCAGCAGTCCGCTGATCAGATACAGCAGCGTGCTCTTGCCTGTGCCGTTCTTACCCAGCAGACCATAGATATTATTCTCCTTAAGCGTGAAGCTGAAATCGTCGAATACCAGGTTCTTCTGACCTGCATATTTGAAACTAACGTTCTTTACCTCAATCATAATCTATTTCCTTTCTTATTTTTTAATGTTCTTGTTTTCTATCATCAAACTCACGCAGAAACCTATTTCAACCACTACCATCATAGCAGCCAGTACAAACGGCTCTGCCATCAGACCAACAAGCAATGCCGCAATGGGAACAACGATGGACAAAACCATGTAACTCTTCGACTGGTACAGCCAGCTGTATGGCATCAGGTGCGCTCCGAATATCATGGTATAGACCATCAGCATCTTATCGGGTACAGCATTGAACACCCACATGGCAATCAGAATATAGAGAATCTGGTTAACCGAAAAAAGAAGTCCCAATGCTGTTAGCGGGTTACTCTTGCCCTGAAAATCAACATGAATTATTTTGGAAATCATAAATGCCAAAGGCAGCAACGGACAGGCGCAGCAAAAAGTCACTAGGTTCTTCGTCTCGATAGGTAAACTGGTAAGGTGAGTTACCAGAATGGCTGTCCAGATCAGCACCGAGGCCAAGATGAAGTGCAGTCCTTTCTTCTGTCGTTTGGCACAGTCGCTTCGCAGTTGTTGAAGTGCTGTAGTCTGTGTCTTGAAATTCATTGTTTCAGCGTCCATAATTGAATCTGTTTAATGAGTGAATTAGTGTACTACTTTAATAGAACACTGCAAAAGTAAAACAAATATACATCCACTCCAAACTTTTCTGCAACTTTTTGCAAGTCTTTCAATTATTTTAACATTTGCTCCTTTATTTATACATGCACGTATAAAGAACAAATAATTACTATATCATGTCAAAAGTACCACATCTCGTTATCCGGAGTGCCACTTCGGATAACAGAAAAACTGAAACTAATCACGGGCATCTGCACCCCACATCATCTTTTCACGCAGGGTCTGGAAATGAGTCTGGCGAGGTCGCTTCACAATGTGTGCCTTATAGGGGGCAAGGTGAAGTGTCAGACGAGTGCTTTCCTGTAAGCTTTCGCTACGTCCGTCAATGGCAACAAGGAAGTTACCTGTACGACTTTCAACCTCAATCTGCAACGTTGCTGTCTCAGGAATAACAAGCGGACGCGTGTTCAGCGAGTGAGGAGCAACAGCCGTCATGGCAAATACTCGTGTCTGAGGAATAATGATAGGACCACCATTCGACAGAGAATAGGCTGTAGAACCCGTAGGCGTGCTAACCACCAGTCCGTCAGCCTGATAGGTCGTCAGGTATTCACCGTTCACCATAGCACGGATAGAAATCATCGAAGCATTGTCACGTTTCAAGATAGCCACGTCGTTCAGCGCACAATTGTAGCCTTGTAGCGACTGTCCTTCGGTATCCACCTGGATCAGCGAACGCTGGTCAAGCCACACATGGCCGTTCAGAATATCCTTGATACACTGTTCAAACTCGTCAGGACGAATATCGGCTAGGAAACCCAGACGTCCCATATTAACACCGATGATGGGTGTACAGGCTGCACCGACAATGCCTGCTGTCCGCAACAACGTGCCGTCGCCACCCATGGAAATAGCATAATCATAGGGTTCCTCGTAACTATCGAAGACGTGTTTGAAGTGAGGTTGCACGCCTGCCGTATGCTGCAGGAACTCAAAGTACTCACGATCCACATGGACTTCTGCCTCGTACTTTTTTAGGCACGAAAGCACCTCCTGAATAGAGGCTGACTTCTTGGCTTGGTAGCAGTTACCGAAGAGAGCAATGATTAATTTGCGTCGATGCATAAAAAATTAGGGGCGAAAATGCCGTTATTTGCCAAACATTTTGTAATTTTGCGGTTGAAACAACCGCGAAATCAAGCTCTATACCTTAGCATATGGTGAACCTTCTGCATTCGGTTTGCGCTGATTTTGCCTACAAAAGTAATAATTAGTAAGCGAATAAGCAAATAAATATGACAAAATTAAGTGTAAATATTAATAAGGTGGCCACGCTTCGCAATGCACGAGGCGGTAACAATCCTGACGTGGAGCGCGTAGCACAGGACTGTGAAATGTTTGGAGCACAAGGCATCACAGTACACCCAAGACCCGATGAACGTCACATCCGCTATCAGGATGTGAGATTGCTCAAACCTCTGATTACCACCGAGTTCAACATCGAAGGAAACCCCATTCCATCGTTTACCGAGTTGGTACTCGAGGTGAAGCCTAAACAGGTAACACTGGTGCCCGACGGACATGACCAGTTGACATCAAACCACGGATGGGATACCATAGAGAGCCAGGCGTTCCTTACCGACATCTGCCGCACGTTTCGTGAGGCAGGTATCCGTACGAGCATCTTCGTGGATCCCGATGTGAAGATGGTTGAAGGTGCAAAGGTTTGTGGTGCTGACCGCGTGGAACTCTACACCGAGCCCTATGCATCAGGTTATCTGGCTGACCGTGAGGCAGCCATTTCCCCGTTCGTTGAAGCCGCAAAGGCAGCACGCGACTGCGGTCTCGGGCTGAATGCCGGTCACGACCTGTCGCTGGTCAACCTACATTACTTCCACCAGCATATTCCCTGGCTCGACGAGGTGAGTATTGGTCACGCCATCATTTGTGATGCCCTCTACATGGGACTGCGTGAAACCATCAAGCAATATCTTAAAGCATTACAATAATACTATGGCAAAGGTTTATATGTTTTTGGCAGAAGGCTTCGAGGACGTCGAGGCCCTCATTCCGCTAGACGTGCTGCGTCGCGGCGGTGTAGATGTGAAAACGGTGAGCATTACCGACGGCTATGTAGTCACGTCAGCCCACGGCGTGAACATTGAGGCTGACCTCATGTTCATGGAGATCAAACCTGGCGATGCCGACCTGCTAATGCTGCCTGGCGGAATGCCCGGTGCCAGCAACCTCTATGCTCACGAAGAACTGTGTCAGGCACTCTTAAAACAGAACGAGAAGGGTAAGAAGATTTCTGCCATCTGCGCTGCTCCGGCTGTGGTACTGGCACAACTCGGCATTCTGAACGGCAAGCGTGCTACCTGTTATCCTGGCTTCGAAAACTTGTTGACGGAAGCCACTTATACTGGCGACCTTGTGACTGTTGATGGCAACATTACTACAGCTGAGGGACCGGCAGCTGCATTCCCATACGCATACGAACTGCTGGCTCAGCTTGTTAACCAGACCACTGCCGACCAGATTGCCGAGGGCATGCGATTCAAGCATTTGATGAAGGGCTGATGGATTATATCATCATCGTAGCAGGCGGAAAAGGCCTGCGCATGGGAACGGACATTCCCAAGCAGTTCCTGCCCATCGGTGGGAAACCTGTTCTCATGCGCACCATTGAACGCTTCCGCGAATACTCCGCTAATCTGCAGATTATCCTCGTATTGCCCAAGGAGCAGCAGGGCTATTGGTTGCAGTTATGCAAAGAGTATGAATTCCCTACCCCTTTGTCATCTTCAGAGAGGGACACCTATGTTCCTGAGTCTAAAACCTCCCCTCGGGGAGGTGAGGAGGGAGCCTACCTCTTGGCCGACGGCGGAGAGACACGCTTCCATAGTGTGCAGCACGGTTTGGCGCTGATACCCGATGACGCAGAAGGCGTGGTGGGCGTACACGATGGGGTACGTCCCTTCCCCAGCATCGACGTCATCCGCCGATGCTACGAGACCGCCCGCGAGAAAAAGGCCGTCATCCCCGTCATCCCTGTCGTGGAGACATTACGGAAAATCATCTCGTCTGAACCCCTCCACCTTCCACTTTCAAGAACCGTTCCCCGCAACGACTACCGTCTTGTACAGACACCACAGACGTTTGAAATTCAGTTATTAAAAGCTGCTAACCGACAGCCCTACAATGACAATTTCACGGACGATGCCTCCGTGGTCGAAACTTTCGGTTTTGACATCACACTCGTTGAGGGCAACCGCGAGAACATCAAGATTACCACACCGTTTGACCTGAAGATTGCAGAAGCTTTGCTCAAATAGCCCAAACCATGCCCGATATCCTGCAACAAGACATACAATACCTGCCCGGTGTAGGACCTAACCGAAAGAAAATGCTCAGCGAGGAACTGGGCATTAGCAATATTGGTGACTTGTTGCAATACTACCCCTACCGCTATGTGGATCGTAGCCGTTTATACAGCATCCGCGAACTGACGGGTGACATGCCGTACGTACAGGTAAAAGGACGCATTCTGAGTTTCGAAACCTTCAAGATGGGTGGCCATAAAGATCGTGTAGTAGCCCATTTCACCGATGGCAGTGGTAAGGTGATGGACCTTGTATGGTTTGTCTATGGCAAAAATGCACTGAACAAATACAAGGTCAATACCGACTACGTGGTATTCGGAAAACCTGCCGTTTTCAACGGACGCATACAGGTGGCTCACCCCGACATAGAGCCCGCCGAAGCATTGGAACTCTCAACCATGAAAATGCTACCCTACTACCACACGACGGAAAAGATGAAGAAAGCGGGCATGAACTCGCGTACTATCGAGAAACTCACAAAGACGATGGTGAGCACCATACAAGAAACACTGCCCGAGACACTGCTACCCGACATGTTGCAACGCCTACACCTAATGGGACGCGATGAGGCGCTACGTACCATCCACTACCCCACCGATGCCAAACAGTTAGAGCGTGCCCGCGTGCGACTGAAGTTTGAGGAACTGTTCTACGTACAACTTAATATATTAAGGTACGCGAGCGACCACCGTCGCAAGTATCGTGGATATGTATTCAGCCGCGTAGGCGACCTGTTCAACGCGTTCTATTATCACCACTTACCCTTCGAACTGACAGGAGCACAGAAGCGGGTCATCCGTGAGATACGTCAGGACATGGGTAGCGGCCGACAGATGAACCGTCTGCTGCAGGGCGATGTAGGTTCTGGCAAGACACTTGTGGCCCTCATGACGATGCTCATTGCACTGGACAACGGTTATCAGGCCTGTATCATGGCTCCCACTGAGATACTGGCCGAACAACATCTGCAGACCATTCGTAACTTCCTCGGCGACATGGCCGTACGCGTGGAACTACTGACGGGAATCGTTAAAGGCAAGAAACGTCAGGAAGTACTCGACGGTCTGCTGACGGGTGAGGTACAGATTCTCATCGGTACCCATGCCGTCATCGAAGACACCGTGCAGTTTGCACGCCTCGGCATGGTGGTGGTCGATGAACAACACCGCTTTGGTGTAGCCCAGCGTGCCAAGCTTTGGAGCAAGAGCGTCAATCCGCCACATGTTCTCGTCATGACAGCAACCCCCATCCCTCGAACGCTGGCCATGACACTATACGGTGATTTGGACGTGAGCGTCATCGACGAACTGCCACCCGGTCGCAAACCTATCCGCACGCTGCATGTATATGACAGTCGTATGGGCTCTCTCTACGAAGGCATTCACCGACAGATAGATCAGGGCCGACAGGTGTATGTGGTTTTCCCCCTCATTGAAGAGAGCGAGAGTATGGACCTGAAGAATCTGGAGGATGGTTTCGAACAGTTGAAGGAAGCATTCCCCGAATACAGGCTAAGCAAGGTACACGGCAAGATGAAACCCAAGGAAAAGGAGGAAGAAATGCAACGTTTTGTCAGCGGCGAGACACAGATGCTCGTCGCCACGACGGTTATCGAGGTAGGCGTCAACGTACCCAACGCCTCCGTGATGGTCATTCTCGAAGCCCAACGCTTCGGTCTCAGCCAATTACATCAGCTACGAGGCCGTGTAGGCCGCGGTGCCGATCAGAGTTATTGCATCCTTGTCACCAATTACCAGCTCAGTGCCGAAACGCGTAAGCGAATAGAGATTATGTGCGAGACGAACGACGGCTTCCGTATTGCCGAAGCCGACCTGAAACTACGCGGTCCTGGCGACCTGGAAGGTACGCAACAGAGCGGCATGGCCTTCGACCTAAAGATTGCCGACATAGCCCGAGATGGACAGCTGGTACAGATGGCCCGCGACGAGGCACAACGCATTATCGATGACGATCCAACATGTCAGGATGTGAAGTATCTGACACTGTGGAACCGTCTTCGCGATCTACGGAAAACAAATATTAACTGGGCTGCGATTTCGTAAACGTGTACGTTAGCAAAAGTGTTAAAATACACACAAATAGTGTTAAGATGGGGCTGACTTTACGAATTATTTATTACCTTTGCAACGTTTTTAATTCGTGAGGTGCATCTTTCTGCCTCCAAAACCAAAACCAAGTTATGATTTTAAAGAGACTTAAGGCAATCACATTTATCGCATTAGCAACATTAAGCACCATCCCGACAATGGGACAGGATCTTTTGGCAAATCAAGCACCTATCGACCGCAAGATGAAGGCCGTTGACTCTGTCGCATTCCGTCAGCTGCTCCAAACTGAAGCAACCGAAATGCCTGGTACTGACCTCTATCAGGACTGGGATAATAGATATGTCAGCCGTGTAAACGGTATTCTCCCTGATGAGTATCGCATTGACCTTCGTGGTTTCCACATGCCGACAACCAGCCGTGTCGTTACGTCAAACTTCGGCGCACGCTGGGGACGTCAGCACAAGGGTCTGGATATCAAAGTTTATATTGGTGACACCATCCGCGCCGCATTCAGCGGAAAGGTACGCATCGTACGTTATGAACCACATGGTTATGGTAAGTACGTTGTTATCCGCCACGACAATGGACTGGAGACCGTTTATGGTCACATGTCAGCCCAACTCGTTCGTGAGAATCAGGAAGTACGTGCCGGTGACGTTATTGGTTTAGGTGGAAACACCGGTCGCAGCACTGGTTCACACCTGCATTTCGAAACACGTCTTTGTGGCGTAGCCCTGAATCCAGCTTTGATGTTCGACTTCAAGAATCAGGACGTTGTTGACAACTTCTATACTTTCCACAAGTCAAGTTACGACCGTGAGTCGGCACAGGCTACTCGTCTGCGTGGCGTTAGTGGCAGCGCTGTCGCAGAGCCAAGAGCTAACACGACGGAGATGGCTTCAGTAACACAGACCAAGCGTAACACCGTCAGCGGCAACAGCCGTTTCCACAAAGTCAACAAGGGTGAGACACTCTACTCCATCGCCCGCAAACGTGGAACGACCGTTGACAAGCTCTGCAAGCTGAACCATATCGGTAAGAACTTCCGTTTGACTCCGGGTCAGGTATTGAAGTACAATTAAGCAATAATCTTACAACAACATAAAAGGCTTCCCTTGTTGGAAGCCTTTTTTATGTTAAACAGTTTAAGAACTACTACTCCTCGTATTCAAAGTCATCAAGTTCTTCCAAATCGTCTTCCTCGTCCTCCACATCAACATATTCGATGTCCTCATCCTCGCCTTCGTCTGCTAACTCAGCAGCAAACAGACTCATATCCTTATCACGATGAACAATGGATTCCGACGTGGTAATGGATGCTAGTTTGTTGCTCTCAGCATTCAGTTCTCGCCACAGTACATCTTTCAGTTCATCCAGACGCATCTGTGCCACTGCTGAGATAAACACAACGGGAATATCCTCACCATCAGTCTTTAACTGCTCTTCAATCTCCGTACGAAGCATCTCAATGAGTTCCTCATCCAGCAGGTCACACTTCGTGATAGCTAGCACGCGGTGCTTATCGAGCAATTCTGGGTTGAACTGTCGTAATTCGTTCAGCAAGACATCATACTCTTTCTTGATGTTCTCCGTATCACCTGGAACCATAAACAGTAGCAACGAGTTGCGCTCAATATGTCGCAAGAAACGCAAGCCGAGACCCTTACCCTCGCTTGCCCCTTCGATAATACCAGGAATGTCTGCCATGACAAACGACTGGTTATCACGATAACCCACAATGCCCAGTGACGGTTCCATCGTGGTAAAGGGATAATTGGCTATTTTGGGACGGGCGTTTGAAAGTGCAGATACGAGGGTTGACTTTCCCGCATTAGGGAAGCCTACCAGACCGACGTCAGCCAGCAGTTTCAGTTCTAAGATGATGGTCATCTCTTGCATCGGTTCACCCGGCTGTGCATAACGCGGAGCCTGATTGGTTGCCGAACGGAACTGGAAGTTGCCTAAACCGCCACGGCCCCCCTTCAACAACATGACCTCCTGACCGTCATAAGTTACGTCACAGACATATTTTCCTGTCTCGGCATTATAAACTACCGTACCACAGGGCACGTCAATATACACATCCTTACCGTCGGTGCCATGTCGCTTGTCACGACCACCGTTTCCACCATGCTCTGCAAAGATGTGACGCTCAAACTTCAGGTGCAGCAACGTCCAATAATTATGGTTACCACGCAGAATGATGCTACCGCCCTTACCACCATCGCCACCATCAGGTCCTCCATTGGGATTATACTTCACATGGCGCAGGTGCATGGAACCGCGGCCGCCCTTTCCTGAGCGGCAGTAGATCTTTACGTAGTCAACGAAATTACTCTCCATTAAATACTATCAATAACTTCCTTAATATCAGCGAAGATACGTTCCAGTGTACCTAAGCCGTTGATATGGTGGTGCAATCCCTCCTTCTTATACCATTCGATGAGTGGCTGAGTCTGTGAGTGATATACCACGAGACGTTTTTTGATGGTTTCCTCATTGTCATCGGCACGACCGCTCTGCTGCCCACGCAGCAACAGACGCTTCATCAACTCATCCTCGGGCACGTCCAGTTCAATCATGGCTGCCACCTTGTCACCACGTTCGGCCAACATCTGCTTCAGAGCCTCAGCTTGCGGGATAGTACGGGGGAAGCCATCGAAGATAACACCTTTATGACCACGACCAAACGAGTCATATACATTAGCTAAGATGGAAATCATCAACTCGTCAGGAATCAGCTGTCCATTATCAATAAAGCCCTGAGCTGTCTTACCCAGCTCGGTGCCTTTCTTGATTTCCTCACGGAGTACATCACCCGTAGAGATATGTCCCAATCCATAGTTCTCAATAATCAAGTCACTTTGTGTTCCCTTTCCAGAACCAGGAGCACCAAAAATTACAATGTTCTTCATTACCAGTCTTTGTTCTTGTTGGTTATACTTTTTTCTTTGTTCTTTTTTATCCCATTTATACCATAAATCGGTCATCAGGTCTTTCTGACCTTTCTCAGAATCGACATCACTGGGCAAATAAGGTAGCTTAACCTCTCTCATAGCACTTCTCTACTATCAATCCTCAACCAAAGTATAGATCTCCGGCAGGTTACGTCCCAGCTGGTCGTAGTCCAAACCGTAGCCCAAGATGAAATCGTTAGGTATCTCAAAACAGGAGTACTTAATGTCAATCGGTTCTTCCAGTTTCTCGGGTTTCACAAAGAGCGTACAGATGTGTACTGAGGCAGTGCCACGAGTACCGAGGGACTCTATCATCTGCTTCATCGTACGACCCGTGTCAACGATGTCTTCCACAATGATGACATGACGACCAGCCAAGTCCTCATTGATACCCAATACCTCCTGCACCTTTCCCGTCGAGGTGATACCCTGATAGGATGCTAATTTTACAAACGAAATCTCGCAGGGGATCGTGATTTCCCTCATCAGATCGGCCGCAAAGATAAATGCTCCATTTAGCACACCCAAGAAGAGCGGGTTCTTGTCTGCCATGTCCTTGTTGATGCGTGCTGCCACTTCCTTGATTCTGGTCTTGATATCCGCCTCCGAAATAGATGTTTCAAAGGTCTTGTCCTTGATTTTTACAATGCTCATAACCTGCTTTTTAATAATTTGGCACAAAGTTACGAAATTATGTTGACGTGGCAAAGAATTTTTGGATGATTAACGTAGTTGCCCCATAAATAAAGGTAGAACGAAGCCTGCGAAACCTAAAATCACTTATTACACCATTTTTTTGGAGATACGAATAAAAAGCGGCAGTTTCTCCCAGAGAGACGGCACCTGTTCTCCCGCGTTGGTGTGCATATTAAAAATATGAGGTGATATTATTTGCATAATAAATATTTATTGATTACTTTTGCACACGATTCATAACTAACAACACAACATATGAAGAAATACTTTTTACTGCTACTACTGACCACATGTATGGCAGTACAAGCACAGGACATCGAACCTAACCTAAAATGGGGAAAACCCACAGATGAAGAACTGAAAATGACAGAATATGCGGCTGACAAGGATGCCGATGCCGTTGTACTCTATCGCAAGACCGATGTATATTACCTGTTCATCAATGGTGATTTCCGTGTATTTTACAATATCAAAGCCCGCTACAAGGTGCTGAAACCTGAGGGCAAGCGAGTAGCCGACCAAGAGTTTTACTACCGTCTTGGCGACCAGCGCGCTAAAGAGACCGTGTCGGGGCTGAAAGCCACAGCCTACAACCTGGAGAACGGAAAGGTAGTGAAAACCAAGATGGACCGCAAGATGGTCAACGAGGAACAGATAGACAAACACCACAAGATGATGAAATTCAGCGTGCCACAAGTATCGGTAGGCACCGTTCTGGAATTCGAATACTGCATAGAGAGCGACTACTATGGTGACATTCGTGACTGGCATGCTCAGGAGGACGTGCCAGTGCTCTATACCACCTATATATTATCGATTCCGGATTGGTTCTCGTTTAACATTGAGGAGACAGGCATGAACAGGCTGGAGTCGAACGAGACACCTGAGTCTATGTCACTTCAGCTTGGCAACGATGTAGAGCTTCTTGCAGTGACAGTGCATACGTTCACGGGACGAAACCTGCCAGCAGTAAAAGGTGACGACTATGTATGGTATGCCTACGACTACAGTAATAAGGTGACCGCAGAACTGCGTGGTATCTATGTGCCAGGAGCCGTTCACAAGAACTATAGCACAGGGTGGGAGGACATCGACCAACAGTTGATGGCGGACGACGACTTTGGTGGAAGACTGAAGAGCAGCAGTCCGTTGAAAGCTGAGATTCAGGCTGCCGGCATACCAGGAATAGCAGACAAGAAGGAGCGCATAGCTGCTGTCTGGAATCTGCTGAAGAGCAAGGTGCGCTGGAATAACGGCTACGCTTTGTGGGGAAAGTCGGCATCCAAAATACTGAAAGAGGGTACGGGCACGAATGCGGACATCAACTTTCTACTCATCAACATGCTGCACGACGCCGGTATCGAATCGACACCTATTGTGATGCGTCTGCGAAGTAGTGGAAAACTGCCGCTGACCCACGCAAGTATAAAATATCTGAACACCTTTGTGGTGGGTATCCATATGACAGACTCCACCATGTCTTATATAGACGGCTCGTCTGTTGACGGATACCTGGACGTGCTGCCCGCCAATCTGCTGGTAGATAGAGCGCGTGCAGTACAGAAGGATGCGCCGGGATACTGGGTCAACCTGCAACAGCAGGCCAGGGGACGCATCGTCACAACGATACGGGGCAATTTGCGTGCTGACGGACTGCTGGAGGGTCAGATGAACAGTCAGCGGAGCGAAGAAGCTGCTGCCTCACTGCGCCGTTCGTGGCGACAGGCCAAGGACAGCGTGGAACAGATACAGAAATTGCAGGAGCGCAACGGCATCACCATACTGTCGTACCGTGCGGATGGACGCCAGGACTTCTCGCCTCTTGTGAAGGAGGAAATGACCTTCACCAAGCAGGTTGATGCCACTGACGACATCATCTACCTGAACCCGTTGATATTGGTGCCAGAAAAGGAGTCGCCTTTCACTGCCGACACCCGCACGCTGCCTATAGAGTTCCCTTACAAGCAAGTAGAAGTGCAGAATGTCACCATCACACTGCCTGAAGGCTATATGGTGGAAGAGACGCCCAAACCGTTGCTAATCAGACTAGACGGTGCTACCGCCCGCATCGTCTGCAGCGTTCAGGAAGGACATATCAACGTACAGTACCAGATGACCATCAACAAGACGTTTTTTGGTGCTGAGAGCTATCAGGACCTGAAGATGTTCTTCGACAAAGTTGTCGAAAGCAACAAAGTAATCCTTACTGTCAAGAAAGCACAATGAAACAAATACTGATACTTCTCCTCTTGTCGTCAGTTCTCTGTGCCACTGCCCAGAAAGCAGTGATAGAAGAGTCGGTGACAGACGTGGTCTGCACCAGTTCCACACAGGCCATCAAACACTTCAAGGAATCGACAACCATCCTCAACGAGCAGGGTTCATTGCTGGCCCGTTTCGTCTGCTCGTGCAGCAAGAATGACAAGCTGACGAAGTTCAAGGGACAAGTGACAGACGCCACGGGACGTGTCATCAGAAAAATCAAGGAGAGCGAACTGAGGCGCACGGAGTATTCGCCCTATCTGGCTATAGATGACTACCAGATGTATTTTGAATATACGCCTCCAGTATTCCCCGTGACCATCACCTACGAGTGGACCATCGAGAGCAACGACAACCTGATAGAGTTTCCTGCTTTTTGCCCGGTGGGCGACTATGATGTCAGTCTGAAGAAGGCAACCTACCGGCTGACGGCACCTGCGGAGATGCACGTACGCTGTGCCAGGCAGAACATCAGTCAGGACGTCAGCATCAGTGGCACGTCAAAAGACACGCAGGTATTAACACTGGAGCTGAACGACCTGCCTGCCATGAAACGGGAATCCTATAGTCGTACGCTCAGGGAACGACTGCCACTGGCTTATTTCGCACCCACGGAATTCGAGTATTACAAGACGCGGGGCAGTCTGCAGGACTGGACAAAGTACGGGCTCTGGGAGTACAGCCTGATAAAAGGCAGCGAAGCGCTGCCACCAGCACTCTGTCAGGAATTGCACCAGATAACAGACCAGTTACCGACAAATCGCGAGAAGGTGAGGGCACTCTACAACCTATTGGGGAAAAGGACACGCTACGTAGCCATACTGCTGGGCATAGGAGGACAGAAACCTGCACCTGCTGCCAGCGTCAGCAAGAGTGGCTTTGGCGACTGTAAGGGCTTGTCGAACTTCATGCGCGCCATGTTGAAAGAGGTGGGCATTGCTTCAAACTACGTCACCATCAGCACTACCAACCGCAGACTGCTGAAAGACTTTGCCAGCGTGGGACAGACGAACCACGCCATTCTGCAAGTGCCACTGGCTAACGACACACTATGGCTGGAGTGTACAAATCCGCAATTGCCCATGGGTTTTCTACACGAGGACATTGCCGGCCACGATGCCATAGAAATCAACGAGAATGGCGGACGAATGGTGCAGCTACCTGTCTATGCAGACAGTGTGAACCTGATGCATAGCAACATCACCATCAACTTGGATGAAAATGGAGCTGCTGACGTACGAATCGCCCAGGAGTCGCTGTATGGACAATACGAAGACCGCATTCCACTGCTGAAGATGGACGAGAAGGACAGGCAGAAGGCGTTGTTACGCATGCTACGCGTTCCACAGGCTACCATCAGCCAGATGAATGTCGGTGAGGACGAGGCGAAGATAACAGTATCTGCTGAGGTCAAGAGCCAATGCTATGCCACCAAGACGGGCCAGCGACTCTTTGTACCGATTTGTCCTATACATAATGGCTATACAACACCCTATCAATCGGACAATCGTCAGGAGGACATCTTCTTGAAGAACGGCTATCTGGACGAGGACGAAATCACGATTGTCATTCCTCAGGGGTACGACATTGAAGCACGCCCCAAGGACCAGACGCTGGATCATCCCTTTGCAACTTTCTCGTTCAGTGTGGTACGCAAAGGCAACGAGGTCCACGTCCGCAACCGACTGCTCATGAAGTCCGGAACCTATGACAAAGCCCTCTATCCGCAGCTGGTAGATTTCATCAGGTCCATCGGCAGTGTCTATGGTCAGAAAATAGTACTCAAGAAACAATAATGAAACTTACACGGGGCTCCTCTGACTCCTACATTGTTACTTATTCGTACCCCTGACCTGCGGTCGAAAGGAACTCCCGTTCGAAAGTAAAAATAAATCAATTTATTTTGTACTTTGCTCACTTATTCGTACCTTTGTCGCCGTATGAAGATCTTTACGAATGCTCAGATACATGAGCTTGACCAATACACCATTGAACACGAGCCCATTTCGTCAGTCGATTTAATGGAGCGCGCAGCCAAGGCTATCACACGCACCATCAGTGAGCAATGGTCTAATTCGACCCCTGTCGTTGTGTTCGCCGGACCTGGAAATAACGGTGGTGACGCGTTAGCCGTGGCACGTATGTTAGCCGAGTCGAACTATAACGTCTCTGCCTATCTCTTCAATATTTCCAGCCATTTGTCAGCCGACTGTGCTACGAACCGCCAACGACTTAGGGACAGTAAACAGGTTAAGACATTTATTGAGGTGACGCAAGAGTTCGAACCGCCACAATTGGAAGCAGATACACTGGTGGTTGATGGACTATTCGGTTCCGGACTCAACAAGCCACTAGCCGGAGGTTTTGCTTCACTGGTTAAATATATCAACGCTTCTCCATCACAGGTAGTCAGCATCGACCTTCCATCAGGTCTGATGAGCGAGGACAACACCTATAACGTCCGGTCAAACATCATCCGCGCTGACCTGACACTAACGCTCCAGCAACCCAAGCTGGCATTCTTCTTCCCCGAAAATCAGGCATACATCGGACGACTGCGTGTACTTGATATCCGATTGAGCGAAGAGGGTACAAAAAAGATTGATGCCCAATACAACATTATTGAAGAGAACGAGATTCGTCCGCTTCTGATGGACCGCGACTGCTTTGCCCACAAGGGGAATATGGGTAATGCCCTGCTCATTGCCGGTAGTTACGGCATGGGCGGTGCTGCCGTATTGGCTACAAAAGCCTGTCTGCGTTCTGGAGCCGGCAAGGTAACCGTTCATTCGCCCAAGCGTAACAACATGATCCTTCAAATCTCCGTGCCCGAAGCCATTGTCCATCTGGATCCGGAAGAGACCATCTTCTCAGAAACCATCGACACAGAGGAATATCAGGCATTAGGCATCGGTCCTGGTCTCGGACAAAGTGAGACTACAGCCATTG
>Ga0310690_10005725_pt1 | contig 16691 bp, 15 predicted proteins | sample AusTroGonzalo_MG_2_FD_207661 | JGI IMG/M metagenome (GOLD analysis project Ga0310690, IMG submission 207661) | Bovine rumen microbial communities from tropical cattle in Woodstock, Queensland, Australia - Gonzalo_04 (v2) (version 2) | ecosystem: Host-associated > Mammals > Digestive system >... | reverse complement strand
TGCCCGCCTGCAGCTGTCCATTCACCATCCTCCCTTTGGTCTTCACGAAGCCCTGTTGCGTCTGTGCCGATGCTGTCGTAGCTATCAACAGCAGGCACACCACAAGGCCTATCTTGCTTCGATGCTGATTCATTCCTCTGCAGTCTTCAATTACTAATCACCACAAAACTACAATCCTTTTTTCCGCAGTTGATGACTTCCAGCTCCACGGTGTTGCGACGGTCGGTGGGTAGTTCGAAGGAGGTTTTACGTTGAGGGAGACCGGCTTTGACAGCCTTGGTGTCATCAAAGCGCTTATCCAGACCGGCGGTATTGGTGACATGAATCTTCATCGTGACCAAGCCACCAGCTTCAGCGACGACAGCGAGTTCCTGATGCCCTCTTGAGGGGAATGTGTATTTCGTACTCTGACCAGCCCTCACAAAACACGTCTTAGTGAGGATAGAGCCATCGGCAGTCTGACCGCGATGGGCGGTGGTGCGACTCATATCGTCGGCTTGGTCATAGACATCCCTTCCTTCAGCCAGACTGTCGGCAAAGGCCTCGCTAAACACCAAATGGCCGTTCAGCGAACCGATGCTGTCATCCTTACAGCGCAGCGACGCAAAGCTTTTGGCGTTGGTGTCTTTCAGGTCCTGAGCCGATTGGCGTATGGCCTCGATATCATTCGCGGCCACAGCATCGCGCATGGCGATACAAGCATCAATGGCCGCTTGTATAGACAGGCTGTCCGACTCCCCGTTCTGTGCACTCAGACATGTTGCACTTGCAATCATGCAAACTGTAAATAGAAACTTCTTCATTGTCGTATTGAGTTTTTTCGTTGTTATTCTCTTCTAATGATGATTCGGAATCCTACGGTGCTGTCTTTGGCATCGGTGCCAAAGGCCTTGCGCGAAGTGACCGTCACCTCCTCTGCGGGGGAGTCATAGCAGCCACCACAGATGGTGAACGCGCCGCTGTCATCGAATGCTGTGTTACACAATTCCCACACATTACCGCTCATATCATAGAGGTCCAGGCCGTTGGGGTCAAGGCCCTGCTGTCCGTTGCTGGGGTGTGCGGTTCTGTTGGAGTTTCCCTCGTACCAAGCCACCTTATCCACTTCATCATCACCAACATATAATGTAGTTTCCTCATTCTGACCTCCATGTGCAGCATACTCCCATACCTCTGCGCTCGGCAGCTCGATGGTCAGGTTGGTCATGTCGCCCAGCTCACTGAGGAACATATAGATATCGCCGTACGACACCGTTGTCATCGGCAAGTCCTTCTCCTCTTCGGTGTACGGTTCACCCTTGAGTCCCAGCCATAGTCCTCTCGTGAACTCGAACTGGCTCATCCAAATGGAATCCGGATAGACCGGTGTCATGTTCATCAGCATCGTATCAATCAGGCACATCTGGTCCACTGACAGGTCCGGCAGCAGCTGCAGGTTCAGGTTTGCGTACCTGCTCTCCAGCTCCGTGCGTAGCGTGTCGTGTTCAGCCTTATCCGTCTGATGTTTCCAGAACCACAAGCAGAACCCCAGCACAATCAGGATGACAGCCAGCACGCCGCCAATGCCCAGCCGCTTCATGAAGCGGTTATGTGCGTCTTGCCGGCGTAGCGACTCCTCGGCAGATGCATAATCCACATCCACATGCTCTCCGGAAGTGCGTTCTCCCAGCGTGGGAACAAGACGGTTCTTGATCATCAGGTCAATGGTCACGCCCAGCGTCTGCCCGAAGCCAATCTCCGAGTGCTGGTGCGACCCAATCTGCTCACGGATCTCCTTAGGCAGCGTTTTGTCTGCGGTGTCCTCCGGGAAACCGTCGAACTTGTTATCCGGATTCACGGGCACGATATGCTTCTTCTCCTGGATAGCCGACATAATCTCCTGTCGCACCCAATCGTCTTCATTCAGACAGCGCAACATAGACTTCTCAGATAGCACCAACATAAACACTGGAGCGTCTTTGATAGCCGCCTTGATATGGTCTCCAAAGATGCCATCCGTGAGTTCATCATAATCCAGGAATACCCTATACCCTCGTTGTTGCAACATCAACTGTAGGATACGTGCATATTGTGCGCCACCGTCTCTGCGGTAGCTGATAAAGATGTCGTATTTGTTCTTTTTCATTATAATGAAGATTTAGTTGTATTTTCCATTTCATCTTTCGCCAATAGTGCGATGGTGGTTTCCACTACACCAAAGTCATACTTCTTATAGTCGGGTAGATATAAGACATAAGCTTTGACTGGGGACTTATAATGTGGATGTTCTTTTTTTATCTCTTTTGAGAAATCATATTCACAGATCTCTCCATTTTCCACGCGCTGCAATGCGTTGTTGCGGGCTTGACAGGACACATCGTCCAGCTCCTTCCAGCTAACCAGACAATTATGGCGTTGCAGGCTCTCATCGGTCTGCGTCCCTTTCTTGTAGCCCAGCATCTCGTGCGAAGCATTCCAACGCAGGTGCTCAGTGATGGCAAGGTTGAGAATCAATTTACTCAAGTTGATTTTATCGTCCAGACATTCATATTTCTTCCGATATTCCTCATCGTCTTTGGGCGCCGGCAATTGTTGTATCTTCTGATACAAATCTTGGAACGAGAGATTCTGATGGATGGATTCTTCCATCAGTTCACGTTTTGTCAGCCTGTGCCATGCATTACTCATGTCCTGCTCCGTCTGTCGGCGTAGCTTCCTGAGATCCTTATATCGCGGATAGTTGAGACGCTCTTTGTCAACATATTCAAAAGCAATATACAGCCCCGTAGGGGAAAGCTTCTCATTCACTGGTTTCCCCTCATTATAGCGCAGCATCGCAGCTGCGGCAGGGATCTCCGCCACCACTCTACGGCAAAAGCCCAGTAGCTCATCGCGACGCTCTTCCCAACTGCCACTCTTCATGGCCGGCTCCTTTTCCTGCATCATCTCCTGATACCTGTTGTAGAATAGCTTCGCCTCCTCCTTGAACTTGTCTTCCACCACGAGCGCATAGCTGAAGATTTCTTGATAGTCACCAAACACCTCTATGCACGACGGCCGCTTGACGGCTTTGTTATAATGGTTCGCAATCTTGCGGAAATGTGCAACATGGGCATTATTTGATACCTGAACCAAAATGCGCGTCTTCGATAAATCATTACCGTCGGCCATCAGGCATTTCAGGATTCTCACGGCCAGCGTCATGTTTTCGATGTCTGTCCCCATGGCAACAACGACATAGTTCAATGTCGCAGCCACTTGATGCAACAGGTCAAAGAAAGCGGTGGAACCAGTGTCGGTTCCTATGAACTGAACCAACTTCGAACCATCGACATTCTCGGCCTTGACAGCTTCTGAGGCACTATTTGTAAACAGACCTTTCTTCCTCTCCATATCCTTGTCCACGACATAGCAATGGAACTCGCTCCTCCTAACCACCTCGTTGTTCGAGTCGTTGCTCATGAACGCCCCGAATTCGTACAAGAAACGAACGGCATCGCGCCCCGTCTCGCCTAATCCCACCACCAAGCTGTTGAAAGCCGATTTTACGGTGCCGGGATTCTCCTTCCCGTCGATTTCCACGAACTTCACGGGGTGATTCTCCACCTTGCGTTTCAACAGCTCTATGGACAGGCGTGAAGAGTCTATCACTCGTATCTCAATGTTCTTCAAGGGAGTCGATTCCTCAATAACCCTATTCACGCTGTCATAGCGTGCATGGCAATAAATGGCAACGCGTACTCCTTGAGAACTAATCTTCTGAATGGTTTCATCCTCTCTGATGATGGCAGCTGAGAGGATATTCTTCTCTTCGTTATCCGACAGGAAGAACAGGTGCAACTTACGGGCACCACAATTGGCGAACGATGACAACCGATCTATCTGTTTCTTCACCAGTTCCAGATTCGCCTCGCCGAAGACATCCTTCTGACTGATATCCATCTCCGACAGATTTACACTGGTCAGTGAGAGACGAGCCCCCATGTTTCTCACTTTCTGGAACGTCTCCCGCCGATGTGTTATCAAACTCACCACATGTCCCCAACCACCTGTTTCGTCGTTGGCATCACGTCCCGTTTCCTCCACCACGATTCTCACACTCTTGGGGTCATTGGTCTTCACATCCTTGGCCAGGATCTCCGTCTCTTCATTCAGGCCGAAGAAGACATACACATGAGGGCATTCTTTTCTCACGCGGGTGAACTTCAGTCTGATAAACGCCAATAGTCTCTCCGACACCAGACTCAGCAGCAGTATAATCGTGCATGAGAATGCCAGGATGCTCACAAAAGAGATAGCACCTTTCAGTTCTGCTGCTCCTTTGATTTGATCCAGGATATTGCTGTCAATGTCCAGCATGAACAGATCGAGGGCCGCAATCGCGGAGCGTAACAGTAACTCCGAATTGACAAAGTAGTGATCAGGTTCTTCATAGCGTAGGAATGCCTGGATAAACAGATTCCACCCTATCACCCACAACAGGAACATCGTGCTCCCCAGCATCTTCACATGCTGCGCCTTCCGGTTGCTGTGGTTTGCCTGCCACGCCCATTTTACCATGTAATAAAAGAACAGGAATAATGCGAACAACGTTATCAGCATCACCATTATTTCTTCCGCATAGTTCTGATACCCATAAGGGAACAGCTTGTTCAGCAGACATGAAGAGAAGACAGGAGCAGCGATGCCGTCATGCATGGTGGTTGTCTCTAATACCACAAAGAGGCATGCCAGAATCACGATGACTCCAATAATGTATGCAAACGCGACGATACGTTTTTTCATAAAGCCATTAGTTGATATTCTGGCGGCAAAAATACGAATAATTCCGTAATGTGCGCTATTTTCTATAAAGAAAATGAGGAAAAGAACAAAAAACAGCCCGTTTCGTTGTGTGGATGGAGGGGATGGTCAGGCCCTCTTGGAACCTAAACTTCACACCACTGCTGCATGATATTTTCCAGCGGTTTTATAATTCCAGCGACGCCCTCAAGAGTCCAAGAACCATCTTTGTTGAGTCCGGGAGAGCTGGGTATTTGATGGATTGCGGGATGATCTGACACAGATATTGGATAATCTCAAGCTGTGCGTCAGCGAAGCTACCAGCTTCCCCACTCACCGATGGGCGCAAGATAATATCATACTCCCAACCCTCGGGCCAATGACTTGACGGGTACGTATAATTTCTGTTGTAAATTATGCTACTTCTTGATGAGAGGCGATCCATAGTTTTAATGATTTTGAGTTATTTTCTTTGCAAAGCTATACATTATTTCCGAACTGCCATCATATCTCCCGTATTTTTCTTCGTTTTCATGCAACTTTTAGATGTCATTTTCTTCCAATTCCGATATCCTTTCAAGTGTATATTAAAAAAGTGGGGGAAAGATGAGGGCGGAATGGGGAATATTTCGTACCTTTGCACGGTCGTAGGAGGAGAGATTTCAACACCTCTGTTTGGGATTACGATGGTGCATCGTTGCGGTAACGATGGTGCATCGTCATGAAAACGATGGTGCATCGTTGGGGATTCGGTGGCGCATCGTCTTGACTACGACTGACATGTGATGGTTGAACAATAAATATCTGTAGCTATGGAAATGACAATTAATGATTTTAGCACAATGGCATCGGAGCTGAGTCAGCGTGACGTGCGCATTGTGAAAATGGAAATGGAACGTGATTTTATCACCCTGCGTGAGGAACTGAGCGAGAAGACGCGGATGGCGGAGGCGTTGCAGGAGGAGAATAGGTTGTTGAGGGAGAAGGTGTCGCTGCTTGAGACGGACTTCGAGAACTTACGTTTCCAGAACCACTGGATGCGGCAGTTTATCCTGCTCTCTGTGGAGCGCGTGCGTAACTTCTTCGCGCATATGCAGGACTATAGGCTGATGTCTGCAGTGAAGGCGTTCGTGCTGGATATGTTGCCCCCTAATGCCACTGCGGAGCAGGTAGCATTCGCCAATGAGGTGATGCAGTTGCCGGAGCCGGAGGATGAGGCGAAGATTGTAGTGAACGGAAACTATAACGACATTCATGATAATGAGAAGTTGAGGATTGATAATTGAGATATTGAAAATTGAGATATAGAGAAGGTATGGGAAACAAGGTGTATGTGAAGGGGTCCTACGTGGATATCCATGACAACAAGGTGGTGAACCTGAATATCGACCGAGCGGGGAGGGTGAACGTCAGTGGTGCGGTGGCTCTCGCGACAGGGAAGGGGAGTGCGGCTGCAGCGCAGGAGGTGGCGAAACCGGAGATGCTGGCAACAGCGGAGGCGACGGTGCTATGGAAGCGGCTACATGCTGCGGCATTGTGTGATGAGGATGGGCACCTGTCGGGGGGCATGACGAAACAGGATGCGATGTATGTGGCACTCCTCATGGGTGAACGACTATGGCAGGAGACGCGCTGGAAACCCTTCGAACAGTGGTGGGGAATGCAGCACCTGGCACAGGAACTGGTGCGCATGAGGGACACGGGACGTATGCCGCGCCACGCCAAGGATATCGAACGGGCTTTAGGTAAAGTAAAGAATTAAGCGAAGCGATAAAACGTTTGGCTTTCAATGCATAACGGAGTTAGCTAACGGTTACCATAACCGTTAGCTAACCCTTTTTTTATGTGGTTAATGACTACCTTTGCACCATCGGATAATCCGAGGAGTAAATGTCTAATCTCAACCACATACATCATGAGCAACAACAACACCTGTGATCTCTTCGCCGACAATGCAGTGCCGATGAAAGAGAAGGAAGAAAGAGCAAGGGTTTCCTCCCCTGCACCTCTCTTTCCTAAAGAGAAAGAAAGAAGAGAAAGGGCTCAAGAAAAAGCTGCGCTAAAAGAAGGGCCTGCGGCCACTGTCGATGTGGACATCGACGCGCAGCGCTTTATGGAGCTCTTTAACCAAATCATGGCTAAGGCAGAGATACCCCAGATCAGCAGTCTGCGCGGACGTCGGCTGTCTGCACTGCGTGCGCGCTGTGCTGAATACGGGAAGCTGAAGGTGGTGGAGGTGCTGCGCAAGGCGGCAGCCTCGTCCTTCCTGAACGGCCATGGCGCCCGTGGCTGGCGTGCCAATATCGACTGGCTGCTGAATGCGGACAACTTCGTGAAGGTGATGGAAGGTAACTACACCGACACCGCACAGAAGCTGAAGCAGGAGGAGCGACAGGCACGGGCTGAACAGGCACGTATCATAGAGCAGCAGATACACGAGGAACTGCACCGCCGACTGGATGAGCAACGACAGCATGCGGTGACCTATGAAGAATATCAGCGAATGAAAGCGCAAGGAACCCTTAAACCCTTAAACCCTTTAAACCCTTAAACCCTTTGAACCCTTAAACCCTTTAAACCCTTAAACCCTTTAAACTTTTAATCAACTATGGAACTACTATTAGAACGCACTGAAAAGACAAGTACTTACACCGCAGGACACTTATTCATCATCAACGAACTCGGCAAGGCACTATTATGCGACACGCTGGAGCCACCCATCAAGGTTGATAACCGTCACAAGCCCAAGGCCATCCCCGCAGGACGTTACGGCATCGTCGTCACCTGGTCGCCCAAGTTCCAGCGTTGGCTCCCCCTGCTCCTGAACGTTCCCTTCCGCGACGGCATCCGCATCCACGCTGGCAACCACCCCGCCGACACTGCCGGTTGCATCCTTGTCGGCACCGCTCTCCAACCCGGCCACGTCTATAACAGCCGCCGCGCCCTCGAAGCGCTCATGAAACGGTTGAAGGAAAGGCCTGAAGGAGAGGCTATCCACCTGACGGTGAAAAATTGAAAATGGAGAATTGATAATGAAAAGTTAAAAGTGAAAAGTTAAAAATGAATTGACAAATAAAAGATGACAATTATCCCCGCCAAAAAGGAAACGGAGGGAAAACTTGCCTGCGTCATGTTTTTTATGCGGCTCAGACATCATGCAGAAAAGGCATTGCGAAGATGAGGTGTGCAGAAACCTATTGCAAGCACCGCGTAAATGCCGTACCTTTGCACTATGAAAATTGAGAATTGAAACAATGAAAATAGAAACATTTTGGCCAAATGTATAGTCGATTCGTTTAACGTTGAGACAACCAACAAACACAAAGTAAAACACGACTCCAAGCCCTGAAACGAGTCCTTTTGGCACAATCCTCATCCACTTAAAGCTCGAAGAGACGCTTGACCCTTCAAGAAGAGGCGAGGGTGGGGGGAGAGGCCAGAAGTTAAAAGGGGGCCACCATTATGAACAACACTATTAAGTACAGTATCAGCGAGCGCCAGAACCTGGCACATCCTGAAGAGCCTAAGAAGGCCTATGCATTCATCCAGCACCAGAAGACCCTCACATTGCCGGAGATGGCCAAGCACATCGTCAAGCACGGCTCTCCTTTCTCCAGCGGTGCCATCCAGGGCATCCTCGTGGACCTGACCGATTGTATCGGAGAGGCCCTCACCGAAGGGAACAATGTGGGTCTGGGCGACCTTGGCATCCTTCGCACGACCATCACCAGCGAAGGCTCGCTGCCCGGTGTGGACCGCGACGGCAATCCCAAGACAGCCGCCGAGATGTTCACCGCCGCCAACATCAAGAGCCTGAACGTGAACTTCGAGACCAGCGACGAGCTTGCAGAGACGCTCGGCAAGGCAGAGTTCGAGCCTACCATCACCCGCCGCGCTCAAGCTGCCGCACTCCGTGCACAGAAGGCCGGTCAGAGCAGCGCAGACTGGAGCGGGGAGACTTCTGAAGGGGAGGAAGGTGAGGGTGATTAAGGGCCTCTCCCCTAACCCCTCCCCCGTAGGGAGGGGGATAGGGGAACTCTCTAAGCACCACAGATTGCGCAGATTTTACGGATTAGACATGGAACTTAACCCCTTAAACTCTTAAACTATTAAACTCTTAAACTTCACGTGTATGAAAGAATCTACAAAGAAAACCCTAAAGAAAGTGGCGGAGATTGTAATCACTATCCTCACGGCACTGCTTACCACACTGGGCGCACATGCGGCGATTTGCTAGCGGCCCTCGGGGAGAAGAAGGGAGTGAAGCATGAAAAATGAGAGAGCCAGGGACATCGAAGGATGTGCCCTGGCTCTGTTTTTTTGGGGGGGGAAATTACTGCTGCTGTTGCTGTAGTTGCTGTTGCAGCTTCGGTTCCAGTTCTTCCAGCCCGTCCTCTATCTCTTTGCGATATGGATAGTTGTCGCCATAGACGCGGCGTTGGATGTCAACGTACTTGAGGATATATTTCTTCGACTCGATATAGTTGCCTATTTCATTGTACATGGAGCCGAGTCCAAGATAGACGCCAGCCATATGTGGGTTGTCTGCACCAATTATGGTCACGAAAATATCATGTGCTTTCCAATAATACTCCAACGCTTTCTCGTACTGCTTGGCATAGCCATAGTTACTGCCGATATTTATATATGTTCGTGCGGTTATCACATGATTCTCCCCGTAGATACGTAACCAGATATCGAGCCCCTTTTGCAAATATGGCGTCGCTTCTTCATTCTTACCGCTTTCCATCAGACAGCTGCCGATGTTATTGTAGATGCCGCCCACGGCCTCATGGCGCTCACCAAAGATTCTCAGATATATTTGCAATGCCTTCTGATATAGTTCCAAAGCCTGGTCGAATTTGCGTTGCTGTTTATAGACAATCCCCAGACCTTGGTAGATCATACCACGTTCATCCGTATATTCATCATATTCTCTCTCGGCATGTTCCATACCTTTTAGCAGGAAATCCTCGGCATGGACAAAATCACCAGTATCGCGGTAGAGTGTTCCTAACAATAGATATGTTAGATGAACCGTATTTCTATCAGGATGCTCCACCACCTGCAGGATTGCGAGTGCTTTCTGGGTATAGTCCATCGCAGTGGCGTAGTCCCCGGTCTCTTCATACACGATTCCGAAATTGATATACATATCCGCAATCTCTTCATGCTGCTCACCATAAAAAGCCATTTTAATGGAAAGGGCTTTCTGATAATACTTAAGGGTCTTATCATATTGCCCCATAGATTTATTGATCAGCCCGATATTCCTAAAGCAAGTGGCCGTTTTAATGGAGCTGTCACCATTCTGTTCGATACTTTGTCGCAGGGCTCGTTCGCAGTATTGAAGTGCGGTCGTATAGTCATTCATGTAAGTCTGAAACATCATGATTGCATCTATCAGCCAATCTACATTGGTGGTGTCAAGTGATGCTCGCAGGGCTACGTAGTAGGCTGCGGAGTCGTTCTGGAACTGGGCCTTGAAGATCTCGTACTTGCTGTAGCAGTCCTGCGCCAGGTCCTCCAGCTCCTTACGTGCCAGGTCCTTGCTCCGCTCCAGTTTCTTCTGCTTCTTCTGTAGCTCCAGCTCTGTCTGGGTGTTGGCCTCCTGATGCTGACGGAGTACTTCGGCACGGCTGTTGATATCGCCCTTGGTGTTGAGCAGGGAGTCGGCCTCCGTGAGTTTGCCATCGATGATCAGCTGGCTGATACGACGGTTGAAATCATCGAGCTCGTCGAAGTCCAATTTGGCGTAGCGGTCTGCCATCTGGCTGATGAGTTTCTCGTTGTTGTCCTGGTCGCGGTTCAACTCCTGCAGCAGCTCACGGTATTTCTCCTCGGTGATGCGCTGCTGCTCCTTCAGGGCCTCCAACTCGTCGCTGCGCTTTTGCAGTTGTGCGTAGAGGTTGCTGCTGATCTTACGTGCGATTGCTTTCTGGTCTGCCTCCTGTTGCGCCTTGTCTTCCAGCACCAGCACCAGAGGATTCTTTGAGTAGGCATACTGCTTCGACAGGATGTCAGGGTCTGTCAGCACATAGCCCAACTTCTGCACGTTCTGCAGATAGTAGTTGCTGGCAGGAATAACCAGAGAGAAGGTGCCGTTGCTGCCGCTGACCACTGCATTACCACCGCGCACGGACACCGTAGCGCCCGCCAAGCGTGTGCCTGCAATCACGGACCCATTACTGCCCAGACGCCCCTTCGTCTTGACATATCCCTGCTGTGTCTGTGCTGATGCCGTCATCAACGCCAGCAGACACAAGGAAAGGATAAAAGTTCTTTTCATAGCATAAAAGATGAGAAGAGTTTGATTCTTTGATGTATGTAGAATCCGGTGTTACATCGATTGCACCCAGCAGCGGACATATACCAAGAACAGCTATTCCAAACGCTACCTCATGCCATATTCTATGGACTGTTTGAGGGCGTTCATAATACTTATCAATAACTCGTTGCAACCATATAGTCAACGGATGTTGTAGTAGTATATTTACTATTGCTTCCGACCAAGCGGAAATAAATGTAAGAACCACGACTAATGCCTGCATGTTCTTTCTTGAACTGAACCCGATTAGAAGAGCTATTTGTTACATTCATTTTATCTCGATGCGTTAGGTTGACGCTTCCTGTTTGTTTACTACCATAGACACTCCATTCCAGATAGCAATTTACATTACTAGGCGAGTCACCTCCCGTTGTAACGGTTCCAATTACCCACCAACCATCATAGTCTGAGTTTGCCCATCTGGATGTAACTTTGACTTCTGGCTTTGAAATTGTTGTAGTTGTGGTAGTTGTGGTAGTTGTAGTTGTTGTAGTGTTGTTTGTTGGAGTTGGAGAGGGAGTTACAGGCTCTTTTTCACACATGGATGATGAGAATCCAACAAATGCGATGGCCAAAATCACGACCGCAAACAAGAAATACTTATTCATAAGAGTAGATTTATTGAAACATTAAAGGTTCTGTTGTATAGTATACTATTGTTTAGCTGCAGCAAAAATATAGAAACGTTTCTTTATTTCACAAAGAAATGGAAGATTTTGTAGGTAGAGACAAAGATTTGTTAAAAAGAGAATGGGAATGGGTGTAAAAGCATCACCCATTCCGAGGAATGCTACTTAAGGAAAACTCATCTCTGTATTAGCGATAAAGGCGTTCTGCCTCAGCATATTCGGCTGTAAGGGTACGCATTATTACGTAATCATGAGTGCTATTAATTAATTCAGCGGACACTAACTAATAAATATTTCTCGTCCCATAATAAGTTTTTACATGGAGAGTGATATGTCTATTTATGATTGCACTTTTTCGCTATTACACTACAAAACATATAAAAAACAAGGGGGTGACGAACAGGAGGAAAAGGTATAGGAGATAAAAAACGGGATAATTGTTTATCTGAAGTGCTTGGGCTCTTTTGCCTTCGAGTAAACTTCTTGCTGATTTGCCGCCTTTGCGAATCAATAGGAACGTAAGAACTATAATGCCAATGATAACGGATAAGATCGGCAATGATAGCGCCATCTCTTGGAGCTCCTCAGTAACGCTCCAGCCAATAATTAAAGAGGAAAAAGAGTATCTGTTGTTATAACAGTAAAGATAATTGAAATAAGCAAGGAATGAAACCAAGAAAGGTATTATAAGGAAAAAGCTCACGCCCGCCCCCTTGTTCAGCAGCAGTTGCACTAATGCATAAGCGGTGAGGCCGAAAAGTGCACAATAGGAAGGAGCCGTTTCAATATACCCGAAAGAGAAAATGATAAACGCCAAAATAGCTAATATCACGAACACCCACAGGAGCACGTTAACAATCCAATGGCGCAAAGCCATTGTTTCCTTGATTTTCTGCCACATCTCACGACAGCTCTTCACGGGATGACGCCAACAAAAGACAAAAGTTTGTTCTTCATTCTTGGTCGTTGATACCTGTGCTGAGCCTGTCGAAGGTACTGCAACGACGGTTGCCGCTTGACTTAGTTGTTCTTCTTGTCGAACTATTTCGATTTTAGCTTCAGCCAACTGCTGACTTAAGGCTTCCGCCTTTTCCTTTATTACCTCCTTCTCGGCTGTTGCTTTATCCAAAGAGGTTTGTAGGGTTGTAATAAGATCTTTGTTTGCTTTTATTTCAGATTGTAACTCTTTTTGTGCAGTACTACTTGTTGCGATGAATTCTTTCACCTCATCCTGTTGTTCTTTATTCGAAATTCTCTGTGTACTTAAAAGTAGATTCTTACGATCAAGTTCAATTTTAATCTCTTCACTATTTAATTTCGTGCAAGCCAACTTAATATCCCTTATGAGCTGTTCCTGCTCTTCGGCATGTCGTCTTTCTTCTTCTTCTCTCTTTCTCTGCTCTTCCTCTGCTTTGGCCTTTGCAGCTTCACGAGCCAGCCTTTCTTCTTCTTCCTTGCGTTTAATTTCAGTTTGGATTTTTTCCAGGTATTGTTTGATGGAATCTATTAATTCTGCGAGTCCTTTTTGGGGATTAGCCTTGTAATCGATGTAGCTTCTGTCTGCAATACGAAAAAGGACTTTCCGATTATAAGGCGTATGATCTATGCGAACTGGGATAATGAATTTCTTCATTTCATCTGCAGTCGCTATTTCCCGACTTGTCCATGGTGATGAATTTGCATTGGCAGTGGACAGATAGACGAAGACACGTGCAGCTTCAATATTTGTAACAATTTTCTCTCCGAATTCGTCTCCAGAATAAATACCCTCTTCATCAAACCAAAAAGTAATCCCGGCAGCCGTCAGTGCCTCCTTGATCTTGGATACTTCATTGTCAGGAATCACATTCTTATGTTCGTCCACGTAATCCTTACGCGAATAGCTGATAAAAAATCATATTTTGTCTGCTCCATGATGAAAATGCAATGAATTTGCCGCAAATATACAACTTATTTTTTAACCGCCATCATATCTCTTTCATTTTTCTTTGTTTTCATCCAACTTTTGTGTAAAATGACAGCACCTCAGCACACTACTCACTGGCTGTTTTTAATAATGACAGAGGGCGGACATTCGTACATGACCTTGGCGTGATTGGTACGAATGAGCTGGCTGTCCAGACAACGGCCTGTGGTGCGGTCTATCGTATCACGGAAAACCTGACCATTGCGATAGATGTCACCCCCTTCACGGGAGAAGAACTCGTTCTCGGCGTGGATATGGAAGGTGTGGCGCTGGAGTTCTGCGGCACGGAGTTCTCCACACAGGTACTCACCCTCCACACGGAGCCTCAGCTGATAGGTGTTGGCGGTGTCGTTCCTGACACGGTAATCAAGATAGTTGTATGAGATGCTGGTACCTGTGCCGAAAGGTATCTGACGGCCGAAATCAGGAAAGAGGTCCAGACCGTCATGATGATGGTGCTCCACAATTGTGAGCTCGCTATGCAGCACCATCCAATGGATGAGGTTCGAGAGCTGGCACAAGCCGCCTCCAATACCTTGCGACGGTTGTCCTTTTGCGATGGTAAGTCCTTCCTTGTAGCCTTTCCGCTTGGTGGTTCGTCCGATCAATCTCCACACGGAGAATGTTTCGCCAGGATGAATGACTAACCCGTCTATGCAGGCAACGGCCAAGGCAAGATTGGTGGCTTTGTTCTCCTGCAGTTGCATATCAACATTCCCCAATCTTCTACGGATGAGCGATTTGTGTTGATACACGAGAACAGGTAAAGAGGCCCCTGTCCGCTCCTTGGCAAAACGAATCTTGCGAAGGAAGTCTCTTAGATGGCGTTTCAGAATCTCCTTCTCCATCGATAGGCGATAGGTGAAAGGGGATATCTCACAAAACAGTTTCCGTTGCATAGGTCGTAAGTTATTGTGTTGAACAATGGGGACATTACTCATTTAATATTTTCTTTATCCGTTCTACATCCGCCTCTCGCTCTTTCGGAATCGCACCCGCTTCTTCCAGCTGCTTGAAATCATCGAGGAACGTGGCCTTCCGTTCCTCCTTGTACTGGCGATAGATGACCTTAGCCTCTTCGAGTCTGCCTTGGAAGAGAAGAGCATGAGCAAGGTTCGTAGCAATCCAGTGCAGGGTAGAGTCTGTGGCCAAGCCTATGCGGGCATATTTTTCTGCATCTGCATAGTTTTTGACGAGCAAGGAATACCACGAGAGGTTTCCCTGTCGTATTGCTATTTTTTTCACGACAGAGGTGTCGTTCTTAACCTCTAATAGATATTGGTAAGCAGCCAAGGAGTTATGACTCCACTTCAGGTATTCATCATATTTCTTATGCTTGCTATAGAGTTGTGCCAAATTGGATGCGACCACGGCGGCATCGTTTATTGATAAACTATTGTCAACAAATATATTATATGCACTCTCGCTCATGCGTATACATTCACCATCTCGGTTTTGCTTGTAATAGAGCAGTGCGAGAGCTCTTTTTACGTAAGCTACTTGAATACTATATGCCTGAGGATTATTGTCTGCATAACGGGTATAAATGTCCAGTGCTTCCTGCAAAGCCAGTTCGCTTTCAGGGAGACGATTAGTGCTCATGAAAATCTTACCAAGTCCATGCTGAATGCAAGCTATGGTGTTGTCGTAACCTTTAGGATCTGTTATGGCTCTTTGTCTTGCCGTATCTAATGATATCTTATAGATAGCCTCGCTCTCGTCATAACGCTTCATCCGCCTGTACAGTTCAGCCAGGTCTATATTAGTAATATACAATTCAGAACGATAACTCCCAGGCACATCCTTAGTCATCCTCTCTAATTTCTCCAGTGCTGCCTTAAAATACTTTTCACTTTCTTCATAGTCCCCATTGTACATACACTCCAAGGCTATCTCCTTTTCCAACATGGCTACCGGTGCGTTTAGAATAGCATTGGTCTCTCCACTGACGTATTTTTCAAAAGCAATGCTATAAGTGTTGATATAACTATCTATCATTATTTTATATATTTTGGCACTCATATCATGCTTTCCCTCGTCTGACAGATATTGAGCCATAAGATCATAAGCATTTATCAAATCCGCGATGTCAGCACGATGGTCAATTCTACACCTATATGCCCTGAATATATATATTTTCGCTTTGCTGTGTTGGCGCTGATGCCTGAGGAAACGGCCGGCATCTATCTGATATCTTAAATTCGTTGTATCCAGCTCTGCACGCATGGTGATATAGTGTGCAGCGGAGTCAAATCGACTTTCCATCCCGCATATCTCGAATCGGCTGTAGCAGTCGGTCGCCAAGTCCACGAGTTTCCGCTGCGCCAATGCCTCGCTCTTCTCCAGGTCTTGACGGACCTGCGTGTTTGCGTTCTGATGGCGTTTTAGCTCCTCCAGGCGCTCGTGGATGTCACCTTTGGTGCGCAGCAGTGAGTCAGCCTTCACAAGTTCTCCGTTTAAGATGCACTCGCTGATGCGGCCGTTGAGTTCATCCATTTGGTCATAGTCCAACTCGGCGTAGCGTTTGGCCATCTCGCTGATGAGCTGTTCGTTGTTCTCTTGGTTCTTATAAAGTTGATCCAGCAGTGCCTGTTTCTCGGCCAGCGACACCTGCATGGTTTCTATTTCATCCTCACGTTGTTGCAGCTGCCGTTGCAGCGTGCGACGAATCTTCCGCTGTGCCTCCAGCTGATCCGCCTGCTGCTGCTCGGGTGGTTCCATCACGATGAACAGCGGATTGGCAGAATACCTATAGGTGCGTTTGAAAAATTCAGCATCCACCATCTGATAGCCCTTCTTACGTACGGAATCCAACATGAAGCTCTGTCCATTGGTGGGGAACGAGAACTTGCCGTTGCTTTGGCTCAGCACAGCCGACCGTCCCCTCACGGCAATAACGGCCCCACTCAGCTTCGTGCCCGGCTGCAACTGCCCATTCACCATACGTCCTTTGGTCTTCACGACACCTTGCTGCGTCTGAGCGGATGCTGCCGTCAGCACCAGCAGG
>Ga0310690_10005724_pt1 | contig 16692 bp, 16 predicted proteins | sample AusTroGonzalo_MG_2_FD_207661 | JGI IMG/M metagenome (GOLD analysis project Ga0310690, IMG submission 207661) | Bovine rumen microbial communities from tropical cattle in Woodstock, Queensland, Australia - Gonzalo_04 (v2) (version 2) | ecosystem: Host-associated > Mammals > Digestive system >... | reverse complement strand
TCTAAGGTTAGTCCTGCGATGCTGTATAATAAGTCTGCTAATAGCACAAAGATGTATAAGACCTATGAAGGCCCCGTTAAGGATCTTGATCAGAATAAGATAAAAAAAGCTATAAAGAAGTTATCTAAGACTGCTGCTAAGAATGAGAGCTGTATAGTAGAGGCTAGAAAGTTCCCTATAGAGGTTAAGGATAATGGCGATGTTCTTCTTACTAATCCTATAGTAGATTTCGATGCTGAGTATATGGCTTCTCATAAGCTTCTTATGCAGTATGAAAAATCTAATAATATACAGGCTATGAAATATGAGTTAGCTAGATTATATTATATGAATTACATTCTTGAGAGAAAGATATATCATAATAAATTCTTATCCAACAAGGAAAAGAATATTAAGACTAGAGCTAGAATACTTAATGACTTTAATAAGTATATTAAGTTTATTCTTAAAGCCGAACCAGACTTTAACTTTGGAGAATACTATAAGGAGTCTGTATTCTATCCTCATACTGTAGAGATTAAGAAGAATACAATTCACTCGTTAAAAAATATAATCAGCTATATATTATAACAATATGTACCCCGTAGGCAATTAAGCCTACGGGGTATAAATAATAAAACGAGAAGGTAAGGTGATATAGAATCACCCCAGAACAATTATTATATTTAATAAAATGTTTAAAAATACTATCTACTGAGCATTTTAGTAAATTAAATTAGAGGAGGAAAAGCCAATGGCTAATATGTATGGACTAAAATATATGACTTATATAGGAGAAGAACTTCATATATATCGTATAACAAGATTCAAGAATGAAAAAACTATTGTACTTACAGATCAGGAGACTAATAATACTGTATTAGTATCTGATGAGGATCTGAAAAGTAAGTATGTATGTTTAACTCCAGATGCATTTATGAATATCTTTACAACTGACACAAAGTCTAATCCAGACTTCTATGTAGCTGTACAGAGACCTGGTCAGCAGATGCCTGAGCTTGTAGCAAGACAGGTATTTCTTAATATGGATTCACGGTTTGCTCCTAGCAGAGATAATAGAATCATTGTAGGAGATTGTATTAATGAGAAATGTAATCCTGCATCAGAGCCTGTTATATCTATAATGGAATTTGAAAAGATAGATGAAGCAACTCAAGTTGCTATCTATATAGAAGATAATCTTGAAGAGATATTAAAGAATATCCCTGCTAAGTGTATGGATGTATTTAATAGCCAGCTTAAGAAAATAAAGAAAGAACTTGCTAATGAGATGACTGATGGTTATTGTGAATCCGTTAAGGAGTTCTTAGAGCAAGTGAATTTCATAATAAAATTCAGAGAGATCTTTAATATAGGCTATATAGATTGGCCTATAGAGATAGATGATTCTTCTTATAATGATGAAGGAGATATCATTCTCAATAATAAGCAGAAGACTCGTCTTGAAGATTATCTGCGTATGCATATAACCGACATTAAGGTTATTAAGTATGGCAAGGATATAGATATATCTAAGACTATCGAAGTATCACATGTGATTGTATCAGATACATCTGATAATATCTATATAATCGCATTTGTTAAAGTATCTGATTATCCTATCGATCAGGATATCGCAAATGCATTTGGCATAATGCAGTAAAGGATAGTGATTGATTATGGAATTTATAAAAGCTGTATTGGAAAATAAAATGAAATTTGTTGGATTAGATATAAAGTTCACTGACCAATCTATATTTCTAATCCACAGTTTATCTAATGGCAATCCAGGATATAGCTTAGTCATCTTAGGAAGTATTTTATATCATACTTCTAGATGTAAATTTGATGAAGCAAATTGTTTGATTCCTCCTGGATATGTAATAAATGCAGAAGATGTATTGAATGTATATCCTTCTTCGGATTATGTCAATGAATCTAAATTAAAAGAGATGTGGCAGGATCAGAAAATGTCAGATGGAACCAACAAAGTCGATACTAAAAAGTATTGGTATAGATGCGCTGGGATTATATAAAAATATAACCTAGTAAACTAAGTTATAATTGTATATCATATCTGTGTATTTCAAGTATGCTTTTTGAACAGCTACTTGTTATATAAAAATTTTTAGAAAGGTGGGCTATTACCATATGGGTACCACAATGAACAACGGCGCAGCAGCAGCTGCAACAAACGACGAGGAGCTCTTTAATCAGGAGCTCGAATTCACTCCAGAGACTTTCAAAGCTTTCTGCAGAGTAATGCGTATCAGAAATGATGAGCTCGCAAGACTTATCAAGATCAAGTACGCAGACGTATTCCATGATCTCAAAGGCGTGAGAATTCAGTTTGTATACGGCAAGTTCGTAACTGAGTTCTACTTTGAGAACAACAATGAACCTGTTCCCGAGGGTAAGATCAAGAATCTTGAGAATCTGTCTTCACCCACAATCTCAGGTTCGAATCTGTTCCTCAAGAACAGACAGCTTCAGCACAGAGTCAATGGTGAAAAGTTTACTCTTACAGAGCAGACTAAGATCCTTCTGGCTGATGTAATGTATGGTGGCAAAGATAATAACAAGCCTAACTCCAAGAAGTGGTTAGAAAATGTTACTGAGATTTGCACACCAGTTCCTGCAAATCCGTTCTATACTACAAAGAACGCAGCAATCGTAATGGTTCGTGTCGGCGGCATTGACCTTAACAGAGTACTGCGTAAGGTGTTTGGAACTAAGATGGTCATCCAGACCGAGCAGGTAAAGACAGACGACGGCGTAGCAGATGCAAACACCTATGCAGAGGCATGGTACAGACCTAAGTTCGATAAGATCGTACCGGGTTCACGTACTCCTGAGCCTCTGTTCACGATCAATATCGACCAGTTCGATAAAGGTCAGGCTGTAGAGATGACCATCAACGAGAATCCGATGATGGCTCAGCACAACGGCGTGTCTATGTACTAAACCAAAACTCCAACGAGAAGGCAAAGAACAGAAAAAGGGTAGGAGAAATCCTACCCTTTAACTGTTTTTATTTTTTGGAAACGAGAGGACGTAATTAAAAATGGAAAAAGAAGTAACTATAGAAGCTTTTAAAGAATTCTTACAAGAGAAGAATATACGTTATGCTATATGGTCTCTTGATCCGATGAAGATTGATTTTATTCAGCTTCTTAAAGTTGGTAAATACACTATACCTATACAGTTTAATAACGGTAAGATGGTAGATAGTGTTAATGAAGATGATTTCCTAGACTCGAATTTAGTAGGTATCTTTGAAGGAGAATATCTATCAGAGAATACTACTAAAGAATATATTCTTGGAATGTATTATAATAAATAATAGAAGGGCGGTTATTAACAATGGCTTGGAATTCAGAAAAAGAAATCTCAATGGAGATTGAAGAAGGATTTGACTTCATATTAGAGGAAGGACAGAATACCTCTATTAACTTAAGAAAGATCTCTTGGAATGGTAGACCATCTAAACTCGATATTCGTAAATGGAGCTACAATGAATCAGGAGAGCGTGCCATGAAGGGCATTGGACTATCTGACGAAGGTGCAGATGAGCTAGCAGCTGTTTTAGTTGAAAATGGCTACGGAGAGACTAGACGTCTTGTAAAAGCTCTTAAAGAGAGAAATTCTGATGAAGAGATAGATATAGAGCTTCCTCCGGAGAAAGAAGTAGAAGATGACGGTGAGGAAGAATACTATGATCCTAGCGAGCTGTTAGGATAATTCCACCCGAAGGGAGCAGATATAATATGAATGATTATAAATATAATATAGATTCGCTACTACTATCATATTATATCAAATATGATAAAATGGATGAGCTCTGTGCTCAATCCATGATGTTTAATGGTTATATCAAACAGGTGAATGTCTATATAGACTTATTCAATATGCTTGAGCCATTATATACAAGAGATATTACAGCTAATAAGAAATATACTATTGTATCTAGTATAATTAATCTGGCTGCACACATAAGACAGTATTTTTGGAAAAGACAGTATTGTGCGACTAGAATATACTTAGTCTATGGTGAGGATACATCTCTTAACCATAGACAATTCTATCAGTCCTTTGGGGATACTAAGTATAGAGAAACTATAGATTTCCCTAGGAAGCATCAGATAGTTACATCACAGTTAGAGATGGTTAAGATTCTTGCAGCATATATACCAGAGGTATATTTTGTTAAGAGGTCTACCAACTTTGCTATGTTTGTGTATAATGATCTAGCCGTTAATGATAAGAATAATGCCATAGCTCCAGTAATAATTACTAAGTCTAAGTATGCTTATCAATTACCATCTATCTTTCCAAAGGTAAAGATATTCAGACCAAAGAAATCTAAAGATGGAGATAGCTCTTATGTAATTACATCTAGGACTGTTCTTAAGCATTTCTTTAAGAATATAAATGCTCAGACTACACTGGAGAGATTTAATGTAATGCATCCAGCACTATTAAGCTTAATGATGACTCTAACTGGATTACCATCGTATAACTTTAATACATTGATGAATGCTACTATGGCTTCTAAATTAGTTATGGATGCTATATCTAATAATAGAATTATTAATGGCTATAATAGTGATATTGACTTTGTATACAATTCTCTCATAGGCATTGATAAATATATAGATCCGACTACATTTAAATACAGATTTAATGCAGTAGATCTATCTACACAGTATAGGATATATAATTCATCAAGTGAATCCAGAGATATAACATGGTTAATTAATCTTAATGACCCAGAAACGGTAAGGGAAATTAATGATAAATATTTCTATGATAATCCTCTGGATTTAAATTCCCTCTAAGGAGTAAATGACTATGAAAAGTATATTTGTTATATCTGGTAGAGTAATGACTAATAGTAATTTGAGATCCTACTATCATAATATGTATGTGCATATTAGAGATACAAGAGCTTCATTCTATTGGGATACTGAAATAGACACAGCTATCAAGTTCAAGTCAGTAGAAGAAGCTAGAGAATGGTGGGAACAGAATAAAGGATGCATTAGCTGTAAGAATCAGACCTTAGATAGGGCTAGTATAACTATACAAAAGCTAGTACCCTATATAATGGAAAGACTATAAAGTGAGGTGAATAGAAATGTATATCCAATTCAAGTATACAGTAAACAATCATTTAGCAGATTTCTTAGATGGAACTGTGTCAGGCTATAAAGGACCAACACTGACTGGATGGTTCAATCAGCAGGATGCAAGGATCCTAAGAAACTGCTCTATGTACGTAGTCGTTAATAGCGACTATACCAATGCTGGAGAAACAAGATCAGATCCATTACTGATAGTGGCAAAGAATCAGGATACTGCTATGCGCTACTATTTTGAGATAACTAAAAAAGAATATGGATCTGTTCTCTGTGAAGCATTAGATAATTGTGGAGGGATAAGTGTAGTCCCTACTGGAGAGGTTATATAGATTGAATAATAGAGGTGGAGAAATCCACCTCTATTATTTTTTGCTTAATTACTACATTTAATTAAATCTAAACTATATAGGGAGTGAATAAAGGATGCCTGATTTAAAGAAAATAGCTTGCTATAAATATAGAGTAGAAATGCATTATATAAATAATGCAAAAAAGAAAACCAGCGAGATTCCCAATGAGTGTATTAAGTCTATTATTATAGATCATAACTTTGAAGAGAACTGTATGCCTGTATTGTATGCTAATATGCAATTGGATAAAGCTCTGATAGATGATATGATTACTAATATAAATGATAATCTTATTCTTATAGCTGTATATAAATATGATAATATAGCAGATATGAGACAAGAGATAGAAATAATAAGAGATAAGTTTATTTACTTCTTACCAGATGATGTAAATAAGACTCCTTCGGCAGACTATAATGATAGTAACATAGATGAAACTCTTGGTACTACATATAGACCTGTGACTATAGGACTTATGTCTTCTACTATGCTTAATAGAAATAAGAGACATATAGAACTTACCGCTAATAATAATACTATCTTTGATTGTGTTAAGTATATAACCTCTGAGTTTAAGAATATGATTATAGAACCATTTGCTATAAATGATGTATTTAAGCAGATTATTATTCCGTCTCAGGATTCTGTTAATGCAGCGTTAAAGTTTTTAAACTCGTATAGAGTATTCTACTATAGTCCTTACAGATATTATCAGGACTTTAACTTTACTTATATAATTTCCTCATCAGGAATGGCTATTTCTAGAAATGATGAGTCATTCTCTAATGTGTATGTGAATATAGAAGATGTGGACTTGTCATCGGCAGACGATGAGGGTATTATAGAAAATAAAACCACAGGCTCTTATGAAGTGCTCGTCAGCTACGCAGATGCGACGGTATACGACAACACAATTCCCAATAAGAGCCGTAACAAGCTTAGGGGCATTAGTAGTAGTGGTGCAGTCGAAAAAACGCTTCAAATGTCAAGTTCTTACTCAAATGATAGAACTAAGACTATTAGATTGAATAATGATAATGATAATATGATATACAATCTGGAAGCAGAAGCTAATAATAATGATACATTTATATTCTTTACTAAGAATGATTTAGATATGGATGTATTTACTATAAATAAAAGAATAACTGTAAGTAATATCCCTAGATATAAAGATAAAGATGGTACATATCTCTTATCTAGAAAGAGAGAATTATTAGTAAGAGAAAGTGATAGCTTTATACTCTCTACTATGATTAATCTTAAGAAGTGTGCTTATGACTCTACAGTACATATTCAACCATATAAGTTCTATATTAATAAAGATAAATAAAATATACCCTAGGGATTGCTCCCTAGGGTACAAATATTGCTTTACTTATTTTCTTGGTTCTTCTCTTCGGTAGTCTTATAATCCTCAGTCTTCTCAGCCTTATCTCTGTTATCCTCAGGATTCTTAGAATTACCAACATAGGATCTTACATGAGTTCTGATAATCTTCATATATGTATTAGCTATATTCTGTACAGCAGTACACTTAGCAGTCAGCATAGCTTTACATACAGTCTGCCAATGCTTACAAGCCTTAGCTACAGAATCCTCATCAGAATCAGAGCCACCCTTAGCATTCTTAGCAACTTCCTCATCAGTGCTATCATTCTCAGAATCCTTATAGCTATTCATCTTAGAAATGGCATTAGTATTAATCTGAAGAGAACCATCTCTTGATTCTCCTTCGTTATTCTGACCTGACTTATCCTGAGTTTCAACTTCGAATAAGTAAGACTCGTTCTTAGTCTCATCCTTTGTAGAGTTCTGCTTAGTGGTATCTGTAGTAGTATTCGTAGAGGTGTTTTCAGCCTTTTGGGATATATCTGATTTTATCTTAGACTCTATAGCAGCAGTAGACTGTTCAAGATGCTTTATATCAGTCTTAACCATCTGATCTATCTTATCAAAGTTATAGCAGAAGTTATACATAGACTTGAAGTTAAGATCAGAGAACTTACCTTTAGATACTTTACCATCTTCAGCTCCAAAGAAGTAATCTTTAAACTGCTGAGCCAGATCCTCATTACCAGTATCGTAATTCATATTAGGAGTAATAATCTTAACTACTTCTGCATCTGAATCAGATAAGCAAGCTTTACCATGAGACTCCCAATTAAACACAGGGAGCTTAGCATCCATGCATCTCTGTATACCTTTGGAGAAATCTCCCACATAGGAGTACTCTATGTCTTTGGGTTTCTTATTAAGAATAATATCCTTATACTTAACAAGATAGTCTTTCTCATCATAGAGTATCTTAGTACAAGACTCCATAAACTTACCGAATATGCCTTTAATGAAGTTTATAAATTTCTGCCAAGAGGACTTAATCTTATCAGATAATTTAGCCTCATTAATAGCTCTTAAATTAGAGTAAGCAGCTTCATTCATAGGGATATACTTAGAGAGATGACGAGCTATAGCTTCCTCACTCTCTATCTTATTATTTATAAATTCAGAATAAGCAGACTCATATAAATAACTATCTACTGAAGTATCAAAAAATACTGTATCCATGATTACTGCTCCTTTCGTTTAGCATCTGTTCTCTGTATCTTAGATAAAGCAGTATAGAGAACGTTCTTATCTTGCTTAGCAGCTTCCTTCATAGCATCAAGCTTAGCGCCAAATGCAAGAGAATGTATATCAGAATACTCTTTAATACGATCGAGCTGATTCTTTACGAATACATCTATCTGATACATTAAGTCTGCAGACATAGCTATTCCTTGCTGAGTACTCTTACCATTTACAGTAGCATTAGATTTAACACCCTCGGGGAGTCTATCTATGAAGGCCGCAGTGTTAAGATCTCCATTTCTGCTTGTGATACTCTTAATCTGATCTTCAAGCTGTCTGTAAGATGCTTCTATTCTCTTATACTCATTCTCTACACTGGTTTTAGTAGCACTGAACCCAAAGAATCTCTCTTTAGCATCAAGAACAATACGTCTATCTGCTTCTATAGTATCTGTCGTATCCGCTCCATCTCTAAATACTTTAAATAAAGCATTAGAGAAATCTGATTCATATATCTTACCATCTTTGCCTAAGACGGATGCTCTGAATGAATCATAATCATTTGCATAATTGATACTCTGTATAGTAGATGCCACACTACCAGCGGAAATATCAATGCTTCCATTCATAGACATAGCCTCGAAAGGATCAAATAAGTTATCAAAATTAAGAGCTATAGATGCATTAGGAATATTAGGACTAAATGTATACTTAAAACCCTCAAACTTAAACTTATCATTATCATTGAAGTCATTAAAAAGCTTCTTATGCTTAGTAAGATACTTCTCTGATCCGACGAGCTTATTGAGATTAGTAATAAACCTCTGGAATAAGCTCTTAATAAACTTAAGAAACTTCTCTATTATCTGTCTTGTCTTGCTAAAGAAATCAGAGAATCCCTCAAGAATAACAGCAGAGTTAGCAGCTTCAGCAATACATGAATAGAGTTTATTCTTACATAAAGCATATTCCATTCTTGACTCAGAGATATACTTTACTGCTGTAAGAAAGTAACTCTCATTAAGCTCCATATTTGTAAGCTTATTGACATCTATCATAGGATCTTCTACACCATCTATTGCAAGAACATCGAAGCTTACAGAGTCGAGTGTGTTCGTAGGATTAAATCCAAATAATTCACTCATTCTATTTATCCTCCTTTGAATTTTTTACTAGTGATAGGCATATTACTAAAGCTACCCCATATAGAAAAGCAGCAGTCGTAATAATTACATTATAGTTATTGAAATGGGATAGCAGTAACTCAGATAGATTATTACCTGTGAGGCCTGCCACAGCCCATGCAGATAATGCTAATCCGTGGATTTTAGATATATTCTGCATACCGAATCTAGAGTCTAACAATGCAGGCAATGTAGAGAATCCTCCACCATAGCCTAGATTAATCACCATCAATAATACTATTATTAGTATATTCTTATCTATGGCTACAGTGCTTACACATAATAGAATACATGAGATAAATATAATAGTATATATTGTGCTTCTGTCTTTAAGCCGATCTGATACAGTAGAATATCCTATCCTACCGAGAGCATTACATATAGCTGTTATAGATGGTACTATACTTACTATAGTTGCTAATGTAGCAGCCGCAGCAAATTTAGTATTAAGAAGCTGTTTCTCATAAGATATAAGCATTAACCCATTATGGATATTTATATAGAATATAAGCCAAATACCCAAGAAGGTTTTATTTTTTAGCATAGATAAAGATTTAAAATTATTATTAGTTTCTTTACTCTCTTTCCACCCATCAGGTTTCTTTAATAGAAAATGACCTGTAATCATCATACAGAAATAGACTATCGCTAATATGACAAACATCACAGCTACGCCAAAACGTTTCTGCAAATACTCCATTATAGGTGTAGCAATAGCTTTAGCCAAGCCGAAACCCATTATAGATATCCCCGTGGCTAATCCTTTATTATTCTTAAACCACAGCATAAGAGTCTTCACTGGAGAAAGATATCCAATACCTAAGCCGATGCCCATAATACAACCATAGAAAAGATATATAAGCATTAAAGCTAATATACCTTTGGTATAATATATAGTAAGACCTGTACCTACCATGCCTATAGAAAAGCATAGAGCAGCAACCATAGATGATTTATGGATATCTAATTCTACTATCTTCCCAGCAAATGCAGCACTCATACCTAAAAAGAAAATAGCAAATGAAAAAGCCCATCCTACAGCGAATGGACTCATTCCTATCTCAGAAGCTATAGTCTCTTTAAATGTACTCCAACAATACACTGTTCCTATAGAGCAGTGTAATAGCAGAGCTGGTATAGCAGCTCTAGTCCATTTGTTATTCATAACTATTTCTCCTTATTGATTCTGTATGCCTTATCATACTCATCAAATCGCTTATCGGGATTACCGATAATAAGCCCTATAAATAAATCCTTAAGAGATCTATTATTAGTTGATTTATAAATTACTCTCCAATAGAGATGTTTTATAAAGTCAGGATCTTTTATACCCTTGGATACATCGGATAACTTATCAAGTTCTTTCTCACATAACTTTATATCTTCTATAAGTACTTTCTTTATCTTAGGATCAAGATCTTCTTTCTTAACTTCATACTTAAGAAGATCTAACTGATCTCTCATTCTGTCACCATTCTTAGGATGACAACTTAAAGGATCTACAATTAAATCTGTTATAAATAAATTAGTAGCATAGATATGACCAAACAGAGGCATATTTTTAAAGTCTCTATCAAATTTCGATTCACCTAATTTAGCCTGAACTGATACAGTCTCAGGACCATAACCATACATAGTAGCAAAGTTATCTGCTTCTTTTTCATCAGCATATGAAAAAGGCTGTAAGGTTAAATCAATAATTGTATTAACTGGATTGAACGCTATACTGAAGATTAAATAGATCACATCTATAAGAATATTAAAGAGTCCTAAAGTAAGTACGTTTAAAATCTTATAAGGTACACTTCTAAGAGACTTTAAAAATTGGAAAGCAAATATAGAATAATTCAATACCGATGCAGTTAATTTATTCTCAGCCTGTATTTTCTGTTCAAGCTTATTACCAATGCTAACCATAGTATTATTTGTTAATACTAATCCTGGAATATTTAGAGTCATTAAATTTAAAGCATAAGCTAATGTAGCATGTAATCTATTATATATACCCTGAGCATTTGACATAACTAAGTTAAAGTTATGACCTATTTCATGCATAATGATAGCCATTACTTCAGCAGTGGTAAAATCAGTGCTAAACATAATTGAATCATATACTACTATAATAGCAGCATAGTCAGCATCCTTATTAAACTTATATCCGTTTTTAGTACTAAAGAAATATTTTGCACTATAAGCTATATCTAATCTATCACTGATAGATAATGTAAATGCATTAGGTTCCATTGAATGCCAGATGGTTATAGATAAACAACCAAATCCGAAGTAATCTTCAAGCATTCTATTTATCTTTAACAGATCAGGATCCTGATTAGCATTTGCTCTCTTGATATTTCCTATAATGGATATATTGCTCATATATTTATTTCTAAACTTATCAAGCTCTTTCTCTATAGCCATTAACTCTGGAGTTTTTCCTATATAAACTTCGTTTAATTGAACTTTCTTTCCTAAAAGTTCTTTTTCTTTTTCTATATTTAATATCATTTAAATGAGCCCTCCTTAATTTATTTTGATTACTAAAATGTTCTGGGTACAAAAAATACCCACTCTAGGATTTCTCCTAGAGTGGGTAGTTATATATCTTAAGTAAGGAATTTCATTTATAATTATCTGATAACTACGTTAGCGAAGATATCGTCAACAGTAGAATCAGAATAAGTAGCAGCCTCATTCTTAGGCTTCTTGTAAGACAGGCACTTAACAGCGAATGCCTTGTACTGTCTGTTTCTGTCCTTCAGAGCGCCAGTCAGTGCACCGAAAGCAGTAGTAAGAGAGTTAGACTTCTCCTTGTTTACTTCGATCCAGAAGTTAGCAGAGGAAGCTATGTTAGCTCTCTTAGTGCTCTTCTCTTCAGAGTCACCCTCATCCTTGGTTTCCTTATCGAACTTATCAGTCATCTTCTCATAAACTTCGATGAGTTTCTGGATATGATCAGTAATAGACTTGCAAGCCTTATTAGCTGCATCGATATCAGACTTAGTGCTCTCGATCTTGCTAAATGCAGTGGTCATGTAAGCATGAGTGATAGTGATATCTTCCTTCTCCTTATCATTACCATAGCACTTGTTGTTAAGAGCCTCGATGAATTCAGCACGATCAAGGGGCTCGCTAGATTCAGCAATTATGCCGCGATCCTTCTCGATTCTATCCTGCTTATCATCTTCTGTAGCAGAAGACTTATCAGCGCCATAGCGGCCCTCACCAGATAAGTTCTCTGTAACACCAGGAACAGTGTTCATCTTCTTAGGCAGAGCTGCAGCATAAGCATCCAGACCCTCGAAGGTGTAACCCTTCAGTTCGAAGTCCTTAGCGCCAGCAATGTTATCCAGAACCTGCTTCTTGTACTTCTTAACGAAGTCCTTGTCCTTCATAACGAACTGGTTCATCATAGCAGCGAACTTCTTGAAGATAGCCTTGATCTTCTCGATGACAGCCTTGAAGAAAGCTACTACCTTAGAGCCAAACTTCTTGAATGCACCAGCCTCGTTTACGAACAGATCCTTACCAGTTTCCTGATAGTACTTCAGCTCAGAGATACCTACGGACTTAACGATAGCGTTATAGTTGCACTCGTTCTCGTATACATGCATCAGAGCACCAGCGATACCGAGATCATATTTACTTTCCTTAACAGCATCAAGATTGTTGTTAGGAGTAACATCAGTATTGAAAATCATAGTTGAATACCTCCTTCTTATTAGTAAAGCAGATCACTAAAGATGGAGCTCTCACAGCACTTGCTGCTATCTACATCTGTATCGATCTTACCATCGACAGGCTCTCTCTTGTAATCATCAGTATAGCTATCAGGATCATAGCTTATAGCATTAGGATCATCAGATACGTCAGCATCCTTTACATCCAGAGAAGCAGAGCTAACCTTAGTGATATCCTCGTCCTTGAAAGCATTGTCGATTACATCCTCGACTTCCTGCTCAGCAGCCTCAGCAACTGCATCCAGATATAAAGCATTTTCCTTCAGCTTAGCAGGATTAGCAACTACAGCCTTCATGAAAGCAGCCTTAAGCTGTGCAGCCTCTTTCTTAGCTACTTCAGTAATAACAGCAACTCTAACCAGAGCAGCTGCATTCTCGATCTGTGCATAGTTATATACATTTGTAGCCTTATCAAGATCAGCCTGATTGAACTCACCATCCTTAGCAGTAGCAGCTTTCTTCTGCTCCTTCTCAGCATCCTTCTCAAGCTTCTCATATACCTTGATAATGGTCTTGTTTGCCTTATCAAGATCTCTCAGATCCTTATCGGAATCTTCCAGCGCGCTGATGATCATATTTATACCGCCGATTTCAGAAATCTTTACGGTCTTAACCTCATCATCTTTCCAGACTTTCTTATTCAGTTCATCTCTGTATTCAGAAGAATCCTTAACCTTGAAGCACTCATTCCAACGATCTTCTACGTTATCATGAGCAGGACGGTTTCCAAGAGCGTCAAGGCTAGAAGCAGCCTCACTTAAAATGCTGTCAAAAGCAGACTCATCTACAGCTCTCCACTTTACTTCAAGATTACTAACGTCCTTCTTACGAACGTCAGCCTTGTACTTCTTAACAAGATCCTTGTTCTTCATAGTAACAGAACGGAATCTAGCTACGAAGTTATAGCAAATGCTCTTGATCTTAGCAACCAGAGCAGTGAACAGCTCCTTGATCTTCTTCCAGATGCCGCCAGCAGCAGCCTCATTCAGAGCAAGTACAGCAGACTCATTCAGAGTTCCTTCTTTTACGCCCATAACTTCCTTAGCATCAGCAGAAAGCATAGCCATAAACATAGCTCTGTCTGCCTGAGCAGATTCGATTAATGCACGAGCGCAACCTATTGCACCTTCATAACCTTCAGCCATAGCGATTGTGCTACCGAGGTTAGTGCTATTGTGATTAAAAATCATAATTCTTCCTCCTTATTAATAGTTTGAATTAATTATAAAAATTATTGATTTTTAGCTAATTAAAAAATGTCATTACTCTTATAATTTACTCTAATGTTTATAATGCCTTTTTTAAAATAGCACAGAAGCGGCAGAATCTGGAGTCTTATCAAGCACTTCAGAAGTCTTATACTTCTTGCTATCCAAAGTCTTTATATCATTAGCAGCTTTCTTTTCACCAGTCTTTGTAGACACACCGATTTTATTAGAAATGGTTCTAAATACATCGGCAACTTTCTTCTGCTTATTAGCTATAGCCTTCTTATCTTTCTCATCACGAGAGAAGCTATTCTCTACATTATAAGCATTCATAGTAAGAAGTGTAGCCTGTGCATCGAAGTACTCTGATACACTAGCCCTAGCATAATAGAAGAAGAAAATAAGTTCTCTAATCACAGGAATGATTATGAGAAGTATACCAAGAATAACAACTACAGAAGATACAGATAAAGCAAGTGTAGTTCCAGCAAGATTGCTAGATGACTGCTTTATTACATAATCCATAGCCTTATCGAAATCACCCTTATCACACATCTTGTTGAATTTCTCAAGATCCTTGAAGAGGATATGATCTCTTGTCTTATTTACAGCAGTCCTATCAAGAGCTATATCATAGCCCTGATCGTCAGGTAGCTTTATAAATTCGACGCATGAAGCTATAAGATATGATACAGAACTTACTATAGATAAAGCCATAGTATTATAGATGATGATAGGCATCTCTACGTTAAGCTTGTAAGCCTTAGTAAAGAGCTCTACTCTATCTACCATATTCTGAAGAGCAATCTGTACAGTCTCCACAGCGTCTGTAGGCTGCTTGTAATTCTGAAGAAGCTCACTCATTATATTGATACAATCAACGAGTGAATCATAGTTATCTATCTTTGTGATATCACCTTTTGACTCAGGAATAGTACCAAAGTCAATATCGTCAACCTTATCAACAATATGCTGATAAAGCTTATTAGAAAGAGAGGTCATTACTGCTCCCTGATCAGCTTCATTCACTGCAAGAAGAATATTTCTTGTCATCTTATCAGATGTATCGAAATACTTCATAGATTCAGTGAACTGTTTGAATCTGAATATGCTAGCATGATCGAAAGACTTAATAGTCTCAGCCTCATCTACCATATATCCAGTGAATCCACTCTCCTTCACAGGAGTAGGTTTATTGTATATATACATATGCACTTTACCTCCTTTCTTTAACGATTTATCTTACTCATAAGATTGATAACTTTCTTATATGAAGAGTCCTTAGCTTCCTTTTCGAGAGAGTCGAAAGTCATAGTCTCAAAGATTCCATCACCATCATCGAATAAGAATCTAGCAACTTCCAGAGACTCATCAGCTATAACAATATCCATTAAGTTATAAGACTCAAGTATGGTTCTTGTTATATAGGACTTTTCCATATCAGTATTATGATACTTCTTAAGATACTCAACTTCCTCTTGAGAAAGTACAAGTGATGTTATAGGACTTGCATCATTCTTCTTAAGAAGCGAGGAGAACTTATTCTTTGTAGCTCTTCTTTCAAGAAGCTTAAACATGCTAGAGTTGTCACTCTTCTTAGCCATATTAATTGCATCAATCTTTGCTTTGTCTATAGCAAAAGCGAAATCCTTAAAGAAAGAAATCTCTCTTGTAGATGCTCTTACAAGATTGAATAATGTATTATTGGTAGAATACTTAGAAGATATTCTAGTAATAATCTCCATAGAGTCCACAGGATATAACTTAGCCTTAACACCAATTATACCAGTAGCAGTATTCTTAACTCCTTCGGGATTTACAGTGGTAAAGTTTACTGTTACCAGTGTAGGCATCAGCTCATTAGCCTTAGCAACATCCTGAGGGAGAAGCTGCTTATTGAAGTATTCGATAGTATCCTTCAATGTAGGATCAGGTGAGGACTTAGCTTTCTTATCGAGATACTTAATAGCGCTCTTAAGCTGCTTGTTATTCGCATCAGTTGAAGCCTTAACATCAGCAACAAGTGTGTCGATGTTAGACTGTAATGCTCTATTCTGAGCAGCAGTAATCTGCTGAGCAGCTCTAATGTCTGCATAATGCTTTTCCATATCATCCTGGATAGCATTCTGACGTCTATTAGCGATCTTATTAAGCATAAGCATCTGTTTTGCTGTATCATTAAGATCAGAATTAGTGTCTTCAAGCTGAATCTTCTTAGGAGTGATATTGATATCACCATTCCTATTAGTATAGCACTCATAGTCATTAAGAGATACTTCATTAAGTGCTGTGGAAAGATAGAAGTTGATATTCTTCATATCTTCCTTAACCATCTCATAAGCATCTCTATCAGTGATTTCGATCTCGCCTGCTTCACTGAGCTTATCTACAACAGTAATGAATTCATCCATAGTCAGACCCTTTGAAATATTGGTATGGAACTGACTTATGTAGTCTTCTAATGAATTCATAGATGTCATATTAATTGAAGCAAACAAAATCCTAAGAAGTGCAACGCACTT
>Ga0310690_10005720_pt1 | contig 16701 bp, 13 predicted proteins | sample AusTroGonzalo_MG_2_FD_207661 | JGI IMG/M metagenome (GOLD analysis project Ga0310690, IMG submission 207661) | Bovine rumen microbial communities from tropical cattle in Woodstock, Queensland, Australia - Gonzalo_04 (v2) (version 2) | ecosystem: Host-associated > Mammals > Digestive system >... | reverse complement strand
CAAAATAGAGCGACAGGACCGCCCATCCGTAATGGCAAGGGTGTAACAAGGTCATCCATTCGTCATTTCGACCATCCTTCAACCATCGTTCGACCATCCTTTAACCATTACATATGGTAAAACTATGGTTAAGTTATTTTAGAGATATATTTGAAATACCCAATGAATGACGTGTCAACGACGACCACAGCATAAAGACACTCTCCTGCGAGATGAACGACAAATAACAAATGCCCACGATTTTTCATGAATTATTTTGTCGGTTGGAAAACATTTCGTATCTTTGCAGTCGCTTTCGAGAGCGAAAGTTGTAAGCAGAAAAAGCATTGCAACAGTTGCACATAACCTCATGCCTTTTCTTATTGTATAAGGTTAATAAGCATTCCGTTGGAGGGTCGGAAAAATGAAGCAAACAATAAAAACATCAATAATATGAAGCAAACCCTTACTCTTTTCGCAAGTTTGCTGCTGGCTGTGGCTATTCCACATAGCGCTAAGGCCTATAGTTTTTCCGCCGTCGCCCCTACAGGGCAGACGCTCTACTACAACTTTGTCACCGGCGGTGTGGAGGTCACGAGTCAAATCACTTATTATCCTTATTACACAAACTCAACAAAACCAACAGGTGCCCTCACCATTCCTTCGAGTGTGACCTATGGCGAGACCACCTATACTGTCACCTCGATACGCAATAAGGCTTTCTGCAACTGCAGCGGTTTGACCTCCGTCACCATCCCCGACGGCGTCACCACGATAGGTAATCAGGCTTTCTATGACTGCAGCGGGCTGACATCCGTCACCATCCCCGACGGCGTCACCACGATAGGCACGAACGCTTTCGGGAATGTGCGGCATATTGAATACCACGGCAGTGCCACGGGAAGTCCTTGGGGTGCCATCTTTATGAACCGCGTGACAGATGGTGACTTCGTCTACAGTGATGATACAAAGCATTATCTGCTTGCATACGTGGGAGCAGGTGGTGCTGTGGCAATACCTTCGACAGTTGATACCATCGGCGAGAATGCTTTCAATGGCTGCAGCGGGCTGACCTCCGTCACTATCCCCGACGGCGTCACTTCGATAGGCGCAGGTGCTTTCTCTGGCTGTAGCGGGCTGACCTCTGTCACTATCGGCAACGGCGTCACCACGATAGGCAATTATGCTTTCTACGGCTGCAGTGGGCTGACATCCGTCACCATCCCCGACGGTGTCACCACAATAGGCAATGAGGCTTTCCGCGACTGCAGCGGGCTGGCCTCTGTCACCATCGGCTGCGGCGTCACAACGATAGGCAGTCAGGCTTTCTCCGGCTGCAACGGGCTGATATCCACAATATATAATGGAACAATAGCACAGTGGGTTGGTATTGCATTTAGTAATAGAGATGCTAATCCTGTAAGTTACTCTCATAATCTGACAATAGATGGTTCTGCAATCACTAATCTTGTGATTCCTGAGAGCGTGACAGAAATTAAACCATTTGTTTTTTCCGGCTGCAGCGGGCTGACCGCCGTCACTATCCCCGACGGCGTCACTTCGATAGGAGAACAGACTTTCTACGGCTGTAGCGGGCTGACCGCCGTAACAATACCCGGCAGTGTCACATCGATAGGCGATTATGCCTTCTCCGGCTGTAGCGGGTTGACCACAGTCACCTATAACAGCGGTGTCAGGCATATTGGCAGTGGGGCTTTTTACAACTGCAGCGGGCTGACATCCGTCACCATCCCAGACGGCATCATCTCGATAGGCGATCATGCTTTCGGCGGCTGCAGCGGGCTGACCACAGTGTACTTTAATGCGGATAGTTGTGCAGGTGTTTCTCAAAACGCTTTTAATCCCCAATATATAAACAGTTTTATTTTTGGCGATAGCATGCGCTTTATCCCTGCACATATATGCGAAAATATGACAAACCTGACCTCCGTCGCCATCGGCAGCAGCGTCACCACGATAGGCAGCTGTGCTTTTGAAAGTTGCAGCGGGCTGACCTCCATCACCATCCCCGACGGCGTCACCACGATAGGCAGCAGTGCTTTCTGCAACTGCAGCGGTTTGACCTCCGTCACCATCCCCGACGGCGTCACCTCGATAGGCAATGGTGCTTTCTCCTACTGCAGCGGGCTTACCTCCGTCACCATCCCCGACGGCGTCACCACGATAGGCGGCAGTGCTTTCTGGCGTTGCAGTAGTCTGACCTCCGTCAACATTGGCAGCGGCGTCACCTCGATAGGCAGTTCTGCTTTCTGTGACTGCATCGGTCTGATCTCCGTCACCATCCCCGACGGCGTCACCTCGATAGGCTACAATGCTTTCCAAAACTGCAGTGGGCTGACCTCCGTAACCATAGGCAGCGGCATCACCTCGATAGATGAGTATACTTTCTATAAGTGCAGCGGACTGACCTCCATCACCATCCCCGACGGCATCATCTCGATAGGCGCTTTTGCTTTCGAGAACTGCAGCGGGCTGACCTCAGTCACCATCGGTAGCGGCGTCACCTCGATAGGCGGTTATGCTTTCTCCAACTGCAGCGGGCTGACCTCAGTCACCATCGGTAGCGGCGTCACCTCGATAGGGTATTACGCTTTCCATAACTGCAGCGGACTGAATGAGATTACAAGCCTGTCGTCTGTAGCGCCTTATTTAGGAACTAATGCTTTCAACAATGTCTCTACAAGCATACCCATATATATCCCGTGTGGCAGCAGTATGTCTTATTCCTCAAACTGGAACTATTTCTCCAATTTCGTGGAAGTACCGGCATTCACATTCTCTGCAACCACGGACGATACCACCATGGGAAGTGTGGATGTCTCCACCCAGCCGACATGCGACGATCCGACCGCCGTTATCAATGCCGTGGCCAACGATGGCTATCTTTTCGACCACTGGAGCGACGGAAGCACCGACAACCCTCGGACGCTGACTTTGACACAGGACACCTCCATTATAGCAATGTTTGAAATTAGAACATTCACCGTAGTGGCCAACAATTCTGTAGGTGGCGGCACCTATCCATATGGCAGCACGGCGATGGTCTTTGCCCTGCCGCAGGTGGACCTGCAGTTTGCTGGCTGGAGCGACGGTGAGACGGCCAATCCTCGTTATATTGTGGTAACAAGCGACACAACGCTGACGGCCCTCTACCGAGCACCCGACACAGTGCGCGTGTACGATACAACAACGGTCTATGACACGGTGATTAACATCGTATACGACACCACGGAATACAACCATTACTATTACGACACCACCCGTGTCTACGACACATTGGTATATGTAAATATCGACACCTTGCACTATTACCAGTATGACACCACATATATTATCGACACGCTGGTGTTCTATGATACCACGTCGGTGACGCATTACGTGTTTGACTCTACGTGGGTGTATGACTCGGTGTGGGTGTTTGATTCTGTTTACATAACTGATACAGTATACTTTTTCGACACGGTTTATATTGAAGTTCCTGTACAGGGTATTGACGGTGTGGAGATAGTAAATGTAAAAGTGTACACACATCTCAACAGGATTACTGTTGAAGGTGCTGAAGGGATGTCGGTAAGGCTGTACGACGTCAACGGCAGGTTGCTGGCGACCAAGATAGAGGATGCCCCAATGACACATTTCTATGTCCAGACATCCGGAGCATACTTTGTGAGGGTTGGAGATTATCCAGCCCGCCGTGTGGTGGTGATAATGTAACGCCGTGAACTAAAGAAGGCCCCGCCATGGCGGGGTATTGTGCAAACGTTAAAGTTTGGTTAAAAAACGATCTTCCGCTCAAAAGGCCTTATATTATATGCACCCACTTCCGGAAATAGGAGGTGGGTGTGTTCTTTGACATGTTGTTTTTTTTCTTTGTGATTGAAAAAAAGTTCGTATCTTTGCAGTCCAAAACCTACGTAGAGAATGAACAAAGTGAAAGTGGGCGTAGCGCAGATGAGCTGCGTCGAGGATAAGGCGCAAAACATTGAGCGCTACACAGAAAAGGTGCGCGAGCTGGCCGCAGGTGGCGCACAGATTATATGCTTGCAGGAGCTGTTCGCGTCGCTCTATTTCTGCGACGAGGAGCGCTACGAGAACTTCAAACTGGCGGAGCCGATACCCGAAGGACCCACGACGCAGCATTTCATGGCGCTGGCCAAAGAGCTGGGTGTGGTGCTGATATGCTCGATGTTCGAGAAGCGTGCCGAGGGCCTCTACCACAACACGACGGCTGTGATTGACGCCGACGGCAGCTATCTGGGCAAGTACCGCAAGATGCACATTCCGGATGACCCGGGATACTACGAGAAGTTCTACTTCACCCCCGGCGACCTGGGCTACAAGGTGTTCAAGACCAAGTTCGCCACCGTGGGCGTGTTGATCTGCTGGGACCAGTGGTACCCGGAGGCAAGCCGCATCACGGCGCTCAAGGGCGCACAGATACTGTTCTATCCCACGGCCATCGGCTGGGACGTGCGGCAGAAGGAGAAGGACAACCGCGAGCAGTATGCCGCATGGCAGACCATCCAGCGCAGCCACGCTGTGGCCAACGGGGTGCCCGTGGTGAGCGTGAACCGCACGGGATTGGAGGGCGGCATGCAGTTCTGGGGCGGCTCGTTCATTACCAACGCCTTCGGGCGCGTGCTCTGGCAGGCTCCGCACTACGACGAGGCATTGCACATACAGACCCTCGACCTCGACGAGACCGACCACTACCGTCGCCACTGGCCCTACCTGCGCGACCGCCGCATAGACAGCTATGGAGACATAACGAAAAGATATATTGACTGATGACTCCTAAGGAACAAGGCTACTATATGCCCGCAGAGTGGGCGAAGCATGAGGCTACGTGGCTCACCTACCCGAAGAACCCTGACTCGTGGCCGGGAAAGATTGAGACCATATATCCGTCGTACCACCTCTTCGTGAAGACCCTCGCCGAGGGCGAGCAGGTGCACATCAACGTGGACGACGAGCAGATGCTGGCGCATGTGCGCGCCGAGCTTGAGAAGATAGAGTGCAACATGCAGAACATCTGCCTGCATGTGATACCGAGCAACGATGCCTGGTGCCGCGACCACGGCCCGGCTTTTCTGCTTAACCGCAATGACGGTGGGAAGCGTGCCATTGTCAACTGGAACCACAATGCGTGGGGCGGCAAGTATCCCTACGAGCTCGACACGCAGGTACCGCTGCGCATCCACGACCTGATGCCGGAGCTGCCGCTGTTCGAGCCCGGCATTGTGATGGAGGGCGGCTCGATAGACGTCAACGGCTGTGGCGACCTGCTTACCACCACCTCCTGCCTGCTCAACCCCAACCGCAATCCGCAGCTCGGACAGGACCAGATTGAGGAGTATCTGCGCGGCTACTACGGTGTGGACAATATCATCTGGCTCGGCGACGGCATCGTGGGCGACGACACCGACGGCCACGTGGACGACCTGAGCCGCTTTGTGAGCGAGGACACCATAATCACGGCGGTGGAAGAGGACGTGTGGGACGAGAACTACGAGCCGCTGCAGAAGAACCTCAAGATGCTGAACCGTTGCCGTCTGGCCAACGGCAAGCAACCCACCATAGTGGAGTTGCCGATGCCCGATGTGGTGTTCTACGACGGCCAGCGCCTGCCGGCCTCCTACGCCAACTTCTACATTGCCAACGGCAAGGTGATATTCCCCACCTACCGCTGTCTGACCGACAATGAGGCGGCCTACATACTGGAGGCCTGCTTCCCCGACCGCGAGGTGATAGGCATCGACTCCACCGACATCATCTGGGGCTTGGGGTCATTCCACTGCCTCAGCCAGCAAATGCCCGCCGTAGGGGAATAAAGGTTACAGGTTACGGGTTACAGGTTAAAGGTTACGGGTTACAGGTTAAAGGTTACGAGTTACAGGTTACGGGTTAAAGAATAAAGAATTATGTCTATCAAGTCTATTCTATCTATAGTTTCTATTATCTCTATCGTTACTGCAGCTAGTGCGCAGAAGCCTTTTATTCCCGACACAGTGACTGCGGGGCAGGCGAGGGTGGACGAGGTGATGATGCTCATCGACGGCAACTACACCGAGGGGCCGGATATGGACAAGATGAGCACTGAGGCCATCAACGCGATGCTCAAGGCCCTCGACCCGCACAGCGTGTATATCGCCGCCAAGGACGTCGAGCGCGCCAACGAGGGGCTACAAGGCAACTTCGAAGGTGTGGGCATTTCGTTCCAGATAGTCAGCGACACCATCGTGGTGCAGTCGGTCATCGAAGGCGGTCCCAGCGAGAAGGTGGGCCTGATGGTTGGTGACAAGCTGCTGCGCATAGACGGCGAAGTTGCCACCGGCGACACCATCAACAATAACTTCGTCTTCAAGCGTCTGCGCGGCAAGAAAGGCACCGAGGTGGTGATAGAGGTGCTGCGCGATGGCACAGTATATCCGTTCCATATCATACGCGACAAGGTGCCCATCTACTCGATAGACACTTATTTCATGGCCGACGACACCGTGGGCTACATACGCCTCACGCGCTTCGCCAGAACTTCGGTGGACGAGTTCCGCAAGGCCCTCAAGGCATTGAAGAAACAGGGTATGACGGCTCTGATTCTCGACCTGCGCGGCAATACCGGCGGCTATCTTGATATCGCCAACAGTATGGCCAACGAGTTCCTGGAGCGCGGCCAGCTGATAGTGTACACACAGGGCCGCAAGTCGCCCCGCCACAACTATACCGCCAACGGACGCGGCAACTGGCGCGAGGGGCGCCTGGTGGTGATGATTGACGAAGGCTCCGCCAGCGCCAGCGAGATTGTCAGCGGTGCTGTGCAGGACTGGGACCGCGGAACCTTGGTGGGGCGCCGCTCATACGGCAAGGGGTTGGTGCAGCGCATGTTCCCCCTGCAGGACGGCGGGCAGATACGCCTCACGACGGCGCGCTACTACACACCTTCGGGACGTTGCATCCAGCGCCCCTATGACGAAGGGACGGATGTCTACAGGCAGGATGTCAACAATCGCTACCGCCACGGGGAGCTTGTCAATGCCGACTCGATACACTTCGCCGACAGCTTGAAGTACACTACGGCGCACGGCCGTACCGTATACGGTGGCGGCGGCGTGATGCCTGATATCTTTGTGCCCATGGACACCATGCGGTTGAGCGACTTCTACATCTCGCTACGTGGAAAGGGCATCCTCAATACCTTCCCCATGCAGTGGGCCGACCAGCACCGTCGCGACGACAAGGTCAAGGACTTCGATACCTATCTGGCCAACTACGACTCATTCGGACTCGACAGTATACTGGAGACAGTGGCTGTGGAGAAAGGTGTGGTGCGTGATGTGGAGAAGGAGGCTGCCGAGCCGGAGCGTACGGCGCACAGCGACCGCTACATGCGGCTCATGCTGAAAGCACAAATAGCCCGTAACCTCTTTGGCATCGAGTATTACTACAAGGTGATGAAAGAGGTCGACGACGGCTATCAGCGTGCGCTGGAAGCTATCAGAAAAGGCTGACGCCCTTAGAGGGCAATCTTCTCAATCTTTGCACGGGCCTCGAGAACGGCTTTATAGTCGTTCATGGCGCGCAGCTGCAGATCGTAGATGCTGCGGGGGCAGTCGGGCGTGAAGGTCAGTTTGCCGCCGTCCCACAGTTTCAGCACTGCCTCAAGGTTCTCCTTGCGGTTGAGCAGGTGATAGTATTCGGCTTTCATTCTGTCCTTGTAGTCGGAGGAAAGCATCAGAGAGGTGATGGTCTGTAAGTCCATAATATTTATTGTTAAGGGTTATTTTATCATTTCTTTAGCTACGCTGAGTGCCTTGTCGAGGCCGTCGGGGTTCTTGCCGCCAGCGGTGGCGAAGAAGGGCTGTCCGCCGCCGCCGCCCTGTATCTCCTTGCCCAGGGTGCGTACCATCTGGCCGGCGTTGAGACCAGCGGCGATGCGGTTGTCGCCGAGCATTATGAGCAGGGCCGGTTTGCCGCCGGTGACGCTGCCGAGCACCATTGCCATATCGGGGTTCTCGTTGCGGAGCGCCATCATGGCGTCCTTGAGGGTGTTGACATCGTCTGCGATACGTTCTATGACAACGGGGTTTTCGGCCAGACGTGCAGCATAACCGCGGGCAATGTCGAGCGCCTTCTGCTTCTTCATCTGCTCCACAGCGGCTTTCATCTCGGCGTTCTCTTCCTGCAGTTTGGCAATGGAGGCGGCGAGGTCCTTGGTGCCCTTGAACATATCGGTAAGGGCCATTATCTGCTCCTGCTGCTCGTCGGCGAAGTCGTTGGCCACCTGAGCGGTGATTGCTTCGATGCGGCGCATGCCTGCGGCGACTGCGCCTTCAGCGATGATGCGGAACGAGCCGATCATGCCGGTATTCTGCACATGCGTACCGCCACAGAACTCAATACTGGGGCCGTACTTCACCACGCGCACCTTGTCGCCGTATTTCTCGCCAAAGAGGGCCATAGCGCCCAGCTTCTGTGCTTCAGCGATAGGCATTGCACGGTGCTCTTCGAGAGGCAGGCACTGGCGTATCATGCGGTTCACGCGGCGCTCCACATCGCGGATTTCCTCATGTGAGAGTTTGGCGAAGTGGCTGAAGTCGAAGCGCAGGCGCTGCGGGTCGACACTCGAGCCCTTCTGCTCCACATGGTCGCCAAGCACTTGGCGCAGGGCGTAGTGCATGAGGTGGGTGGCCGAGTGGTTGCAGGCGGTAGCCTGACGCTTGTCGGCATCCACGCTTGCGTGGAATGTGGCCGTAAGGTCTTCTGGCAATTCGTCAACGATATGCACGATAAGGCCGTTCTCCTTCTTGGTGTTCTTGATTTCCAGCTCGCCTAGTTTTCCTGTGTCGCCAGCCTGGCCGCCGCTCTCGCCGTAGAAGGGGGTGCGGTCGAACACCAGCTGGTAGAACTCTTTATCTTTGGCTTTCACCCTGCGGTAGCGGGCGATGCGTACATCGGCCTCGAGGGAGTCGTAGCCTATGAACTCTTCCTCAACGCCAGGCAGCAGCTCCTGCCAGTCATCACTCTCCACCTTGGCGGCACCGCGCGAGCGCTCTTTCTGCTCGGCGAGACCTTTGGCGAAGCCGTCCATATCGACGCTGAGGCCTTTCTCCGAGGCTATCAGCTGGGTGAGGTCTATGGGGAAGCCGTAGGTGTCGAACAGCTCGAATGCAAAGGCGCCGTCGACAACCTTGTCGGTGCACTTGGCGGCGTAGTCCTCGAAGCGCTTGATGCCGCCGGCGAGGGTGCGCAGGAATGCCTGCTCCTCCTCCAGTATGATGCGCTGTATCAGCTCCTGCTGTTTCTTGAGCTCCGGGAACTGGTGACCCATCTGGTTCACGAGGGTGGGGACGAGTGTGTTGATAAAGGGCTCGGTGAAGCCGAGGAAAGTATAGCCGTATCGCACGGCGCGGCGCAGGATGCGGCGTATAACGTATCCGGCCTTCACGTTGCTGGGCAGCTGGCCGTCGGCAATACTGAAACTCACGGCACGCAGGTGGTCGGCGCAGACACGCATCGCGATGTCGGACTCTTCATTCTCACCATATTTCTTACCACATTTGGCGGCAATCTCTTGTATCAGCGGCTGGAACACATCGGTGTCGTAATTGCTGCGTTTGCCCTGCATCACCATGCAGAGGCGCTCGAAGCCCATACCGGTGTCGATATGCTTGGCCTTCAGCGGCTCGAGGCTGCCGTCGGCCTTGCGGTTGAACTGCATGAACACCAGGTTCCATATCTCTATCACCTGCGGGTTGTCTTTGTTCACCAAGTCTTTGCCCGGCACTTTGGCCTTCTCATCTTCGGGACGTATGTCCACATGTATCTCCGAGCAGGGGCCGCAGGGACCTTGGTCGCCCATCTCCCAGAAGTTATCTTTCTTGGAGCCGCGGAGGATGCGGTCCTCGCTGATGTGCTCCTTCCAGAAGTTGTAGGCCTCCATGTCCATCTCCAGTCCTTCCTTCTCGTCGCCGCCGAAGACAGTGACGTAGAGCCAGTCCTTGTTTATCTTCATTACCTCGGTGAGGAACTCCCAGCCGTAGGCGATAGCCTCTTTCTTGAAATAGTCGCCGAAGCTCCAGTTACCCAGCATCTCGAACATCGTGTGGTGGTAGGTGTCGTGTCCCACCTCCTCGAGGTCGTTGTGCTTGCCGCTCACGCGGAGGCATTTCTGGCTGTCGGTGGCACGGGGCCACTGGCGCTGCTGGTTGCCAAGGAAGATATCCTTGAACTGGTTCATGCCGGCGTTGGTGAACATCAGCGTCGGGTCGTTCTTGATGACCATCGGCGCGCTGGGCACCACATGGTGGTCCTTACTTGCGAAGTAGTCTAAAAAGGCTTTGCGTATTTCGTTGCTTGTCATATCGTTTGTTAGAATTCGTCACGTTCAACCATCAGTATGCCGTTCTGCGGCACGATGAAATATTTCTTGCCGTCGTACTTCAGCTCTACGGCGTTTTTGAGCATGAAGATGGCCATGTCGCCTGGTCGCACCTGCAGCGGCAGGTACTTGGGCTCGCCGTCCGACGGCTTCCAGCTCTCGTCGCCATCGGTGGAGGGCAGGGGATAGCCGGGGCCGCACTTGACGATGTAGCCCGTCTGTATCTCCTCCTTCTCCTGATAGCCAGCAGGCAGCAGCAGACCGCCCTTGGTCTTGTGAGTGGCCACAGCAGGCTCGATGAGCACTCGGTCGCCAATCACTATCAGCTTGTCAATGTTTGCGTTCTGCATTTTATATTGTTTCAACCAAAATGCAAAGATACGAAAAAAATACAATTCTGGAATTTTAGCACTTTTTTTTGGAGAATGGAAAAAAATGTGTATCTTTGCATTTTGATTATATACTAATAAAATACAGAACGTACACATTATGAGATTCGATTTGATTGTTATCGGCAGCGGCCCGGGAGGGTATGTGGCTGCCGTCAAGGGTGCCCAGCTGGGCCTGAAGACCGCCGTCGTGGAGCGCGAGAATCTGGGTGGCATCTGCCTCAACTGGGGCTGCATCCCCACCAAGGCTCTGATGAAGAGCGCACAGGCTTATAACTATGCCAAGCATGCCGCCAACTACGGCGTGAAGGTCGATGCCGTCGAGGCCGACCTCAACGCTATGGTCGACCGCTCGCGCGGTGTTGCCGCCACGATGAACAAAGGCGTCGAGTTCCTCCTGAAGAAGGCCGGCGTCGAGGTCATCATGGGTACCGCCAAGGTGAAGCCTAACCACGTGGTGGATGTCGACGGTACGGAGTATGAGGCCGACCACATCATCATCGCCACCGGCGCACGCAGCCGCGTGATGCCCGCTATGCCGCAGGACGGCAAGCGCATCATCGGCTACCGCGAGGCTATGACTCTCCGCGAGCAGCCCAAGAGCATGCTCGTGTGCGGCAGCGGCGCCATAGGTTCGGAGTTCGCTTACTTCTACCAGAGCATCGGCACGCAGGTGACGCTGGTGGAGTTCATGCCGCAGATATTGCCCAACGAGGACGAGGAGGTGGCCGCACAGATGAGCCGCAGCTTCCGCAAGATGGGCATGAAAGTGATGCCTTCGTGCAGTGTCGAGAAGGTGGATATTGAGGGCGATGTGTGCCATGTGACCGTCAAGGATCTGAAGAAGAACACCGAGACGGTGGTAGACGTGGATGTGGTGCTCAGCGCCGTAGGCGTGGTGACCAACCTTGAGAACCTCGGCCTCGATGAGACCGGCATCAAATACGAGCGCGGCAAGATTGAGGTGGACGACTACTACCGCACCAATGTGCCGGGCTACTACGCCATAGGCGACGTGGTCCACGGTCCCGCGCTGGCGCATGTGGCCTCGAAGGAAGCCATCTGCTGTGTGGAGGCTATCGTAAAGGGCGAAGCCGTGAAAGTCAACTACAGCAATGTGCCCGGCTGTACCTACACCACTCCCGAGGTGGCCAGCGTGGGTCTGACCGAGAAGAAGGCCGTCGACGCCGGCTACGATGTGAAGGTCGGCAAATTCTTCTTCAAAGCCAGCGGAAAGGCGACGGCGGCAGGCAACACCGACGGTTTCGTCAAGGTGGTGGTCGACGCCAAGAGCGACTTGATACTGGGCTGCCACATGTGCGGCGATAACGTGACCGAGATGATTGCCGAGATAGTGGCCGCCCGTGAGCAGGGACTCACAGCCCGTCAGGTAGCACAGGCCATACATCCACACCCCACAATGAGCGAGGCCGTCATGGAAGCCCTCGAGGGTGCCTACGGCGAAGCAATCCACGGATAATAGTTGAGAATTATGACTATAATACCATACAAGAGAGTGAAGGTGACTGAGGGTTTGTATATCAAGCGCTCGGAGCACTTCTACTACAGCGACTTCGGTGTGCGCGACACCGGCACCCACGGCCACAGCGGCCGCCGCTATATTTGCACGGGCGTTCCCGGCACCGGCTTCATCGAGCGCGAAAGCGAGAGCCACAGCTACCATCTGTATGTACGCCATCTGCTCGCCAAGCAGAAGCCACAATACTGGCGTCTGCTGTTTGGCCTCGAGCCCAGCTACAAGAAAGAGCTTGAGCGTGCAAAGGTTGCTTTGTCGCAGGCCACCGATCCTCTGAAGCGGCAGATACTTGACTGCTATGTCAATGCTCTGCACATCGGTGCCAACGAGGAACGCATAGAGCGTGTGATACGCGGCATCAAGGACAAGATGGGCCACAAGAGCAACAAGTTCCAGGTGAGCGTGATGAGCCACTACAAGAACAAGATAAACCAGCTTGGCCACGATATGCGCTCGGTGCAGCTCAACGTGAAGGATATCTGCACGCCAGAACAGTACGAGGCATATCTGAAAATGTGTGAAGCCTTCGAGAAGGTGGCCGGATGCCGTCGCGTATGGTTCGCGAACGAGAAGTCGCGTGAGGTGTACCAGCAGGTGTTTTTCGACATGGGTATTTTCGACTTCATTCGGGCCGACAATATGCTGCCCATAATGCGCGACTCGCGCGGGGTGAACTATTATCTGCTGCCCACGCACCTGATAGTGGCCCGCGACACTGTGGACTTCGACCTGGTGCCGCTGAAGAACCTCACCATCGTGTGCCAGGAGTTGGCCATCCAGGAGACTGTGGAGGTCATCAACAGCCGTCTGGGTGACGCCGCCAGTATGGTGCGTATACCTGAGCTGAACCTCTCGTGGTACTTCAACCATGTGCGCCCCATCATGTATTTTGTGGGTGCCTACGAGGAATTGCAGAAGACGTTGTAAAGGTTACAGGTTACTGGTTAAACGTTACAGATTACAGGTTAGTGAAGAAGCAGAGACATACCTACCGGTTCAACCCCCACACGCTGCGCTACGAGAAGGTCTTTGTATCGTTGCGTGACCGCGTGAAGCGCATCAGTTTCAACGTGCTGCTTGGCGTGGTGATAGGCGTGGTGGCCGTCATTGTGGGTCTTCAGTTCATGGAGGCCCCCAAGGAGAGGGCGCTGCGGCGCGAGGTGGCGCAGTACAAGCGCCAGCTGCGCGTGTTGGGTGACCGTGTGGAGAGGGCAGAGGCGGTGCTCGCCGACCTCGAGGAGCGTGATGATGTGCTCTACCGCTCCATATTCGAGAGCGAGCCTGTCAGCCAGGAGCTGCGTCACAGTGGCATAGGAGGTGTGGAACGCTACGCCGAGTTCGACAAGATGGACAACGGCGAACTGCTTAAGCAGACCACCATGCAGGTGGATGACCTGACGAAGCGTCTCTATGTGGAGTCCAAGTCGATGGACGAGCTTTACAGTATGGCTCGCACCAAGAACGAACGTATGGCCTCGATGCCCGCCATCATGCCTGTGGCAAAAACACAGGGCAAGGTGATAAGCGGTTTCGGCATGAGGTACCACCCGATACTCAAGTACCGCCGCCTGCATGCCGGCATCGACATCACGGCGCGCCCCGGTACACCAATCTACGCCACCGGCGACGGCATAGTGCGTGTTGCCGGCCGCAACCCGCAGGGCTACGGCGGCTACGGCGTAGTGGCGTTGATAGACCACGGCTACGGCTTCCAGACACTCTATGCCCACATGCAGGGCGTAAAGGTCAGAGTGGGGCAGAAGGTGAAACGCGGCGAACAGATAGGCACCGTGGGCAGTTCGGGCATGAGCGCAGGCTCACACCTGCACTACGAGGTGATAGTGAACGGCAGGAAGGTCGACCCCGTCTACTATTTCGGCGGCGACCTCACCCCGCAGGAATACGAGGAGGTGCTTGAGCTGGCCCGCCAGGAGAACCAAAGTATGAGTTGAAAAAGGGTTTAAGAGTTTAAGGGTTCAAGAGTTTAAGGGTGATGGAAATCAGGATTGACGATAAGGCCGGCTATTGTTTCGGAGTGGTGAAAGCCATCGGCACCGCCGAGGAGGAGCTGCACCGCGACGGCAGCCTCTATTGTCTGGGTGACATTGTGCACAACAGCGCCGAGGTGGAGCGCCTCTCGAAGAGCGGCCTCAAGGTGATTGACCACGCCCGTATGCAGGCTTTGCCGCAGGGCAGCAAGGTGCTCATACGTGCCCACGGCGAGCCGCCGTCGACCTACCGCACGGCAGAATCTTTGGGTATACACCTTGTCGATGCCACTTGCCCTATTGTGCTTGCCCTCCAGAGCCGCATCAAACGCGGTTACGAGGAGATGAAACAGTGCGGCGGCCAGGTGGTCATCTTTGGCAAGCAGGGACATGCTGAGGTCATAGGCCTCAACGGTCAGACGGACGGCACCGCAATCATTGTCAGCAATCCCGACGAGATAGACGCCATAGACTTCAGCCGCCCCATACGCCTCTATTCGCAGACCACCAAGAGCCGCGAGGACTACCGCCGCCTGATACAAAACATAGAAGCTCGCCTGCCGAAAGGGGCTGACTTCATCGCCTACGATACCATCTGCAACAGCGTTGCCGGCCGCACAAAAGCACTGGCAGACTTCGCCAGCTCCGTCGATGTGTTGCTCTTTGTGGCGGGAGCCAACAGCAGCAATGGGCACTACCTGTATGAATACTGCCGCAGCGTGCAGCCGAAGACCTACCTCGTAGGCTCTGCCGCCGAGGTGCGCCACGAGTGGCTCGAAGGGGCACAGCGTGTTGGAATCAGCGGCGCCACATCGACGCCCCGCTGGCTTATGGAAGAAATTGCAGCAGCATTATGACACTGGACAGACTGATATTGACTAACTTCAAGAACTACGCAGAGGCAGATATTCCACTTTGTGGCAATGTCAACTGCTTCGTTGGCAACAACGGTGCCGGTAAGACCAACCTGCTCGATGCCGTATACTACCTCTCTTTCTGCAAGAGCTATTTCAACCCAGTCGACGTCCAGAACATAAGGATTGGCGAGGAGTTCTTCGCGGTACATGGTCATTATGGAACCGATGTCGCCAGTTGTGTTGTGCGTCGCGGTAAGGGCAAGGAGATGCGCTGGAACAAGAAACCCTACAAGACACTTGCGGAACATATCGGCAAGGTGCCGCTGGTTATGGTGTCGCCTGCCGACCAGCAGATTATAACCGGTGGCAGCGAGGTGCGCCGCCGCTTCATGGACGGCGTGATAGCGCAGACCGACAGCGAATACCTGCAGCACCTGCTGAGTTACAATAAAGCCCTCGAGATGCGCAACAAGCTGTTGAAGCAGATGTGGGACGACCGCATGTGGGACGAAGGTCTCGTCGGCGTCTATGACTCGCAGCTCGTTCTCAACGGTGAGAGCCTGTATGCTGCCCGCCGCCGCTTCATCGAGGACTTCCGCCCGCTGTTCGAGGAGTATTACCATTGGATAGCCGGTAGCGATGAGCCGGGCTCGATAGGCTACAGCAGTGACGAACGGCCATTGACCGAACAGCTTGCCGCAGCCCGCCAGGCTGACAAGTACGCGCAGTACACTACCGTCGGGCCGCATAAGGACGACCTCACGCTCAATCTCGTCGAGGATATGAGCGTCAAGCGTTTCGGCTCACAGGGACAGCAGAAGAGTTTCGCGCTTGCTCTCAAGTTGGCTCAGTTCCAGTACATGGAGAACCGCTGTGGGCAGAAGCCCATTCTGCTGCTCGACGACATCTTCGACAAGCTCGACATGCTGCGCGTCAAGCAGCTGATAGCCCTCGTGGGCAGCGAGCGCTTCGGACAGGTGCTCCTCACCGACACCCAGCCGGGACGCGTGCAGGCTATCTTCGACGAGCTGCCCAACTTGGAACATAGATTATTTGACGTAAAAGCAGGGGAGGTGTGCGATGCAACCCGATAGACCGTTGGATTACTACATCAGCCAACTCTTCAAACAGTTGGACAAGGCCGAGTTCGCCACCGAAATGGAGGTGCAGAGGGCTTACCGACTGCTGGCCGGTGACCTGATATACAAGCTCACTCCGACGATAACCTACCGCAACGGCACTTTGCGCCTCCGCTTCGCCGCCGCTGCCCTCAGACATGAAATGACGATGCGCCGCGAGAGCCTGCGCCAGAAGATGAATGGCGAACTCCACGGCGACGTGATAAAAAAGATTGTGATAGTATGAAGAAACTCTGGCAGGCACTGATGCTCGTGAGACGTTGCGACCCATGGTCGTTCCGTCGCAAACTGCTGTATGTAATACTGCAGAGTGTGCTGCCGCTGGTGAACCTCTATATCCTCAAGCTGCTTGTGGACAGTGTGGAAGCCGGCATCCGCGGCACCGGCGAGCCGCAGGCTGTGGTGCCCTACTTGTT
>Ga0310690_10005719_pt1 | contig 16701 bp, 8 predicted proteins | sample AusTroGonzalo_MG_2_FD_207661 | JGI IMG/M metagenome (GOLD analysis project Ga0310690, IMG submission 207661) | Bovine rumen microbial communities from tropical cattle in Woodstock, Queensland, Australia - Gonzalo_04 (v2) (version 2) | ecosystem: Host-associated > Mammals > Digestive system >... | reverse complement strand
GCCTGTCGGTGTTAATGTTTACTAGAGAAGTACATCTGTCGAAAGCAATCAAGTAATTAGTGATATTATCAAGAGTGTTACTCTGTTCCCAAGTTGTAAGAGATGTACAATTAGCAAAACAACCTTCCATATTAGTTACACTATTAGGGATATTAGGTGCGGTTGTGAGAGATGTGCAATCAGTAAAACAAACACGCAAATTAGTTACACCATTAGGAATATTTGGTGCGATTGTAAGAGATGTACAACCATTAAAACAAGCTTCCAAACTAGTTACACCATTAGGAATATTAGGTGCGGTTGTGAGAGATTTACAACCTTGAAAACACCTCAATATATTAGTTACATTATTAGGAACATTAGGTGCAGTTGTAAGAGTTATACATTGGCTAAAACAATAACTCATATTAGTTACGCTATCAGGAATAACTGGTGCAGCAGTGAGAGATGTACAACCAAAAAAACAATTTTCCATATTAGTTACACCGTTAGGAATAACGGGTGATTTTACCAATTTTCCACATAACTGAAAACAGTATTGCAAACTGTTTACAACTGGTAAGGTAGTTGCTTCTAAATCTACATATTTTGTAGAGTTAGTTTTTATAACATTTCCAAGGGTTCCTGTTGTTAAAGAAGAACCTATATTACTTGCAGTTAGGCCTGTAATATTTAATTCATACGGAGTATCTGCTGTATTTGTAGGTTGATTCTGCAACCAAGTATTTAAATCTTCAAATGCTACTGTAACTACTGCCATATTATTCCTCCGTAAAAATCCTGTTTGAAATCTGTGCTGCAGTCAGTCCAAGATAAGCACCAACAGTGCTCTGGTCTTTTGCTTCTGACATCAAATCGTTATATGCTTTTGCATTATTATCATCTACTGCACCTGTTATTCTAATCATCTGTTCGTTATTTGGCTTTACCATATTTGACTTAGAGAAGAATACCAGAGTGCCTGTGTATGAACTAATATCCTTTTGAACTGTACCTTCAAAACTCTTAACAGAACTAATCTGTTTTATAATTGCGTCATCATCGTTTTGTACTATCCCACCAGTTCCACTTAAACTTTCTGGGTTGCTATGACCACCTTCTTCATAGAACGGATGCGAACTGTCATCGAAGTGGTAAATAGTACCAGTTACTTCAACACCGATAACAGGAGCATCGTCAGAGTTTGTGATAACCATATTGCCGAGTTCGTCTGTGCGAACTTCTGCCATATTCTGCCAATCTTCAACACCTTCGGTTTCGCTGACATCTTGTTGAGCAATCACACCAGTAGAAGTAAGTGCCAAACGTTTCTTTGGGTCTATTTTATCATAGATGTATGTACCCTGTTTGAAACTTGCATCACTTCCAGATGTAAGCGTAATGTTACCTGCCTGCAAGGTTATGAGATACTGACCTTCGTGGTCTGGGTCTGGCATTACTTCAAGGAACTGGTCATCACCACCTACACGGAAACTTCCTTTCTTTACACCACCTGCAACTCCACTATCTTCTGCTGACAAGTCAGACAAAGCCCAGAAGTTCTTCCAGTCTTTGAACTCACCCATACCACCTTGTGAAATCATTCCAAGGTTAGCATTAATGGCTGAAAGTTTTTCTACGTACAAATCCTTGTAATGTTCGTGGCTGTGAACAACGTCAGAGATATTTGTAGGCAGAGCGTTTATTTCAATATCGTTCACAAGGTTGCTTAAGTTACCGCTTTCATTTGTAAGCTGGATTGCATATCTGTAAACAGTAGGAACCATTAAACTCTTATTGAATACCTGTTCCCATTCAACTTCATAATAATCGGTTCCGCTTACTACCGATGTGTCCGTAGTAAGAACATAGTGGCCGTCATCAAGTTCATACCAACCAAGTTCAAGAGGATTCTCTTCACCGCTAGGAGTAACCTGGCTGCCGACACACATATAATAATAACCTTCTGTAAGTTCTGAGGTACTTGGACCAGTGTAATGGATAATCTGTCCTTCAGTTGGAGAGACTGGCTTTACTGCACTGTCAGGTACATCTTTTGTAAATGTGCCGGTGAATACATTACCTTCCTTAAAGATACGATATGTCTGACCAATCAAAGGAAGTGTGTGAGTAATCTTAGTTCCAAAGCATTCAAATGCGTTGTCAGTTTCTACCCAGTCAGTTCCGTCATATTCATAGTAATGGCCATTTACAAACTCTTCTGTTGTTGTACCAGTGTAAATTACAATGTCACCTTCTTGTGGGTCTTGTGGCATTGTTTCTACTTCTGGATACTGCTTTCTGTAATGAGGCTCGTTGTCCTCATCTGGAACTGTCCATACTGGTTCTTCAAACTCTGGAATATAATACTTGCTGTCTGGAGTAATTCCTAATAATTGATTGAAAGACTTGTTTGTATCTGAGTCTATATCGGTATTACCCATTAACTTGATCTGCACACGAGTTTTAAGAGTTCCGTAGAACTTAAGATTTGCATTATACAAAGCAGTAAGAATAGCAGTTCTATCGAGCACTTCTGTATTTACAGTAATGTGCGGTGGAATCCAAGTAAGATACTTCGATGTATTAATTGAAGAAAGAGAACCAGAAGTTGAGTTATGGCTTGAACCGTTTACTGCAGTTACAGTAATTCCCCAGCTTGCCAAGTCAGTTTTCTCTGGATATCCATCAACACTTCTGTCGAATATATATGTAAATCCCTTTGTATAAATTGCTGCAGGAACTGAACCTTGAGTACCAGTAAGAGCTACGGTGTAATAATTTGTTCCATAACAATCACTGTTATCAGTCCATTCAAAAGTGATTGTATTTTCCTCTGCAAGAGATTTTGTTACAACAGGTGCTGAAGGAATCCATGTCTTATAATCATCATAATTAATTCCGAGCTCTGCACTTGGGGAAGTGTTACCGCTTGAGTTTGTAACTGTAAGTTTTACTGTATAATTATCAAGAGTAACAGTTCCGGCTGGCAATCCCTGGCCGGCTTTTTCTGGATATCCATCTACGTTAGAAGCACGGTTGAATGTGTAAACTGTGTTAAGGTCAGTTGTAACAAGAGTTGCTCTAAGAGCATTGTTGTATTTTACTTCAACTGTGTAAACGTTGGTTCCATATAACTGACGGCTGTTAGCACCAGTTGCAGTTGCCCATTCAAAATTAATTCCACCCTCATTAGCGTCTTTCTTTGAGAATGAAGGTGTAGCAGGTGTCCATGTTCCGTATGCATTAAGCGAAGCATTAGAGAGGAATACGTAATCAGACCAGTTACTTGTTACTTTCTGTCCCTGTGAGTCTGCATACATACTTACAGACTTTGCTCTAATCTTCCAGTAAGCAAGGTCTTCTCGTTCTGGATATCCGTCTACGCCTGAATCACGATTGAACAGATAAAGTCCAGAGTAAGAACCCTTTACTTCGAATGTAGAGTTATTTGAACGAGTAATTTCATAAAGAATATAATCAACGTTATTTACACCAGTAGTATCTGCAGAACAACCAAACTTCAATCCGTCCCTGTCTACTGAGAAACTGATGTTACTTGGAACTGGAGGAATACTACCCAATGTTTCGTCAATCATTCCGGCAGCCTGTGTTGCAGATTCTTGAATTGCCTTTACAAGCTGGTCTTGAGTAACATTGTTTGACAGAGCAAAATGATTTTCCATACTTCTGTCTGGAAGTGTCATATTGTTCTGGAATGAAGGAAGTTCCTGTCCACAAGTATAAAGTCCTTCGTTGTAAGCGAGTAATGTCAAATCATACTTCTGCTTTTCAGAAGGTTTAATCTTTACAATACGATATGGTGAAGTAATGCTTCCAACTTTACCGAAGCTCAGGATGTTTCCAACTTCCGGCTTGATTACATAGTAATCGTTTCCGTTAGGATCAAACTGTGATTTAGAAATATTTACTGCAAGCAAAACAGTATTTGTCTTACCTTTAGTTGCAGTATAAGTTACGCCACCTACGTCCTTAGTAGTTCCAACAGAAGCAATTCTCAAAGTAACACATCTGAATTCCTTGTACTTGGAAGGCTGCATAACAACACAACCAAAGTCTTCGCTTCCGTCCAAATGATAAACATCGTCAATTACAAATCCGTAGATGTAGTTATCATCTTCAATTAACTGAGTAATTCTTCCGCCATGCTCTTTACCGATAAGCATTGTGTCGCTCTGAACAAGAACAACGTCACCGAGGGTATAAGTTGCTCCTTCCATTCCGAGCTGAATATTTACACCCTCTCTATTAAGGATGCGGTTAGCAAGAACATAACCTGCCAAGAACCAAATCTGATTATTGTTTGTTACGAACTTAAATCCATAAGGCTCAATTGCACCAAGAGGTTCTTCTTCAGACTCTCCGTCAGCCATGCGGTATACCTGATTCTGTTCATAACCGTCATTTTCATCTGGGAATGTTACCTGAATACCAGACGGTAACTGAGAGAAGTTCAGAGAGAAAGAAGACTTAAGAATGTTCTTCTGATTGATAAGTCCTACTGGATATTTCTCACTCTTATCAATTACGATAAGGATTCTGTTCTTCTGGTCTCTTGTATAAACTGCCTGACCTGCAATAGCAATATTAGAGAGAACATTTTCAAGAAGTTCTGTCTGATAGATGTAAGCATTTGCAGTAAAGTAAACATATACAAGATCGCCGGCTGCATGACGCTCTTCTTCTCCGTCATGGTTGTAGTGATAGCCGGGATATGTGTAAGTAGAACCGTCACTTCTGTTTTCTGCCCACAAGAACCACTTGGTAAATGAATTGATATTGAAGTCAAGGATTCCATTTTCAGAATAATTACTCTGAGAATAGCCAAGAGCATCATTGCCAAGATGTGGTCCGATACCTGCATAAAGGAATACTGAAGCAACGTTGTTATTACAGTAATTACGAGTTCCGTCACAGCCAGTGTTGTATACGCCATTTGTCATATCTTTATTTGGAATATAGATACGACCGTATTCGTCTCTGTGTGAAGGAATATCAATTACATCTTTTAATATCTGTTCAATAAAGTTGTTTCCAGCAGGTAAGCACTTAGCGTCTGTATATCCGGCCTGTCTTCTTGCATAATACTGCTGTTCTGTAATGTCCTGGTAAACTTTTTTGTTATCTACTGTTACAAGCTGAACGTATCGATTCTTCTTTATAACATTTTCTGGGAACCACTTCTTCTGAGTCTTGTCATAATAAGGAGCAAATGACTCTGCGATACAAGAGAACTTCTTGATAGTATTCGATAACTGATCAACGCTATCTGTCTTTGCCTTTAATGCGATAACACAGAGTTTTCGCATATCCTCTTCTGAAAGAGGTCTCTTCTGAATAATTCTTGGATTATTGCTCTTAAGCAGTTCATTACCGTCAATCATTGTTGAGGTGAGTGTAGTCCAAGTAAAGAGGTCGTTGAATTTATATGCTGAATGTTCGTTTGTGGAAACTGTCTCGTCAATGTAGTTTGGAGAGATTCTGACAACACGAACTTCAATACTCTTTGTTGTGTTTGTACTGTCATAGAAATAAGACTTAAACTTATTAAGGAACTCTTCATCAGAGTCACCGGCAGCACGAAGATTTGCTTCAGCCCATGCAACAAGGTCAACTTCAGTTGTACAGCGGAATTCATTGATACCAGTGTGGTCCTCGTCATCACCACCAAGTGGCTGAAGGTTGAATGCTTTACTACCCATCCAGAATTGATTTACTTCTACTGGATAATCATTTCCTGTGTGTGCAGCTTTATCTGCTTGAAGGTCCTGCAGCGAAAGATAAGAAGCCTTAATTCCATTTCCAACGCATACACAAACAGGATAATAAAATGGAGTTCCACCAATGTCTGTATATCCTTGATGAGTTGCACTTGCGTATCCTCCGCCAAAAGAAGAAGACTGAGAAATAACTCTAACACCAATGAAACGAGTAAGGTCTGTTTCGTGAATGACCTCTTCGATAGACATTGTGGTTGTATTAGCTGGATATGTGTAAGTCTTATAATAAGAAGTGCTGCCTCGTTTGTATTCCACCATAACGGTGAAATCACCATCAAGCTCAATACCTGTGTGAATATTCTTGATTGTAAGAGTATAACCATAAGAAGCGGAAGTTGTGTCTGCAACGTAATCAAAACGGAAATCAACACAAACTGACGGCTTGACCTTTCCACTCCAACCCATGTTCACGCTGTTGATTTCATCGAATGAATGCCAGTAACGCTTAGTCTTGTACTGCTGTGTTTCTACATCGTACTCCTGTTCATACTGGTGTCTGTTATAATCGTAAGTAGGTAAAGCAAACCCTTCGCCTGCGTATGCTCCATCTGCCTTGTCGTTATCTTCAGAGAATACACGCCACTGAATTGCAATCCACATCGGAATCTTGCTGTAGTGCATTGAGCTTACTTTATCTACAGTTTCAGAACGTGTCTTATACAATCCCTGTGCAAAGTCAAGTTCAACCTTAAGGGATTTAGGGAACTGTTCAGAGAAATAAATAGGATTGTTTCTTAAACCGTTCTGTAATCCAAGGCCTTTATATGAGATGTTATTTCCTTTATCAATATCTTCGAGAGTTCCGTCTGCAATGAACAGAACATTTGCTTTAATATCATTCTGAAGTTTTGCATAAGGATAGATAGCACCGTAATTTACATCTTCGTTTGGAGTCTGCTGAAGGATTTCAATGGTAACATCATTGTTCTTCCATACGTTTGTAATTTCGCCTACGTCAGTTCCGCTTCCTGCGTTTTCATCTGTACCATAAAGAGTACCAGACCAGATATTCTTTAAGTTAGGGTTACCACTCCATCTCTGGTTATGAGCGATAAACTGGTCTCCCAGCTTAAGGTCTGTAATTCTAAGAGGACCGTAACCAACACAGTAAAGAACGTTGATGTAGTTTTCTTCACCATGAGCACCAGAAATATCATTAAATGGAGAACCAATAATAAATGGAACTGCAAGATGTTTACCAAGTACAGTAGGATATGGCTGATTTGTAAGAGGCTGGTTTGTAGCACCACGAACATCTGGAAGCCGTTCCGAATCAATTCCTTTTTTGGCAGAAGATGAGTCATCAATTTTTATACTATCAGCGATGATGCCACCAACAATACCACCGGCAAAGAATCCAATTACACCGCCAATAAGTGCACCCCACCACTGGCCAGTAACTTTAAAGCCTGCAAACGCTCCTTCAAAAAAACCAATTACAGCACCAAACCAGCTCCAACCATTTCCACCACCGGCAGGTGTAATTACGATTTCTACAACATCATTCTTCTGTACTTCATAATCAAGTGCAGCATCTTTTCCATTTACAAGTACAATTGCGTTTAATGTTTCCGTATCATCTTCAATCGGAGCATAGTATGTCTTACCAGTTTCAAGATCATAACATTCAATGAGTGTTCCTTCATAAACATTCTCATCTACGTTCTTTCTGATAATAGACTCAATGGAAGTTCCTTCATCAACACCAAATGTCTTATAGCCTTTTGAAAGAATGTTATCTAAAAGTTTTACTGTAGCCATGTGTACACCTTCCACTGCTTTCTGTAATAATTCTCAAGCCTTGTTACTCTTACGCCGCCTAAGTCAGCGTGGATAAACAAGCCTTCTTCAAGAATGACTCCGATATGAACCATTCTTCCGTTTTCATCTGCAAACAGAATCAAGTTTCCAAGTTCCTGTTCGTTTGTCTCAACAGTCTTGTCGCTCATACGACTGCAGACTGCATCAACGTTATCTGAGAAAGTCTCTGGACAGGCTCTTTCATACCAGATGTCGTACAGCTCATGTCCAAGTCTTCTCGAAACTTCTATCGCAAGACCATAGCAATCAAAACCTTCTTCAACAGAACGACCATGATTTTTGAATCTTGCACTTAGTAAGTCATCAATTACTAACTCATTCATTAGCGTTCACCGATGGCAATTTATCTTTTGTAGCAATGTTTCTTGGAACGTTAAGTTTAAGAACGTCCTTACAAACAAGGCTTAACTGTGCGGTGGTTCTACTGTATGTAGCCGACTGCATCTTTGCTTTGAGTTCATCAAATGGGAAGAATCTGTAGGTTGTTACTTCCTGGCCACCTTCATTTACAGTGGTCTTCTTTGCAAAGGCAGCAACTACAGTTACATCACACTCAACCTGTACAGAACGGAGAATCTCTACAATACGTGTATCAATTGCAGAAATGGTAATTGAAGCCTCACCAATGTTCTTTCCATTTTCTTCCGGCGGTGTGTAATTAAACTTACATGGAAGGTATTTCTTACCCTGGTATATAACCGGGTTTGAATCATCAATAACACGGAGATACATGTTCTCCTGTTCATCAGAACCGTCAGCCCATTTAATGTCTGGATTGAAGATTTCCATAAGAACTGGAATATGACCGTCTGTATCTTCTTTCCAAAGTTCTTCCATTGCAACTGTGCTTATATTTTTCATCGTGATATCCTCTAAACTGTAAACTGGTTAGTAAACTCACCAATTCTTACTGTGTATGTTCCGCTTTCTACTTTAGGAGTGAAATAAAGTTTTGCTGTTACATCTCCGTCAAAAGTGCAGTAGTTAATTGTTTCAACTGACTCTGAACCAGAACCTTTTTTTATATAAACTGTCCATGTGTTTACTGTTGGTTCTGTCTGTGGAGTAGAAGTAAGAATTACATCAACACATCCGTTTTCTGCTGAGATTCTCTGTACTGTTGAGGTTTCGTCTGGGATAGTGAATGAACCAGTTGCATAGGTTTCCCATGTCATTGTGATCTGCAGTTCAGTTCCACTTTTAGAACCTTCTACCGCAGATGTAATGATGTAGTATTCGTTATCTGGAAGTTTTGCTGTCGGGTCATGATTTGCTATTCGCTGAATGATATGTTCGATATCTTCCTGCCCTTCTCCGTTCTGTCTGTTTGAATTAATGAGAATGGCCGGGAAGATAAAAGGATTTACACCATAACAATGAACGTATTTATACCAGGCATAGAAACGTTCAAGTTCAGTAAGTCCGTTATTATCCTTATCAACAAAGTTGAAGTTCATAGTAACGTTGTATTTATCCGCAGGGTTAGCACTTACAAGACGTTTCTTTTTCTGTCCACCAGCTTCAAGACCGTCTTCTACTGTGGCACCCTCACCTACAGTTATGCTTGTTGAGTCGATAATAATTTTATTTACATTACTAGCCCATCCAATATACATAACTGTATATTACAGTGAGAAAAAAAACAGATTAAAAAATTAGGCAATTACTGTTCTACCATTGAGTCTGGCTTCTCGTGCATTGAAGGCTTCGTCACCCTTAGATGTAGCAATTACTTCCTGAACCTTACTTTCGATGATAGCCTCGAAGTTGATTGTGTTAGACTCTTCATCATAAGAAGACCTCTGCTGAGTAACTCTTACGCCAGTAGACTTATCAACAACAGAGAAGTTGATTGTAGGAGCACCACCACCAACCAAGGTTCTAGGAGTCTTTGTTGCAATCAGATAGTCTTTAGGGTCTGTAGTAACTACGTCACCACGAGGTGTAATGATTGCATCGTGTACACTCTTAGTAAAGTTTTCATTTGCGGAAATAGCCTTTTTATGACGAACTGTATTCTCGTAGTAAATAGCATCTTCACGAGCCTGTTTGAGAAGGTCCGAGAGGTCTTGCTTAATCTTGAGGAGTTTCTGATATTCGTCATCTTCTTTACTGCTGTCTTCTGTTTCTCCATCTAAGTATCCACCAAGGAATGAAAGTCCACCACCTGCAGCGGCAATAGCAAGACCGAGTAATACTTTCTTTTTATCACCAACACTTGAGATTGCAAGAGAAAGACCGGCTTGAGTAATCATACTTCCCATATTCTTAAGCATTGAAGCAGACATTGCAGCAAGATTTTTTCCAATTTCTGCTGAGTCATCTGCTGACGTTGCCAATGTCTTTCCCCAAGTTTCAAGAGTAGAAGTCAATGCAGAAGAAGTAAAGTCTCTTAATATATCTCCTGCTTTCATTCCAATACCATCAAGAGCACCGAGTATTTCACCACCTTCCTCTCCCCATGTGAGAGCAATCTGCTCACTGAGGGAAAGCATTTTGGCGAGTGCTTCATTGGTCTTCTTTAATGGGTCAAGGTCTTCTTCAGAAATAAGCTCAAGTTTTGTTGCAGCCTGTTTTTCTGGAGAGAGCTTATCATAAGCTGCCTGTCTCTTGGCATTTATATTAGCAACAGTATCTTTTTCGGCACGGAGTTTTGTTGCTATATAATCAAGCTGGTCAGATGACAATTCCTGGCCTGTCACGTATTTATACAGACGGTTATTAAGTCCTCGTGTTCCACCATAATTTTCTGGAGTAAGATTGTTTTGATCTGCTAATCCATTTGTCTTTGCCCATTGATTAGCAAGATATCTTTTCATTACATCTTCATCACGAGCTTTGTTTTTAAGATTTTCTTCAAGATTAGAAAAAACATCGCTATTAACTAAATCTAATATAGCATTTTCTAATTCTGCAAAAGCGTTTGTTAGAGCTGCATTAGCACCTATTATTGTATCATTCTCTGCTTTTGAACCACCAGTTCCTTTAGTTCTATATGCGTATGCCAGTATCTGTGTGTTTGTTAAACCGTTTAACGCAGGAAAAGCACCTTTATTTCTTGTAAGTGAAGAATCGATGATTTGATTTGCAAAATCAGGGTACTGCTGCAAAAATCTAACTGCATCTAAATGTTTACCCTGTGTATTTTGTATCAGATTATTTCCAGTCAAAAATTTTGAAGCCAACTGTGTAGGAGCAGCCTGAGAGAACATGCTGTTTAACACTTTATTCTTTGCTTCTGTGATATTTGCTTCATGAAGTTCATCATAAATTCTTGGTAACTGTTCTTTAATAAAATTATAAAGATTACCAGTCATTATTACTTCTTCTTCTTCAAGTTTATTACCTTGTGAATCAACAAATTCTGAACCATTAAAGAATGCCTTTATTCCACTCTTTGTCATTAATCCTTCGCCGAATGCATTTACCAACTGGTCACCTGCATCCATTGAAAGTTTTTCAAGAGCCTTTGTGCTAATAGTCTTCTGATTCTTGAGGTCCTGAGATTCTGCTTCTGTATAACCAGCAGCAATCAACTGTTCGTAAGTATCAAGCTCCTGTTCGAGACTGTTCTTATATGCAGTGATTACATCAGTTGAAGCAGACAGTGCCAAAGAGAATTTTTTAATAGCCTCTCTTGTAGATTTCCAGTCAACCTGGAATGTGGCACCAGTATCGCCACGTAACTGCTTTGCATTCCCGGCGGTTTTGATAAGACCCATTGCCGAGTCTACACCCATTGAACTCATTGTTGCTTTAAGGACATTTGAAGCCATATTACGAACGGCCATGTCGTTCTTGTAGTTCTCCATTGTCTGAAGAGTACCAGTCATGCCCTGTGTTGAAAGACCGGTAGCTCCTGCCAGTATACGTTTCCAGAGAGGAACAAAGTCATATTTTGAACCTTTTGCAATGTCATTTGGATTTGCATTCTCACCACCAGTAGTAAGTTCATGAGAAACTGTTGATGATACAAGATATCCCAAAACCTGGCTCTTAATATTGTCCGGCAATTGTGAAGTCTTTAAGAGGTCTTGTACACTGGTTAATGTTTCACTAAATTTATTAAGATAATCTTGATCATTGAGATTGCTGTTAAGTTCTGTAATTTCAGACTGCAATTTAAGAGCAGTTCTGGTATCCATATAGAACGAAGCCTGTTTGTAAGCCTCGTTCATTGCATACGTGAACTGACTTCTCAAAACAGCCATATCTTCTTTGCTTGTAGGTCTATTACCATTTACGATATTAAACTTCTTTCCAGAAGAGAATGCTCCCTGTGCATCGTATCGCAAGAACTCTGGCATTGTGAATTTAGAAAAATCAACAGCACCGTTTGGACCTGCTTTTGGAACTAACTGCTTAAGGATTTCTTTCGCTTCAGTAAGAGTCTTAATTCTTTTTTCTTCTTCTTTTGCTTTGTACTCATCGCTGCCTTTGTAAAGTTCAAGAAGCTCCTGAAATTTTGAGTTTAAGGAATCTGATTTATCTGCTCTGCTATTCTCACGATCAAAAGCAAGCTGCTGTGCTTCAATTGCCGCAGATTCTCTATGAGCCTTTGCGTCTTCTTCAGTAATTGTTTTCTCAGCATTAATAGCATCTACAAGTTCTTTAAACAAACTTGCAAGATTTTCGAGTTCTCGTTGATTTAATCCTTCATATTCTTTTGAGTAAGGATTTAATTTCGCAGCATTCTGTCCTTGTGCAGGTCCTGCTAACAATGATAATGCACTAAATCTCATTACTGCGTTATCAAGAGAATATCCACTTAACGCTTCCTGTGCTCTCACAAGTCTACCACGTTTTGCATCATAAGAATTTGCATAGGTCAGTCGTTCTAAGTCTACGTCTCGTTTTGCGAGTTCTGCCTGTAATTCCTTTTCGTATGTAACTCTGAGTTCTTTATTATTCTTATTGTCCTCAATAAGTTTCTTTAAAATTTCAATTCTATCAGTTCTATTTGCGAGTGTTGCTACATCTTTTTGAATATTAATAGTATTTACATGTTCTTTTATATATGAATAGAGATTCTCTGCCCATGTAACCATTTTGTTTACATACGAATCTCCGCCAGTATTAGCACCAAGTTTAGTTCCCCATTCACCTATAGAGCCGAATGCCAACTGTCTTGCATCTGACAAGTTCTGGAGACGAGCCTTAAGAGTCTTCGCACCTTTTTCAGTAGCGTTTTCAAAAATACCGTTTATACCAGTAAGGTCTTTGAATACTTTCTCAATAATATCACTTGTTACCTTACCATCAGAAATAAGTTTACGAAGTTCCTGCTGAGAAACACCAAGCTCTTTTGATACTGCTTCGAAAATCGGAATACCTGCATAAGCGAACTGACGCATATCGAGCATGGATGCTTTGCCAATGGAAACAATCTGAGCATAGTTGTTTGCAATACGCTTCATCTTTTCCATATTACCGCCGGCAGTATCACCGAGCATTTTAAGAGTGTCCATTAAGTCAGAAGCGTATACTCCAGACTGTTTGAGAAGGACGGCAAGTTCAGATGTCTGCTGTACTCCAAATGGAGATTTTACTGCGTATTGAGAAATCTGGCCAAACATAGATTCTGCTTGAGTCTGATTTGAGAATACAACACCTAACTGGGTTTTAATTGCTTCGATTTCGGCAAAAGCCTCTGTTGCAGACTTTCCTAAATCTATTACGCCTTTTGCGAGATTTGAAACCGCAGTTGCTGCACCTGCAACTGGAGATTTTACAAGAGTTCCTAAAGCATCAAACAAGCCACCAACAATCTTTCCACCAGTTCCTAAAGAAGATACAGCACTTCCAATACCACCAATTGCTCTACCTGCCTGGTATCTTTTTGAATGAAGAAGAGCACCGGTTTCAAACAGTTCTGGATGCTCTGACTTATATTCCTGGAAACCAGCAAGTCTATCATTCTTTTCTTTTCTATCCTTTCGTTCTTTCTCTCGGATAGCATTACGTTCAATGTTAGTTATATTCTTAACATTAGCGACCTTAATCTTTTCTTCTTGATATTCGGTCATCTTTTTCTTTTTTGTGATTTTCTCTTGTGTCTTAGCTGCTTCTTCTGCGGCCACTGCTTCCTTTTGTTTGGCTTCTTTTATCTTCTTTTCAGCAGCAAGGGTTTCTTTTGCTTCCTTAGAAACGCCGGCATAAGAGGTAAGAAGTAATGGTGCCGCACCATTATTATGTTTCTGAAGACGGAATGCTTCTTTAGACATACTACCAGAAGTAATATTTCCAGATGCACCAAGAGTAAATCCTCTCTTTAAGTCTTCATGAGTTTTTTCAACTTCCTTTATTTTTTTCTCAAATGAACTAACGATTGAATCTGCAAACTTATCAAAAGTTTTGTTTACCTGAGATAACTGTTTCTCTACATATCCATCTGCCTTTGCTTTTAATCCTTCGTTTGTTCTAAGAGTTTTATTGCTGCTTGCGATTTTAGCCATATTCTTAGAGAACATGCCTAAAGAAGAATCTAATGCTGAGTCAATACGTTTTTCAATTGCATTTATAGCCTTTTCGAATTCACTTAAATCTATCGAAGGTTTTATTCCCTTACCCTTCATAGATGATATGGCTTCGTTAAGTTTTTTTACGGCACTTTCGGCTGTTGTTACGGAGTCCGCTAAGTTTTGAATCTCTTTGTCAGTGTTCTGGATTGACTTCTGACCTTTTATTTCTACGCTTCCTTCAATATTAAATTCATAATCATCCATAGCGGTACTCCTAAAACTAAAATTATCTCCTTATGACCATAAGGAGATTTTTTGTTTAATCTAAAATCATAAAACTTGAACTTTTCAGTACAAAGTCGATGTTGTCCATTTTTATTGAAGGACACTTTTTATAGAACTCTTTTGCAAGTTCTTCAGAGAACTTAATAGGCTTTCCGTCAATCATAAGCTCTGAACCGTCCTTTGCACGAATATCCTTAGTAAGAACAGCAACTCGGTCAGCATCAAGTTCTTCAAGTTTTTCAATTTTTTCTTCGTCCGTTAAATCGCTTGAACGAACTTCATCGCTCTGTTTGTCAATCTCTTCCAATCTTGCAGCCACGTCTTCTGAATGAATACCAACCAAAAGAAACTCAAGCCCACTTGGTTTGTCATCAACCATTGCCTCGTGCCAGACTCCCTCACGTTCTCTGTCTTCTGTGAAAAAGTTTTCAAGATTTATCTGTTTTGTCATTTATGATTTCTCCTCTTTCATGTCTGCTATCGTATTACAGGCCCACGCTTTCATACGAAACAAACATTTTTTATCCTCTACTGTCAGAGGAACTTTCATGCACTCCACATAATCATTAATCGTGCGGAATGTAAAAATTATGTTACCTGCAAAGTCATATTCACAACCTCGCCAGATTTCCATAAAATGCCGAAAAATCCACGAGTATTCTTTTGGGATTGGAATATCACGAAGTTTCTTCCACTTCTCATCCCTCTCACCCATTGCAAAAAAAGCTGCTTCACCTTTCTTGCGATCTTTGTTCGGACCGCTTCTCTGCTCTATGAATTTTTCTCTTGTATCCACATTTCGTATATATTCAACCTTGTCTACTTTTTTTCCATTTTCTACAACTTTTTTTGTTACGGAATGCGGATGATATAGGAAGAAGTAACGCTCAACAGCTTCTTTTAAGCGTTGTTCTCCCTTTTGATAAAATTTGCGGTGTCCATCACAAATTTAACAATTTCTGCTTTAATCAAAGGTGCCTTGAGGAAAATCTGCTCAACAAGTTCTGGAGAATATACAATCTGCTTTCCTCCAAAATTTACATCACAGCCGTCAGCAACTTTCATACTCTTTACAAATTCTGCTACACGCTTTGCATCAAGTTCTTTTGCTTTCTTTGCTTTTTCAACAGGGTCTTTCAAGTCCTCAAGTTCAGCAAGTTTTTTCTCATAGCGTTCTGATGCTGCGATGTTTTCATCGGTGTCTTTACCAGTAACAAGGAACGAGAGTCCACAACGTTCTCCCTTAATTTTTGGCTCATACCAGATTCCCGATACTTCATTGTCTGCTGTAAAGAAGTCCTCGATGTTAATTTGTTTCATTCTATGGTCTCCGTAAAAAAAAATAGTCAGCCCGACATACGTCAAGCTGACTATATAGTAGCCTCAAAAAAAGGTTAGATTAAAACTAAGCCTCTGTTGTGCAGTTTACTGAAGAAGAAGTTCCAAGGAGAACTGCATCATCAAAGGTCTTGTATGGAACAGCAGTGATCTTGTACTGTTTTTCAGCAGTGAGTGTTGAAGAAGTGAATGTTCCAACTGTCTTGAGGACATCACTTGTTTCAACCAATGTATCACCGTCATATACGCTTACACGTACACCAGTAAGGTCTGAGCTTGGGTCTGTCCAAGTTGCTGTAATAATCTGACCAGTTGCAGTTGCAGCCAGGCTAGATACTGAACCAAGTGTGATATCAGAAGTCTGGAAGGTCTTTGTAACCTTAGTAGACTTGTTACCGTTCTCATCAACAGCAATGAGGTCAACTGTGTAAGTTGCTCCAACTGTAAGACCAGAAGCAGTGTATGTCTGTTCACCCTGTGGAACGCTTGCAGAAACAACTGAAGCACCAGTATTGTCCTGAACATCAACAAGAACGTGGTCAGCATCTGTAGAAACAGAATCAACCCAAGTAATTGTTGCTCTCTTAGACTTAACTGTGATTGCAACATCTGTAACTGGGTCAGGTGCATCTGCTTCTTTGTAAGCAAATGACATCTTCTTTGTTTCTCCGTTAAGAGTTACTTCTACTTCACGGAGTACACCGCCAGTAGTTGTAGAGAAAGCAGATTCTGCTACATGAATCAAACCATCATCATCAACTGTTGCAGTTGTGATAGTCTGTTCAGCAACAACTTCTCCGTTTTCATTCTTAAGAGAATCAAGTACAGAAATCTTTCCAGTAATATCAGAAGCAATTACTGCAGCATTTGGTGTTACGGTAAATGAGCCGGCATCTGTCCATGTAGTGTCATCAGCTACGAATTCAATGTCACGTACCTTTGGAAGAGCTACACGGAAGATACGCAATGCACGCTCTCCGAATGAGTTCCAAGGTTCGCTCTGATCGAATGTGTCA
>Ga0310690_10005718_pt1 | contig 16702 bp, 13 predicted proteins | sample AusTroGonzalo_MG_2_FD_207661 | JGI IMG/M metagenome (GOLD analysis project Ga0310690, IMG submission 207661) | Bovine rumen microbial communities from tropical cattle in Woodstock, Queensland, Australia - Gonzalo_04 (v2) (version 2) | ecosystem: Host-associated > Mammals > Digestive system >... | reverse complement strand
GTCACCACCCATTGCATCAATGGAAATAACAGTTTGTTTGTCCATCTGTCACCCCCTAATTTACCTTAGGAACAATAATTATTTGGCCTTTTTAACCAAAATTTCTTTTTTGTTGTATGTGCCGCATGCTTCGCACACATGGTGTGGGCGAACCAATTCACCGCATTTTGGACATTCTGTATAAGAGCTAGCGCCCAATGCATCATGAGAACGACGCATATCACGTTTAGACTTAGATGTTTTTTTCTTTGGTGTTGCCATTTTTCAACTCTCTTCTTAAATTGTTAAACATTTCGTGATTAATAGTTATACACGATTTTTACTTTTTTTGCAAGTATTTTTTACATGAAAGACCTTATTGCTTGTCAAACAGAACCTTTAAGCGCAGAGCAATATCTTGTGGAATGTTCTGAGGTGGCAAAGTTTTGAACAAATCGTTTGGCATTTGCACGTTGTTAAATTGGACATCCTTTTGTGCTCTGGATGGCAACAAGCGGCCATTGAACACTAATTGCAAGACCTTATTTTTATCCATTGTGATTTGTCCCGAACGGATGAAGTAATTGTCGGACTTGCCGAAAACATCGGTGTAAACATTGCCGTGTTTTTGAGCCAAGACATTTTGCATCTTTAAAGTAATATTTGGAATCCCGAATACACCATTTTGCAGCTCTAACGGAATGGTTATGCTGGCGGTTCCTGCTGTAATCTCTAAGCCGTTCAAATTAAATCCTTTTTGGAAATCTTTTGGTTGGATTGGTTGATCGTTTTTAAGATACAACAAAGTGTTCGCATTTTTTGTTGGAATAACTGACGCTGGAAGGTTCAATGGGATGCCTGCACCCAAAACAGAGAATTGATTCAACCGCAAATTTTGTCCATCCAATTGACAAGAAATGTCCAAATTTTGGAAAGGAATCAAGCCATCAACCTTTTGAACATACAGGTGTTGATTTTGTTTTGTTATAAGCGGTTGAACGGCATCCAAAGTTAAGACCGTATTGAACCCAGAAACGTGTGTATTATCTATGTCAAATGAAACATCTTTAAGGCCAACGTTCAATGGACCGGCAATATTGTGGGTGCCAAGCCACTTTACTTGTCCTGCGGCGGCCACTTGGCCTGTTAGATTTTGTATGGAAGCGGGGATGGCTGGCCACAAATCTTGTGGCGGAACAGATAAATCTTTAAGATCAAATGGGTCAATATGAATTTGACCAACGAATGCCTTTTGAGAGAATGACAATTGACCATCTAATTGAAGGGCGATAGGCGTGTCTTGAAAATTCGCACGAGCTGTTGCTTTGTTTCCAACCATTGTTAAATTCAAACGGAAAGGATGAGAAAACAGCGGAAGATTGGACAATTGAACGGAATCGGATTGAACGTTCAAATTGGAGGTATTGCTTAACAAGTTGTCAATATTCAAAGCAGCTTCTTTCAAAGTAAGCGCCGCAGATTGGTAAGACAACCCTTGTGCATTTATAGCCAACCGAGTGGCATCTGTATTGCTATCGGCAATCGCGCCAGCTATTTTCAATGTTGTTGCTTGGAAACCGAGGCTTTGAGCTGTTCCTTCGATATCTGCATCAGAGGATACCGCTTGCAATGGTAATTGGAACAAAATATAAGGGTTTTCTTCTCTCAACGTAAGGGCTTCTTCTTGAGGTTGAAGTGTGAATTGTATACCTTCCTTTGTGCGAATCATTTGCCGTTGATAATGGAACCAAGCATCTTGCACGGTAATTGCCGCTTTTTCTTTCACAGAGAACAGACATTGTGACCAGTTTTGACAACGAATATCGACATTAAGTGGTGCTGTAAGACCGGTCAACCCAAAATCGGGTGTGTTGAATTGTTTCGAAGTAACGGTCAAAGGTCCGTCTATACGAACTTCGTTGGCGTTTGCAAGGGTTAAGTTGGAAATACCAAAGGATAAATGGCTGGATAAATCTCGCTCGGTTAAATTGTTCTTTTCCCATGTGACATGTCCCGCCAAACTTGTTTCGTCTTTTGCGCGCAAATCTGCAGTAATGTGTTTTTCAATTGTTCCGTATCCCATTTTAAAATCGGCCAAAACATTGTCCAAAGCTCCTTGATTCAAAGAAATTTTAAAATCGCCTGTAATGTTTTCTGGCGAACTGCGGGGCAGGGTAATGACGCCCTCGGAAACGGATAAAGTCCATTCTGGATATTGATTAGATCCAGAGATTGTCAATGTACCTTTTGCCTGCAAAGCGGGTTGTTTGATATTCAATGGAATCACGATTTGTGTACTATCGTCATAGATACCTTCCATCGAAAAGGAAATAGGAACATCAACCTGTTGATTCTTAAATGTCAATTTTGCATTGTGAACGGTTACAGCGTTGATGATTAAATCAAGACGGCCACGTGTTGGATTTTGAATTTGCGACAGTAACTGAGGAATATCACGCAGCATGTTAAAATTGGATTTTGTATCAACAAAGATATTCAGGCCATCTAATGTCACAAGACGAATGCGTTTTTGTAATAAATCCGTGAATGTGGAATAGATAATCATCGTATCAATGGTGTAGGTACTGTTTTCATCTTTCAAATTGCGCACAATGATACGATCCATAGAATATTCAGCAGACTCAAATTTGATGTTGCGGGCACGCATTTGGTCTTCCAAGTAAATGGGCAATTGCATGCGGTTATAAAGCGCAAAAATCAAGACCAAAACACCACTGAAATAAATAATGGCCATAAACAAAGCCCAAACACCACCCAAGAAGCGGAAAAGGCGTTCGTGTGTTCGTTTGACGGAGTCAATCCACAGGGTGAAACGCATGATGAGCACCATCAACATCATCAACAAAGATTTATTTTTTTTCTTGATGACTTGAGGATCCGCATCTTGTCCAGCGATTTGGTTGTACAGCTCGGAATCTTGACCCGCTGCGGGTGGTAATCCCTCGGATGTACTAGCTAATGGTGGCTGCGCATTGTTTTGTATTGGATCCATAAATTTCCCCTCTTTTCTTTAGGATACAGCTATTTATTGTTCGCGTCAAGTAATTTTTTGAATTCTTCCTCATTCAAGATGGTGATCCCCAATTTTTGCGCATTTGTGTATTTGCTGCCTGGATCTGTGCCAGCCACAACGAATGATGTTTTTGCACTGACAGAACCGGATACTTTCCCGCCCAATTCTTGCACACGTGCTTTTGCTTCGTTGCGCGGCATAGAGATGGTTCCTGTGAAGACAAATGTTTTGCCTTTTAATGGCAAGTTGTCCGCTTGTTTTGGGGCGTCTTGAATCGTTAAGATGCTCAGCAATTTTTGAAGAAGTGTTTGGTTATGTTCTTCGGCAAAAAAGTCGATAATATCTTGCGCCATTGTTTCCCCGATGCCATCAATTTCGGTCAATTTTAACATCGCATCCGGACCTTCACAAACACTTGCAAAGTTTTGCCAAGACCCAAAGTGGCTGGCCAACAATTTTCCTGTTGCTTCGCCAACCTCTGGAATGCCGAGCGCATAGATGAAGCGTGCCAATGACACTGTTTTGGCTTTTTCAATTGCATCAAACAAGTTCACAACAGACTTTTGTCCCCATCCTTCAAGGCCTAAAAGCCGTAATTCGTAATTTTCATGCAAAGTAAAAATATCTATTGGATTTTTGATCCAACCAAGTTCGTAAAATTGCTCAATGTTTTTGTCACCCAAACCTTGAATATCAAAAGCATCCTTTGATACAAAATGCTTTAATCTTTCCATCGCTTGTGCAGGGCAGGTCAATCCCCCCATACAATAGGTGACAGCATCATCGCCTTCTTTACAAGCATGCGCACCGCACACTGGGCATGTTTTGGGAAATTCAAAAGGCACAGCATCGGCAGGGCGTTTTTCCAACACAACGCGCACGATTTGTGGAATTACATCCCCCGCGCGTTGGACCACGACGGTGTCCCCTTCACGAATGTCTTTGCGCTGAATTTCATCCGCATTGTGAAGTGTTGCATGTTGTACCAAGACGCCCCCCACGTTGATTGGTTCCAAATCGGCAACAGGGGTTAAAGCGCCTGTGCGACCCACTTGGATGCGAATTTTTTTCAGAATGGTTGTGGCTTGTTCTGCGGGGAATTTGTGCGCAATAGCCCATCGTGGAGAACGCGCAATAAATCCTAATCTTTTTTGTAAGTTTAGATCATTTACCTTGTAAACAATTCCGTCAATATCATAGGGAAGACTGGCCCGTTTTTCGCCCAGTTCGTGGAAAAAATCTAACATTTCTTTGGTGTTGTGACACAGGCGAATCATGGGGTTGATGGGGAATCCCCAACTTTTCAAACTTTGCATAAAGTCCCAATGAGTCTTGAACGGAACGCCTTCATACGCGCCCAAGGCATAGGCAAAAATGCTTAAATTTCGTTTGGCTGTGATGGCAGGATTTAATTGGCGTAAACTGCCAGCCGCAGCGTTTCTGGGATTCGCAAAAATTTTATCATTTTTCTTTTTTTGTTCTTCATTTAAGGTCAAAAAATCGGCCTTTTTCATGTACACTTCACCGCGCACATCCAATAATTCTGGTACCAAAGAAAACAAATCGGCGGATTTTAATGTTTGAGGTAATTCAGAAATTGTTTTTAGGTTTTCTGTGATGTCTTCTCCGACGGTGCCATCGCCTCGCGTGGCCCCGCGCACAAATTTGCCTTTTTCGTAAACGGCAGAATAGCCTAAGCCATCAATTTTGGGTTCGGCCACAATATCAATTGGTGCATCGGGCGGAAGTCCCAAAAATTTGTGCAAACGATCCATGAAATCAGCCACTTCGCTTTCGTCAAAAATATCTTGAAGCGACAACATTGGCACGGCATGTTCTAATTTTCTAAAACCGCTTGCCGGTTGAAAGCCCACACGTTTTGATAAAGAATTTTCTGGAATCAAATCAGGATATTCGGCTTCCAATTGTTCTGCTCGGCGCCGCAGGGCATCATATTCGGCATCAGAAACCAATGGTGCATCTTTTTGATGATACGCCTCGTCATAGCGCTCCAATTTGTCCGCTAAGTCTTGTAATTCTTGTCTGATTTCTTCTTTTGTCTGCATGAAAATAGTGTAAATCTTTTTCCAATAAAAAGCAAGGAAATTGTGTCTTTCATAGACTCTAATTTTTTAACAATTCTTTGGCGACTTCGCGGGACTTGTCTGTCACAGTGGCGCCAGACACCAAACGAGCGATTTCTTCCAATCGACCAGCTTTGTCTAATTTATGTACAGAGGTCATTGTTTTGTCTTCTGTGTCGGCCTTTTGCACAAGATAATGATGCTTGCCAAACCCTGCCACCTGAGGCGAGTGAGTAATCACAAGCGTTTGATGTTTTTCGGCCAAGCGTGCCAATCTTTCTCCAACGGCCGCGGCAGTGGCACCAGAAATACCCGTATCTATTTCATCAAAGATAAGTGTTGTTTGGTTGTCTTCGGCTAAATTGACCTTTAATGCCAACATAAAGCGCGCCAATTCGCCACCCGAGGCGCATTTGTGAATGGGTGTTAAATCCGATCCTTTGTTGGTGGCAGCTGTGAAAACAACCTGATTTAAACCATTTGCTTCGCCTTCATCCAATGATAAATCTGATATATCTGTTTTGAAAGTTGCCTTTTCCAATTTTAAATCGGGTAATTCTTTCATCACAGCTTTATCCAATGCGTCTGCGGCTTTATGACGTTCTTTGGAAAGAGCTCCAGCAACCAAGGCATAATCTTGACGCAATTGTTCGGCTTGTTTTTTCATTTCGGCCAATTTTTGTGTGCCATGTTCGGCGGTGGCTAATTTTTGTCGCACCTCCTCACGAAAAGCAGGTAGTTCGGCAATTGTGATTCGGTATTTGCGTGCCATGTCGCGCAGGGCAAATAATCGGTCATCAATTTGAGGTAATTCGGATGTATCACCCAAATCATTAAGGTTGTGTTCCAGCTCTGCCGATAAATCCGATAAAATATTTCCCGCATCAGCAAGGGCTTTTAATTCGTTGTCGTAACGCCCTTCTGTCATTTTGTTTGCATTAAAAAGTTGATTTTCCGTTTTTCCAATCAAATGTAAAACACCTTGCTCTTCGTCGCCCAATAAACTGCAAGCGTTTTGAATGTTCTCAACAATGTGTTCAGCATTCATCAATTCTGCGCGACGTTTCGTCAGTTTTTCTTCCTCATCTTCTTTTGGATTTAATTTGTCCAATGCATCCAAATCGGCGCGCAAAAAATCTTCCTCTGCCAATTGTTTTTGAAGATCTTGTTCGAAATCAATGGCGGCTTGTTGTGCCTCTTGATATTTGTGCCACGCTTTTGATACCTCTTGCACGTGTTTTTGTAATTTGCCATAGCTATCCAATGTATCCAGATGAGTGGCGGGATTTAAAAGGGCGTGCGAAGCAAATTGACCATGAATTTCAACCAACGTATCACCAATGGATTTTAACAAACCAACGCTGACCGGTTGATCACAAATAAACGCTTTTGTTTTGCCATCTTTTGTTAAAGTACGACGTAAAATCAGTTCTTCATCGTGGTTTAAACCTTGCTCGTCCAACAACTGAAAAGCCGTATGATTTTTAGGCAAAGAAAAGGTGGCACTCACCACGGTTTGGTCGGCACCCTTTTGGACAAAACGCGCTTCGGATCTGGCCCCAAGCACAAGGGAGAGGGCATCCAAAAGGATGGATTTTCCTGCGCCAGTTTCACCCGTAAAAACACTTAATCCCTTGTCAAAAGACAGGGATAAGTTATCAATTAAAACAAAATGTTGAATGGCAAGAGCAGTCAGCATTTTTATTTACTCCGTCAGTTTTTTTGCCCTTTCCGTCCAAATAGAACTTTCAAATTTGTCGGCTAATTTTTCAGCCACTTCTTTGGCTTGTTTTGTCATCCCCAATGCTTGATAGCAGGCGGCCAAACGATAATAGGCCTCTTGTACTTGGTTGGAGTCGGGGTAATTGATTAAAACTGCTTGGAAACGGTTCATTGCCGCGGTAAAATCTTCACGTTTTTGGTAATAGCGCCCAACTTCCATTTCTTTGCCAGCCAAATGGTTTTGAATCATGACCAATTTTGCTTTGGCATCGTTATAGTAGATAGATGCTGGATAACGCGCAATCAATTCGTTAAAGGATTCTTCGGCTTTTGCGGTCATTTCTTGTTCGCGGGACGTATCGGCCATTTGTTCAAAATAACATAGACCTTTTAAGTATAAGGCGTATGGCGTATTTTTGTTGCCAGGGTGCAGCTGAATGAAACGATCCAACGTCATCAATGCGTCATTATAGGCGTTTTGCTTATATTGTGAGTAGGCCATCATAACTTGAGCTTTGTCTGCCCATTCGGAAAAGGGATAGTCCTGTTCCACCACATCAAACGCTTTGGCGGCGGCTTCGTAATCTGTTTTCTGGAAAGCGCGATAACCAATCATATATGCTTCTTCTGCGCTTTCATAAGTGTCCTCTGTTGTTGAAGAACAAGCGACCAACGCACCACACAACAATAAAATTGTCAAATACTTCATCTGTTTCCCTTTCTTTTCCATCATATTAGAACAAAAACAAAAAAAACGCAATATCAAAAAAATCTTGCTTTTTAATTTGGAACAAGATACAATAAACACACAAGTTAAATTTAATGAAAGGATTCGAAATGGCTGGTAGTATTAATAAGGTAATTTTGGTTGGTAATTTGGGACGTGATCCCGAGGTGCGTCATACGACGGCGGGGGCCAAAATTGTGCATTTGTCTGTGGCGACATCTGATTCTTGGAAAGATAAAAATGGGGATCGTCAAGAAAAAACAGAATGGCATCGTGTTGTGATTTTTAATTCAAATTTGGCAGATTTTGCTGAAAAGAATTTGCGTAAAGGGTCCAAGGTTTATGTGGAAGGTTCTTTGCAAACACGTAAATTCCAAGATGCCAGCGGTCAGGATAAATTTTCCACAGAAATCGTTTTGGGTTCCTATCGTGGTGAATTAGTTGTCTTGGATGGTCGTGCAGAAGGTGCTGCTGGTGGTGAAGGTGCTGAAGAAGGATCTGAACCTGCGGCCGATGCTGGATGGGATTCTGCTCCAACTGGCGGCAATGAAGCGTTTAACGACGAAATTCCGTTCTAATCATGGCAATTACTTACAAGGTTGGTGATTCGGATACGCGCCCATGGGGAACATGGGAAGTGTTGGCTGTTGGTAGCAATTACATTGTAAAACGAATCAATGTTTTGCCACACAAGAAGTTATCGCTGCAATCACATCATTTTCGTTCGGAACATTGGGTTATGGTGGATGGTGTTGGCCAGGTCACATTAGATGAAACGTTGCGTGTGGTACATGCCAATGATGCAATTTATATTGAAAAAGAACAAAAACATCGCATGGAAAATGCTTCCGATAATCCGCTCACATTTATTGAGGTTCAGGCGGGAGAAACCCTTGATGAATCTGATATTGTCAGATATCAGGATGATTACGGGCGCTCATAAAAACACTTGACAAAAACACGCGGTTATGTTATAATGCCCCTTATTCTCAACATAAGGAGTGTAAATGAATAGCGTACGCAGTAATTCCGCAAGGGAAAACTTGTTGGCAAATACGAATCTGGATCAAGAGGATCTTAGAAAGTTAGGAAAAGGATTTCTGGGCCGTATTTATATGGTCCGTTCTCAAATGCAGACATGGAATGCGAAGGGTTATTCCTTTCGTCAAGTAGCAACTTGGAACACGGAAGAATATAAAAGAGAATCCCAAATTCCTAGACGTCAAATCCAGATGTTTTGGCACGAAGTGGATTTGCTGAAGCGAATCATTTTATTGGCTGAATTTTGTAAAGCCAACGGATTGGATTTTCATAAGGAATTTGCAGCAGACAAAATGGCGGAAAAAATAGCAAATCGTTATCAAAGAGCGTTGGATAAATTGTTTGAAAAATACACAGAAGTGGGTATTACCTATGATGTGTTGAAACCATTTTTGCTTTCAAAAACAAAAATCTCCTCAGACAAGTTGCCTGCCATTATTTTAGACCGTGTCGTTAAAACAATATCGCCACGCCTTATCAGTTCTGAAGCCAAAAGACAGTTTAAACAGCAAGTTCCTCACAATGAAGAGACATTAGAGGATTTTAAACACGTTTGTGACCATGTTGAATATTATTCGACATATCTGGATTCGTTTCAAAAACGATATCAATTGTATCAGAGTGATCCTAAAAGATATGCTTTACTAGTCCCTAGGACTGGCCAAGTAGAAGAGGCAGCCAAAATACAAAAGCACCTAGATTTTTATAAAAGTGTTGCTCGTCAGATGGCTGCTGAAAGTTTGACACAGTTGCGTAATGGTTTTCGCGCGCTTGGGCGGAAGGGGCAATCGAAGGGCTCTAAACGGGGCCCAAAAGCTGTAAAATCGGCAGCTGTTACAACGCGATAAATGAATAAAAAATGACTTAAAACACCCCCATCAAACGGGGTGTTTATTTTTTTAAAATAAAATTCACTTTTTTTCATCTTTTTTCTTGCTTTTCATCTTAGAAAATGCTAGGCTGAATCTATTAGAAAATAATAGTTGAAACGAGGTAAAAATGACCGAAGAAATGAAAAGCGAAACAGCCCTATCCACGGGCGTTGTTGTGAATGATATCATGCAAACAGCCATTGAAGAAGAAATGCGCAAATCCTACCTTGATTACGCGATGAGTGTGATTGTGGCGCGTGCTTTGCCTGATGTGCGTGATGGTTTGAAGCCTGTGCACCGCAGAATTTTGTTCTCGATGTATGAAAATGGCTATGATTACAACAAGCCGTTCCGTAAATCCGCCCGTATCGTCGGCGATGTGATGGGTAAATATCACCCCCATGGTGACAGCTCGATTTATGAAGCTATGGTGCGTATGGCGCAAGACTTTTCGATGCGTGTGCCGCTTATCAGCCCACAGGGTAATTTCGGTTCTATGGATGGTGATAAAGCCGCTGCTATGCGTTATACCGAAGCGCGTTTGGCACAATCTGCCCACTGGTTGTTGGAAGATATTGATCGCGATACAGTGGACTTTATGCCAAACTATGATGAATCTTGCCAAGAACCAGTTGTGTTGCCGGCACGATTCCCGAATATTTTGGTAAATGGTTCTGGTGGTATTGCCGTTGGTATGGCCACAAATATGCCACCCCACAATATGGCGGAAGTGTTATCGGCCTGTATTGCTACCATTGATAATCCAGAAATTACTGTGGATGAATTGATTGGTTATGTGCCTGCGCCAGACTTCCCAACTGGTGGTGTGATTTTGGGTCGCGGTGGCGCTCGTTCTGCTTATGAAACGGGTCGTGGATCTGTGATTATTCGCGGGCGTTGTTCCATTGAAGAAATCAAAAAAGACAAAACCGCTATCGTTGTGACCGAGATTCCATATCAAGTCAACAAGGCCGAAATGATTATGAAAATTGCCCAGTTGGTGAAGGACAAGGTCATTGATGGTATTTCTGATTTGCGTGATGAATCCGATCGTCAAGGCGTGCGCGTTGTGATCGAATTGAAAAAAGACGCATTCCCAGATGTGATTTTAAATCAACTCTATAAATACACGCCATTGCAATCCAGTTTTGGTATGAATATGTTGGCGTTAAATAATGGACGTCCAGAATTGATGAATTTGAAACAAATCATTTCTGCGTTCTTGGATTTCCGTGAAGAAGTGGTGCGTCGTCGGACTGCTTTTGATTTGAATAAGGCCAGAGATCGGGCGCATGTATTGGTTGGTTTGGCTATTGCTGTGGCGAATTTGGACAAAGTGGTTGAGATGATTAAAAAGGCACCAGATCCAAATGTGGCCAAAGATCAATTAATGGGCGAACGTTGGGCCGCTAAAGATGTGGAAGCATTAATTCAATTAATTGACGAGCCAGATCGTAAGGTGGAAAATGGCATTTATATGATGTCTGAAGCCCAAGCCAAAGCAATTTTGGAATTGAAACTCAGTCGTTTGACTGGTTTGGAACGTGACAAAATTCATGCTGAAGTGGGCGAATTGGCCGCGCTGATTAAGGGCTATTTGGAAACATTGTCCAGCCGTGAAAAGATTTTGGCAATTATTCGTGAGGAATTAGAAGCTGTGAAAGCTCAATTCCCAGAAGGTCGTCGTACAACCATTGAAGATGCTGAATTTGAACAAGATATGGAAGATTTGATTCCACGTGAACAAATGGTTGTGACAACCACAAATACGGGTTATATCAAACGCGTGAATTTGAATACCTATCGTGCACAACACCGTGGTGGTAAAGGTCGTGCGGGTATGAGTACACGCGATGAAGATACTGTGACGAATTTGTTTGTAGCTTGTACACACAGTCCGTTGTTGTTCTTCTCGACCCGCGGTATCGTGTACAAGATGAAAACCTATCGTTTGCCAGAAGGTAGCCCACAAAGTTTGGGTAAGGCCTTGATCAATTTGTTGCCGCTGCAACAAGGCGAAACGATCTCCACAATTATGACATTACCCGAAACCGAGGAAGAATGTGATAAATTGACGGTTATGTTTGCAACAGCCGCTGGTACGGTGCGTCGCAATAAGTTGTCTGATTTCTGGCGTGTGAATCAAAATGGTAAGATTGCCATGAAGTTGGATGAAGGCGATAAATTGGTGGGCGTTGCAATTTGCGATGACAATCAAGATATCTTGCTGTGTGCCAAAAACGGTAAATGTGTGCGCTTCCCTGTGGAAGATGTGCGTGTGTTTGCTTCTCGTGCGTCGACAGGTGTGCGCGGCATGAAGTTGGCCAAGGGCGACGAGGTGATGTCCATGTCTGTTTTGAAACATGCCAAGGCCGAAATTGACAAGCGTGATGCTTACTTGAAAGAGGCGGCTGCGCGTCGTCGTGCGGCAGGATTGGCCAATGAAGACGATGTGGTTGAAACAGAATCCACAACAAATACCGTCTTAACACCAGAAGAATTTGACAAGATGGCGGCGGATGAAGAATTCATTTTAACGTTAACATCTGCTGGTTATGGCAAACGGACAAGCGCCTATGAATATCGTATTACATCGCGTGGTACACAAGGTGTGACGAATATTAAGACCGATGAAGGTAAACGTGCTGCAGACGTGATTGCATCTATGCCGGTGAAATCGGGAGATCACTTGATGTTGGTGACGGATGGGGGTCAATTGATCCGCACTCGTGTGGATGATATTCGTATTGCTGGACGCGCTACAATGGGTGTGATCGTATTCCGTCTTGGAAATGATGAAAAGGTTGTATCTGCAACTTGTGTGGCCGATATGGGTGACGAAGAAGAGGGAGGAGAAGAATCTGTGGAAAATACAGAGGCCCCCGCTGAAACACCGGCCGAAGTGCCCGCTGAACCCGTTGAAACAAAGGAAGGTGAATAATGTGTCCTTGCCCGTTTTGCACAGGTGTTTTCTTGTTGCTTTGTCCGTTGTTGTTGTTTAAAAAATCTCGGACATGGTTGAAGAATAAAATTAGACGCCATCATAAGTCGTGTGAAACATGTCAACAGGCAGAGCATGAACATTGCAAAGCTGAGCACATAAAGTGCACGTGCGAAAAATGCAAGCATAAAGTAAAAAAGAAAAAATAAAAAATTCCCCGACCATTTGGCCGGGGATTTTTTGTTGTGGCAAGCTTAGAAGTAATAACGCGCAGAAAGCATGATATCATGAGAGGTGATATCTTTTTTGACGCGTCCCCTATAACCAGAATCATGTTTAAATTTGGCGCGTGCTTGACCTAAGTCGGCATAGCGATAGCCCAAATCCAAGCCCCAGCAATGGCTCAGGCGGTAACCAATACCAGCTCCCATTGTCCAAGCAAATGACATTCTGTCCCCACTTTTGGTTAAGGTCGTGCTGTCTGCTTTGTTCCAAGCGACACCAAAGCCCCCCATAATATATGGTTCAACACGTCCATAAGGAACGGAAGCATAAACGTTCATTAAAGCAGGAATGGTCCATACATCGGCTTTGTAGTCATCCTTTTTGACTTTGCCCCAGGCACGCATACCAAGGGTTAAATCAGATTTCAAAAAACGATTTAAATGATAACCTGCACCCAATGCAAAGACGGCCGCTTCTTTGTAATCTTTACGACCAAAGCCCATGCCTGCTTGCATTACGGCATAGCCGTTGGACATATTCATTGCCATCAAGCTGTCATCGGCGGCTTTTGCGGTTGTAACTGTGCCAAACAAACCAGCAATAGCTAAAGTTGATAATAAATACTTCTTCATGTGATTCTCCTTTCTTTAAATGATCATTTGAAGCACAATAACTTTGGGGTTGAAAAAGGCAAAAATCTAGCCCTTCATATTAAAAAAATATTATTATATGTCAAATACTTAACATTGTATGCTGCCTTTCCAAAAACAAAGTATTTTCTTTTGGCAATTTTTGTGGTATAGTGGATACATTAACAATGGAGGTTATCATGAGTGATGCAAAAATGATTAGTGAAATTTTACGGCCAGATGAGCGTTTTTATTGGACGGTAACGGGAAGTATTCGTGATTTAAAATATCATCCTATGACATGGTTGGTTGTCATCGCCTTGATTGTTGGATTTATTCCCATGGCGCGTAATGGATTTTTTGAATCATGGTGTTGGTTGGTGGTAGCGGCTATTTCAATGATTCCATTGATGTATTGCAAGCGGATTTTTAATTCTTATACGTTGACGGATAAGCGCTTGGTTATTATTTCGGGAATTGTGACAAAGCACGTGGACGAAATCGAGTTGTTCCGTGTGGTGGATAGTACGGTGCGTCAATCAATCATTGATGTGTGGGTTAATTTGGGCAGTGTTCGTGTGACTAGTGAAGATCAAACAGGTACAATTCGTATGGAAAAAATTCCAGATCCAAACCGAGTGCGTGAAACATTGCGAGAAGCATACAATGCGGCGAGAAACGCAAAGGGAACGCTGATTATGGAAAGTGTTAGCAGTCCACGCCGTTAAAAAAAAGCCCCGAGCTATCGGGGCTTTTTTATTGCATAGTTATTATTTGTCCGCATCAGCGGCAACTTGCATTTTGACAATGATATCTGGATTCATTGGTGGTTCACCACGCTTAATCATATCCACATATTCCATGCCAGATGTGACTTTACCCCAAACGGTGTATTGACCATCCAAAAATCCCGCATCTTTAAAGCAAATAAAGAATTGGCTGTCTGCGCTGTTGGGATCCATGGCTCTGGCCATAGAAACTGTGCCGCGTCCATGGTGTTCATTATTAAATTCGGCAGGCAATTTTTTGCCAGATCCACCCATGCCGGTACCTGTTGGATCGCCAGTTTGGGCCATAAAGCCTTCAATCACTCGATGAAATTTGATGCCATCATAAAAGCCTTGGCGGACCAATTCTTTAATGCGTGCCACATGTTTTGGCGCTGCTTTGGGCAACATCTCAATTACAACACGGCCGTAATCCAAATCCAAATAAAGCGTATTTTCTTTGTCCATTGTATATCCTTTCACTGATACGAATAAAGTTAAAAGTAAAACCAAAATTTTTTTCATTTTTTTATCTCCCATCAAATAAATGAACGATAAAATCAATATAGCAAAATGATTATAAAAAGCAAGCAAAAGATTTTTTAATATTTTACTTGAATTGTGTCAAAAAATAATCTAGACTGATAAACGGGTGGAGGAATCCATTCGCATTATATATAATGAAAGGATAAAAATATGTTGAAAAAAACGTTGCTAGCTTTTAGCATTTTATCTGTTGCCGGAACAGCTGCCGCTGCAGATATTACGAATCCGTTTTACCTGATTTCCGAAAAAGGTGAATTCGGATCTATCACAAGCGCCGAGATTCGTCGTCTTGTTGAAAAAAATGATTTTGATCACACAAAATCAATTCAAAAGAGTTTAAAAGAAGAAATTCGTTATGGTTTGACGGATTCTTTGGCAGTATTTGCCTCTTTTGGAAACGTGTGGGATCGTTGGAAAGGAAACTGGGATAATCCTGCTAACAAAGTCAGAAATGATAATGAAAACTTTAACTTCGCTGCAGGCGTTGGTATGGGTTGGAATATCTTCTCTGGTCCAGTCAGAATGCAGGTGTCCGGTCAATATGGACAAGATCGTTTGAAAAATTTCGATGGCGAATATAAGTTTGCTGCTTTCGAAACAAAATTGGGTTACCAATTCAAACGCTTGTTGCCATACGTGACAGGTGGTGTTGAAATTCCTTTGTTCCAAAAATCTGGACTTAAGGGATTTGCGGGTGATAAATTCACCTATAACGCCAAAGCAGGTGTTTATCAAGGTAAATGTGAAGTCTGGGCTTTGGATACCGGTGTTCGCTTGACATATGATGAAAATCGTGAAGCGCGCATTGTGACTGCCGAAGCAGAAGCTTCCTATTATATCACACCAAAAGCAACAATCGGTGTGTATGGAACATATGCATTAGATGGACGTGCTAAATATGGTACGGATATCTATGATAAATCCGCAGGCTTGCGTTTGCGCTTGTTCTTCTAAATCTAATTTAGAAACAACAAATAAATCCCCGGTTTTCGCCGGGGATTTTTATTTTTGTATTTATCGCAATATAAAAAAATCCCGTGGGCGAACCCACGGGACTTTTGTTTTCGGTTGATACCGATCCAGATTACTTAATAATCTTGGACACAGCACCAGCGCCGACTGTATGTCCGCCTTCACGAATAGCGAAGCGCAAACCTTCAGCCATAGCCACTGGCACAATCAACTTCACTGTCATCTTGACGTTATCGCCAGGCATGACCATTTCAACGCCGGCTGGCAATTCAATTGTACCAGTCACGTCTGTTGTACGGAAGTAGAATTGTGGACGATAGTTGGCAAAGAATGGGGTATGACGACCACCTTCTTCTTTTGTCAAAATATAGCATTCACATTCAAACTCTGTATGTGGTGTGATGGAGCCTGGAGCAGCCAAAACTTGACCACGTTCAACTTCTTCACGTTTTGTACCACGGAGCAAGACACCGATGTTATCACCAGCTTGACCTTGATCCAAGAGTTTGCGGAACATTTCGACGCCAGTACAAACTGTCTTTTGTGTTGGACGCAAACCGACGATTTCGATTTCGTCACCAACTTTTAAGACACCTTGTTCCACACGGCCGGTCACAACTGTACCACGGCCAGAGATGGAGAACACGTCTTCGATTGGCATCAAGAAAGGTTTATCCACTGGACGGGCTGGTTGTGGAATGTAAGAATCCACAGCATCCATCAAAGCCATGATGGAATCTTTGCCCAATTTTGGATCTCCACCATCCAAGGCCACTTTCGCGGAACCTTTAATGATAGGAATTTCATCACCAGGGAATTGGTAGGATTTCAACAAATCGCGGACTTCCATTTCAACCAAGTCCACCAATTCTGGATCATCCACCATATCCATTTTGTTCAAATACACCACGATGGCAGGAACACCCACCTGACGAGCGAGCAAGATGTGTTCGCGTGTCTGAGGCATTGGACCATCAGCGGCGGAAACCACCAAGATAGCACCGTCCATCTGAGCAGCACCGGTGATCATGTTTTTCACATAGTCAGCGTGCCCTGGGCAGTCAACGTGCGCATAGTGGCGTTTTTCTGTTTCATATTCAACGTGAGCTGTGTTAATTGTAATACCACGAGCTTTTTCTTCTGGGGCGCCGTCAATTTGGTCA
>Ga0310690_10005717_pt1 | contig 16710 bp, 19 predicted proteins | sample AusTroGonzalo_MG_2_FD_207661 | JGI IMG/M metagenome (GOLD analysis project Ga0310690, IMG submission 207661) | Bovine rumen microbial communities from tropical cattle in Woodstock, Queensland, Australia - Gonzalo_04 (v2) (version 2) | ecosystem: Host-associated > Mammals > Digestive system >... | reverse complement strand
TTACAAGATGAGGATCTTGCAGTATCAGGCTATGAATAACAGCGATGAAAAGCATTATATGAATGAAAGCCATAAAACCATGGCGAAGAAATTTCATAAGAGTAATAATACTATATCCGGGTATGTTAATAAGTTGGTAGAACTTGGCATGTTGGAAAAAGTAGAAGAAGAAGTAAGTAGACCCGGGGAGGCTTTTTCGAGAAAGAAGAAAAAGACTGAGACTGTTGTAAGAGGGTATGTACTAAGCGATAAGTGGAGGGATAATTTTGAAGCAGTTGAGATGAGGGTGTAGGATGTAGGTTTGGTGAGATGCGGATGATGTGGGTATAATGGGTATAATGGGTATAAGTTTGGGTATAATGGGTAGATAGAAGGGGAATGAAAGGGGATGAAAGGCAGTCTCTGCGTGCTGGCGCGTGGGCAGGGGCTGCTTTTTTTTGTTGGTTTTAAAATTTCAAAATTTTTTTATTTTTTTTTGAAAAAAATTTTTTTTATTTTTTTTGAAAAAAATTTTTTTCGGTTGTGGATGTGTATCGGGTAGCAATTTATAATTGCAATAGAGATTTTCTCAATATGTAAACTCGAAAGAGTGCAAAATAAGAGAAAAATTCTCTATTTTCTCACGAAAGGAGGTGAAATCGTGAGAAAAGTTAGATGGAATTATAAAAAGTGTGCTTTAAACATGCTTTTTATAATTTCTGTCGTTTTTGTGAGCTGGTTTTTAATCAGCTTTATAGAGATTGTAATAAAAAATACTGGAAACGATCCAGTATATAATAGCTACAATTTCTTTAGATTAATTCTTGAATATAAAGAATTGATCTGAAAATAAAAACGACAGAAAACACACCTGTTCGCTGGGTGTGACGGGTCCTCTCTAACAAAGAGGACTCGTCAGAACCAGTGATTGGTTCAACAGTGTATATGTGTGTTCGTGTCACATCTTATCGCTCTAAAAATAGCCGATATAATTCGGCAAAGGAGGAGACAAATGATTAACGCGAATGCCGAAAGAAAAGCCGCCACTCTCATCGAAGCACTTACACGCACATGCGAAGATCTGCTTACGATAAGCGAAGAAATCTTCCGCGCCGAAGAGACGCACGAGGTTTCGTGGGCCGAACTTGATGCCGCTATCCAGCGCAACCATCGACTGATGGTAATCAAATGCGCGATACGCGCACTCAGTGACATCACCTATGAGGTACCCCTCAGGGGTGAGCCGATGTTTGACCCTGAAGCGGTAAAGGATGACGACTTCATCTTCTAACGCAAGTCATGCCTCATCCATATCGGATGAGGTGTGACACGAACACACACATATTCATCACATCCTTCACTGGATGTGACAACTTCTCTCTAATACAGAGAGGTTGTCAGAGCCAGTGATGGTTCTCTACCAACAAGAAACTATCCCAAAAGCCTTGCTGGTTAGTAAAAAATCCTTACTGTAAAAAACAGGTAGAATGGGCCCCTCGTAGCAGGCCCCTGGAAAAAACCAGTAAAAATTCAGATTAAGTGACTAATCTGTAAAGTAGACAACTCTCAGATAGAAAACTGAGAACAAAAAATTGGCACATGTCAAAACGTGTAGAAAGTGGATTACCAACCCATGGATAGCACGCAGAGACAACGCCTAGTTGCATTTCTTGTCTGGTAAACAAAAATGCAGCGATGGCCTGAAGGCGCATAGACCTAATGTCGTAATTAAAGTGGTTGTAACGACAGCGCCTATTGCAAAAGGAAAAGTTAACTAAGCTGTAAAAATAGCGACTGCAGCAAGGTTCTTTCTTCTATGATCAACCAAACAGGTAGGAGCCTAACCTGATACAAAGGGCTTTCTTGAAGACTTAAACATTTGTTTTTAGTCGCTATAGTCTTCAAGATACTTATATCTCCACTATAAAAAGGAGGTGAAAAAAATGAAGATTTAATACGCCCCGTAAAGGCGGGGCACAGACAGAAACAATTGCAACTTTGCCTAAGGGAGATTGATAGTAAATTCTATCATACACAAGAATCTCTAAACAAATGAGCAATTGATTTCTCGAGCCTTTTATTAAGGTGTAAAAGAGAGCAAGCCATAAAACGGCAGACCATCTTATTGGTCAAATCGGGCTGATAGATCTCTAGATATTACCTTTAGTAAAAGAAGGGTGAAGCTGCAAAGCACCTGATTCAGTAATAATTATAGCAATTGGGAGGATAGTCGGAGTATCTTCTCTTTTATAGGTGTTACCCACCATAGGCGGTAGTAGAGATGCCCCCGGTATATCCAATACCGGGGGGACGAAGCTCTCTACGAGATATCCCGAAGAGACTTTGAGCATGAGTATAAAATAAGACTTTTTAAAAAATGCTTAAAGCTCTTCAGGGATATTTTTAACTTATAACTTAATTTCATCGGGTGTGATAAACCGTTTACTAACTATTAGTTATTAAAAGATTTATCAGAACCGATGAAGGTTCTATAAGTTATTTCAATTTATTTCATTGTAACAAGGAGGAAAAAAACAATGAAAGGCAATTCTGAATTTAAGAAAAGAATGATTGCCGATAAGGCTATCGCACAGAAAAAGACGCAGGAAGCAGCCAAAAAGGCAAAGGCCGAAGAAGCAGCAAAGTATCAAGCAGTTATCGACCTGAGCTATGATGAGCGGCACAAGCTCATCAACAACGCCGTGAAGGCTACGGGGTTCAACCCATACTCCAACAGCCGCATCAAGACCTTGAGGAAGGCCTTAGAAAACAAATATTTCGATATTGTTGACATCAAAGTATGGAATGGTGCGTTTTGCACCACGGAACTTGTCATCAATGTCTGGGTTTGGAATGGCGACTATAACGCCGACATGACCGAAACCCACACCTTTGATTTCGGTTAAAGATGTGACGTCCTCTGAAGGGCAAGACGTTAAACTACCCTTCACACACCTATTCATCGGGTGTGACAACTTCTCTATAAAGAGGGGTTGTCAGAACCGATGGTCGGTTCTATGGTTAAATCCACTCTCTCCATCTTGTGAGAGTGGTCATCACAAAAGTGGTGGGATGCTTGAAAAAGCAGAAAGGAGACAAGATGGAATACATTGTAATGTCTTTCGCAGAAATTCTCGCTCTGCAGAACATCATCAAGAAGGATGAGGAAGAAGAAGTCGCCATCACAAAGAAGACTGGCGGCCGCAGAAAGGCAACCAACAAGGGTGAAAGAGCAGCCTAGAAGAAGGCTAAAGCCAAGAAAAAGGCTGAAACCTTCAACCTCTCTGTTGACGGTCTCAGCAGAGAGGTTTATAAGCTCGCCGCCAAAACAAACCACTACGACAGAGATGGCGTGTATAACCATCTCTGCAAGCTTTTGATGAAAATCAGAGCTGAACTGTAAAGGAGGGAAAAGAAATGATTAATGTGAGAAGCAAAGAAAACGGAAAAATCTATCAGGCGATCCCACAGACCGTAGACTTAAACTTCAACGGTCGATATGTCCTGCGATACGTTATAGGAATTCAAGGCTACGATGAATTTCATTTTCTTCATGCCGTTTATTCTAACGATGAATTCAACGAAGATTATGAAGTTGTAGAATGGAATGAGAAAACAAAGGCATGGGAATTAACCTTTAGGTTATAATAAAATATTTTTCAGCGGCACGCTTGTTATTTTACAGGCGTGCCGCCGTGAAGAAGCAGTAAACCGGGCGGAACGGCAGATCGCCAGGTATGAGGCGAACGTCTCCGATGACATTAGCCTAGAATACGCGAACGTAATTCGCGAAAACGTAAAGATTGCCCAGGCCAACCTTGGCTACGTCAAAGAAATGGCAGAATGGGCAGAAGCCCACCACGAGGAACTCAATAATGAGCTAAATTGGCTCAACTACGAGTCTGCAGAAGGCCTCTCTGTAAGAGAGGCGTACGATAAATATCTCTCCAAAATGAAAGAGAGGGATGACTTTATCCCGACCCTCCGTACATGGAGAAGGGAATACAATGACGCTCTCTACTCCTACAACGAAGCAAAGGCGGCATATGACATGCTGCCTTTCTGGGCATAAAACATTAGTCCTGAGCATGACGAAAAACTGCTCTATTACCCCATTTCCATAATATTCTTATCATTGGGGTGATATAAGCACCCATGAAAGTGGATGCTTATATGACTCCGATGTAAGGAGCACCCAGTGTAGGGGATTCTGCACAGCCATGAAGGAGGTAAAACCATGGATAAGTTCATCAACACCACCAACAACACCACCTACAGCTTTGGCGCAAAGATAATAGCCGAAGCACTGAAGGAAACCGGCGCAGAGCAGCTCGCTAAGGCAGAGAAGGCGAAGAAGCGCACCTCCCGTGCTGCGCGACAGGAGAAAGCAGCTGAATTGGGGGTTAAGATCGTAACCCCAGTCACCTCCGCCGCGAGCGCCAAATTCGTGGCTGCGGAAGAAATCCGCAGAGACTTTGAAGTCGCCAGAAAGGCGGCTAAGGCTGCGGCATACGCCGAGCGGCAGCGGATCGCAGCAGAGGAAGACGCCATTGATGCAGCTCTGGAAAAGGCTGAGAAGGAAGCCGAAAACTTCGGCAAGAACATCATGGCTATTGCCATGGCCAAAGCTCTCGCAGCCAAGGGTAAGTAGTTCTCTAGGGTTCGGACGGTCATCCCGAGTTTATCTCAAAAACCGTCCTATCACCCTTGTGGTGATATCTATATTCACACTTTTTCGTGTGGGTATAGATATCGGCACAATTTAGTGTCGTATGAAAATCCATCCCTATCATACTGGGGATGGTCGTCTAAAAGACGGTATGGCTAAATAGCCAGAAAGGAGATAGTATGAATACAATTTTAGCAACATTGGAGGCGCTGCTTGCAGCGTGCTACAATGACGATGTAATTATCACTAATGGATTATATGTCGGAGAATGGAAGATTCTTCTCGAAAGGAAGATTCTTCTCTCCGGTAACATCAATGATGTCATCCGAAAGTTATATTCCAACCCGGAACTGGCTAACGCCAGTCTCGACCCTAATGGGGTCAGAGCTACAACGAGGCACGGTTTCCCATGCCTCGAACTGTTCGCAAGACTCTATAATGGCTAGCGAGCTCAAACAATGTAGCCGCCATTAAGGCTACTACCATCGCATTTATTGCGGTGGTATATATACCTATGGATTTATATATCTGTAGGTGTATATACGACTGCAATAAGGCAGTCTTTTTTGCTCATGGGCCACAACGTGGCAGAAAGGAAACAAAATGAGCAAGTATGTTATTTCCAAGGAGGTTTACACCTCCATCGTCAAGGCCGCTGAAAAGGCCAAGAAGTTCTTCGCTAATCTGACTACCAAAGACAGAGAAGCACTCATCGAACGCATCAAAGTTGCAGCTAACAACGATGCGCACGTCGGCTGGGTAGCCAACAGCGTGCCCCTCATCTTCGTGAAAAATGAGAAAGACAAGGACGGCAACCCCATCGGTTTGCGTCCGATGACTGTCGAAGAACTGTTAAAAGTTGGGCCAGAAGCGGTAAAGGAAGATGGCTCAGCTATCTTTGCTAGCGTCAGAGACAGCTGGAAAGTTCCTCGCTTTCGTCACGAGGATCAGAATGGCTGGCTCGCTGCGGCCAATCTCACCGAAAAAGGTTTCCCCAAGCCCTATCTCGTAAGAACAAATATTTGGGAGAAGTACTATGCTCCCATTAGACCGCTGAGACAGGAAGAGGGAGAAAAGCGAGATGAGCTCGAAAGGGCCCAGAAAGAAAGAGCCCCCAAGAGTGTCATCGAGAAACTCAATGCTGAAATCAACGACCTTGATAAGAAGGTTAAAGCTATGAATTGCCTCCAGTATGACACGTTTAACTATTGGGTAACAAGAAGGGGTGGAGACTATCCATTCAACGTGGTTTTCCCAGAAGGCTGCTGCAACTTCGACGAAGCATACATGAATACGATCATCGGCCTTCGTGCTAATGAATTCATGGCTTGGAAGAAAAGATTTGAAGAAACAATGCTTGAACGGGCGAAAGAGGCTGGTGAGACCTACAGAGACATCACTGATGTGGAGGAGGCCGACCGTCGACTGGAGCGCTGGCTTGAAAGTCACAAAACACTCGAAGCTGAAGATGAAAAGATTCGGCGCAACGGTCGCACATATGTCAATGGTTCGACGGGTGAAGTTGTTCACGAAGGCGGAATGACTCTGGAGGAGACCCTCATCGAAGCATTCAAACAGAAGATGAACAAAGTTATTAGATATAACGAAAACATCTTCGGCTTCCAGTACCTCAATGAGGAAAACGAACGTGGTTCTGATCACGCTGGCTGGGGCGACATCATTAGATTAGGGTATCTCCCTTCTGACTACAACGAAAGAGAGGCAATCCGTGCCGACCGTTCTCGCTGGAAGGATTACGTCCCTAATAAGAAAGGAGAACCGGCAAACATCTGGACTCTATTCAGTTACACCGGTAACCTTGTTGGAGAGGGCCTTCCGCTCCAGAAATACCTGGCAATGACTGGTACCACTCTGAAAGAATGGAACCGTTTCTGCGCAGGTAAGAACAGGAAAGAAAAAGAGAAAGCTGAAAGCAAGGACGCTTTCGAGGCCTTCCTCGCTCTCGAAGGAGCCAATAACGCTAAGGCGAAAGAGAAAGCTGCTAAAGCCAAGGCCGATGCCGTCCGCCTAGCTGATGCTCCCTTCTAGCACCAATGGTGAGGCGATAACACCATAAAAACACCAGTCTACTCAAGCTTTAAACGTGTCGTTTGGGCTAAACGTAAAATAGTAATCCTAACCGAGGACGCCCTCTATATATCTAGTAAGATTATTGAGGGTGTAAGGCCTCCTCTCATATGAGAGGACTGGGTTCCAAGTCCCAGATTTGAGCTAGAATGTGTATAGAGTGCGCATTGGCCTTAATTATAACACTCTACTTTTTCATACAAGGAGGTATAAAATGAAAAAGTTTGTATGCCCTCTTATTGAGTGGGTAGACCAAGAGGTCACCTCACTCAACAGAATCAAACCCGCCGTAGAAAGAATCATTGAACTTCTGGGCTGGCGGACAGTGCTTGACTATTTAGTTGAGGAAGACATTAATCTTCACGAATTCGTAAAGGTTATGAACCGCACGTTACTGACATGCAGAGAAATCGATTTCTCTCGACTTGTTGATCTTGGTTTTAAATCTGAGCTCAACATAGAGGAAGAGGATGCTATCGAAGACCCCGAGTGGTCCTATGCGGACGAAGTAGTGGACGACGTCTACGAAGAAGCCTTCATCACTGTCGATGACGCCGACGAAGCCCGTCGTGAAACAGCGAGGGCGGAGGAAAAAGAACCCCCAATTGGGGGATCTTATCCCGCGCCTGACGAGATGAAAAAATGGAATTCCATTTTGGCAGCTGAGGGGCTCAAAAACTTCTAGCCGTTTAAAAGGGCAGCAAGGACTCAATGTTCTTGCTGCCCTTTTGTTGCGGTAATGAATATACTTAGGCAATAAGTTTAAGTACAGTCATTACTGCAATAATGCGGTATTATCAAATCATACAAGGAGGCAAACATGATCAAGATTGTCAACATCAAACAGATGCCATTGCCTGATTTCGAGAATTGGGCGATTGTGCGCAGTTTTAATGGAAAGGCTGGCGTCCAATGGCACCCAGAACTTTCACCTTCTTCTAACCTTTTCGGCTGGTACTTGAAACTGAAGAAAAATGGAGAGTGGGACGAAAGCGCTTTCTTGTCTTCGTACGTACCTACGTTTCTAAAAGAAATCGCCGGCAACCCCACAGCCAAAGAAGCGCTAAATACCATTTACTTCGCAGATAAAGAAGGTCGCAACATTGCCCTTGGCTGCTTCTGCGAAAATGAGGCTACCTGTCATCGCAGTATCGTGGCCGGTTTACTTCAAGGTGTTGGCTGCAATGTTCGTGCCACAGATGACTACAGTCATTATTATGCGGCATACAAAATCATTTGTAGCAAACCTAAAGATGTTTACGAAAACGAAACAACAGAAGGATTTAGAGGAAATTACTGGTTCCTCTCTAACTTTTATCCGTCTCCTATTATAATTGGAGATTACACATTCACTTGTTCGGAGGCGGCTTTTCAGGCTCAGAAATGTCTCGATCCCAGCAGTATGGGATGTTTTGAGGGCATTGACGGGAAGGATGCTAAGTCTCTTGGTAGAAGAGTGGCTATAAGAAAAGATTGGGATAAGATCCGTGTACCAATCATGGAAGAAATCCTGCGTATCAAATTCTCCAATCCCACCTTGTCTGCTAAACTTAAAGCGACTGGTAATGTTAAACTCATCGAGTACAATACCTGGGGAGACAAGTTCTGGGGAGTCTCGTATGGCGAAGGCAGAAACGAACTCGGAAAACTTTTAATGAAGATTAGAGCTGAACTGTAAAAGGAGGGAAAAAAGAAATGTTTAACGTAAGAAGAAAAGAAGACGGAAAAATTTATCAAGCGATTCCGCAGTCGGTAGATCTTAATTTCAATGGTCGATATGTACTGCGATACATTATAGGAATTCAAGGCTACGATGAGTTCCATTTTATTCACGCCGTTTATTCTAACGACGAGTTCAATGAACTTTATGACGTTGTAGAGTGGAACGAAAAAACTAAAACCTGGGAATTAACCTTTAGACTATAATAAATTATTTTTTCAGCAGCACGCTTGTTCCTTTACAGGCGTGCTGCTTTTTAAGGGTTTAAATCTATACTTTGTCTAAATAAAGTGTAGATTTAAGTCTTTAAGAGACAACGAAATTTCGGGGGGATATTTTTTCCCCTTCGGGGTTTTAAAAAAAAGAAAAAAAGATGAGTGAAACAAGAAAGGAAAGAGGATTAATAAAGAAAGAAAAAAAGAAAAAAAAGAAAAAGAAAAAGAAAAAGAAAAAGAAAAATTTGAAAACAAAAAAGAAAAAAAGAAGAAAGGAGAAAGAAAAAAAAGAAAGAAAAATAAAAAAAGATGAATTCGAAATAAAAAAGAGTTCGAAAAAGTAAAATAAAAAAACAAAAAACAAAAAACAAAAAACAAAAAACAAAAAACAAAAAACAAAAAACAAAAAAACAAAATAAAAAATAAAGAAAGCAAAAATAAAAAAATACAGTACATATGAAAGATAGATGTATAACAAGTACCAGTTGGATATCAGTTATACGATATACCTTTTTGTTATACATTATCGTTCATGTGTACAGAAGGAGGTAAAAAGAAAATGAAAAAACGTAAGAAGCGTACATGGTCCCTGGCTCAGGACGGTAAAGATAGAGTCAATTATGTTTCGGTTTAAAATAAAATAAAAACTATGTCTGGGCCTGCGGACGTAAAACTAAAAGGGCTTATGCCCCTCAGGAGCGTATGAGTTACATGCGCTCATGCGTAAGTGGCGTAGGGATGCCCGTCGTGGCGAGCGACGTTAAAATCTCGCCAATTTCCGCGAGGTTCATGCCCGGTAAAATTCCGGGGAGCCCCATTAGAAAATCAACTGGTGGGGCTTAACGCTTATGGAGGAGACTCGCCCGAGTAACTGATGATTACTCAAATGAGCGATATCCTGACGCCAGGAAAGACTGGTAACGACGTAAACCCGTCTAGGAGAGAACAAATGAACTCCGAAAACAAAATATGTGTGGTATACGACGACCTTAAGTCGTAAGACCTTTTGTTATTATCCCCTTTTGGGGAGGGGTGATGGGGGCTAGGACTTAACTCTGAACGCAGCCTAGTGCGACAGAGAAAGACCCCACATCTCTCGCCAAAAAGGGATAATCCCAATATGCCGAGGTAGCTCAGTAGGTAGAGCAGTAGACTGAAAATCTACGTGTCGATGGTTCGATTCCATCCCTCGGCACCAGTAAATGAAACAATAAAATTAAAGATAGGAGGATGAAAATGAAAGACATCATTATCTTCTCTAGTCAGTTAATCATCGTTTTTTCATCAGTAATTATTTTAATTATCCAGAATCACCGGTAAGGAGAAGAAAAAATGGAAGAAAAATATAAGGAAAGGTATATCATTAAAGGTACACCTGAATTCTTAATATTAGGAACATTGCTGAATATTCCTAAAAATCGACCAATGAAAGAATTGGCACGAAATTTACTCTTTAATAAAATTCCTTTTGAAGTTGTTCATCAGGAATTTGATAACAAGGGTTATGTGGCAATATGCTCACCATCGTATGGCGATGACTGTAAGATTGATGCGATCTTCCATCCTGGATCATATGGATACAATGACGATCTTATAGAAATTTGGGATTTTGAATGTATAGATGTAGAAGGGTGCTTAACTCCCGAAGAAGCACTTGAACGCTTCAAGGAAGTCGCAAATAAAAATAATTTTTAGCTGTAGTACATTAAGGAGGTAAAAGAAATGTACACAAGCAATTATGCACCAGAAACCGTTATCACTCTGGACAATGTCAAAGAAATCTTGGCAAACATGGGCGTGGAATACACGCTTAAGAAACGTAGTGACGTCATGTCTAAGCCTTCTATCTATAAAGACGGGAAGGCTTACGAAATCAAAGGGACAAACAACCTCAGATCCGGACTTGGCAATGGACACAAGCCCAATACACGTTTATTCCTAGAAGGTAAAACTATTCAGGAAGTCTTAGATTTTCTGAATGGTACTAAAGAAAAGGAAGAAAAAGAAAAAGCTGTTGGAGAATCTTCCGACAACATCATCAAGCGACCCGGACTTCAGGCTTCAGCGACGATTACGGTCGCGCCTGATGGACCTCACATCACACTGAAAGACATCAGACCCATTTCGATGGAAGCGATGTACTCGCTTGCACCGGATCGGGCCGAACTGCTCAACCGAATTCTGAGAGGTCCCAAGAAACGCAACCACGCTGTACGCAAGGGACATGAACGAATTGGCGACAATAGGAAACCAACTTACGATGTCACTACAGATAAGTTAAGTGAAATCGTGGTTCACAATGCCAAGTCAGGCACTTCTGCATATTCGAAGGAGATGCTTGCGATAACAAAATCTTGCGAGTACCAGATCCCCGCTGTTGCACCTGGTGAGCCCTATGATGGACACCAGTTCCAGTGGGCTGCGGAAATGCCCATGGAAAAATTAATAGCTACTTTATCTGAAATGAAGGCGGCGAAGTGCAAGACTTACGCCGATTGGCAGAGAAAGAAGGCCAAGCAGAATAAAGTTGCTGAACCTTCAAATATGAATGTCAGTAATGATCTGGCTATTCAGATGATTGCTGCCATGAAGGAACTGACAGAGCTGTTAAGAGAATTAAAGTAGGGGGGAAACAATGAGTTACGAATATGAAGACCTTGAACCTGAGTTTCTCGAAAAGGACAATGCTCGAGAAAAGAGGATGAAGAACAAGAAGAAGCAGAAGGAACATGAGTTTGAACTTATGTTCGATTACAACTCTGCGCTCAAGAAAATTCACAAGTCAAATAAGAATAAGAGAGCCTATAAGCAGGCTCGTAATTCTTATCTTGTTGAGGAGTATTAATTGCCACACTAAGGTGGTAGTTGATATAAAGCCATAGAAAGGAGAAAACAAAATGGCAGACATCATCAAGAACACCCCGGTCAAGAAGACCACAGTCCAGCTCATTGCGGAGACCAACCGCGACGGCGTTACGATGGAATGGATTTCCATCGACGGCGTCAAGATTGGCACCATGGGTTACACCAGCCAGAAGGATAAGGAAGCAGCATTGCGACTTATCCAGCGTGTAGTTGATAACTCAGAGAACACCGGATATGCGCTGTATTCTGAAATTATGAATGCGTGCATGACTGGCGCAGCGATGACCGAGGAGGGAATCGAGGCTCGGACATCCGAAGAGGTTGAAGTCGATGGAGTTCCCGTTATCATCAATTACGAGGCTCAGAAGGCCTACATTGGTGTCAACCTGGAACTGGAAGCCATCGCAGACCTGGAAGACCTCGATTGTGCTCTTCCGTCTGAAGCAGTTAAGGCGCTTCTGGTTGAGCGTAGCAAGACCAAGATTGCCGAGATGAAGGCTGAGGCTGAGGAAGAGCCGGACTACTACGAAGACGAGTACGACGAGTACTAATCTTCATAGTAGCCACACTCAGGCGGGTTGAAATATACCCGCCTGATAATTAATTTATTTTTCCCCTGCAAGTCAAGGAGGTAAAAACATGACGAAACAGGAAATCATTCAGCAAATCATCACTTTGAACCCGGAACCGGATCAGAGCAAATGTCCTGAGTTATGGTTGAATTACTATGACTCAAAGAAATTAGTAGTCAGGAAGAATGCTAACACTGGAGAAATTCAGTATCAGCGTGAATTCATAAAAGAAGGAAAGAAATGGACCTCCGTTTGGGAATTCATTAAGAAGCATAATGAAACTCCTAATCGTGGCGTGTTTGTATATTCCCCCAGAGCAAGCCTTGAGACTGCCTATATGAAGAATTGGCGATTTGGTGAAGAACGAGTCCTCGAAATTGCGTCTGTCACAATCGATGGTCACCGTGGCTTAGGTGCTAGAGATTGGAAATTTTACACCGGACATTACAATTCCGTACCTAGAATTTTCATGTTCGAAGGCGACGCTCACATTTATAATGCGGACGGGACTGAACGATTTCCAGAAGAGATGAAGACATTTAATCATCATTTCGTGAGTGTTGATTGTTATCATCTTCAGATGTTCCCGGGAAATAGGGCTGCTGCGGAAGAGGCAAAAAGATTTTTCAAGGTTGAAGATAATGTCTATCCTTGGAAAGTTAGAGAACTCTACAAGAAAAGTGTAAGAAAGCCTAGAAAGCCTCAGCCGATGGATGATATTGCGAATCGGGAATATGATTGGCCCGATTTGAAAAATTATCCTCTGTCTGAGAGGAAAAACACGACTGCTTACTATAGCAATGTAGTCACGGCAAACAGTAATGTTATATACTGTATGCCGGTTGAAGAATATCTGATGATCAGAATCCTTACCAGACATTGTGTACTGGAAAACAATGGATATGAGAAAAGAATATATTATGTCCCTGGAAACTATTATCCCTGTCCGGAAGACGTAACAATGAGGGGAGAGAGAACCAGAATCATAATTTCTCCCAAGGGCGAAATTGGCATATACACTACTGGCTGGGATCACAGTAAAACATATGTTAGAACATCGGCAAGAGTATCTTATTCATATTCTTGGTATGGAAGTGACCAAGATGATCAGTTTGTATATCTTGGGTTTGAAAATCTTGCAAAGATTAACAAAACAAAGTACCTCGTGCCCGTTCTTGAAAAGGTTAAGAAGAGCACTAAACTCCAGGTGCTTGTAAACGCAATCAGGCATCCCATCCTTGAGCAGATGTATAAAGCCGGGTTTGAAAATATAGCAAATTATCTGAATGAAGGTGACGAAGTTGCCGCAAGCCTGAAGAAAGTGTTTAATGTTAAGGAGAAGAGGATGCCTCTCACAAAACTTCTTGATATGAATACCTATCAACTCAAGAAAATGGAAGAGTTGTTTAAGACAACAGAAAGAGGATATTCTGCGTACGATGTGAAGAAAAACATTCTCGTTGTTATGAAGCAGCTTTCTGGCGTTGATACGTTTGCGTCTTTGAGTAAAGAGACCACAGATGAGTTGTTTGAAATCGGGAAAGTGCTTATCAACGCTAGCCTGTGGTACCAGGATTTGCGTGATACTAATAATTGGTGGTATCGTAATAGATATGACTGGGACGGCGACATGACCAGAGAAGAAGCCAAGCAGTTATTAAAAATTTGCAAATTCTGCAAGAATTCAGAAGGTTTACGAATGTATATAGATACTTGCAGATTGTATAGAAGATTGCCGGAAAATTATAGACCGGATATCGATATCTACGATATTGACAATATGCGGTCGCTTGAAATTATTCATGATGACCTTATTCGCATCACGAATGTATTTCGAGAAGAATCCCAAAGAGATCGCGAGAATAAAATCGCAGAAGGTTTTAAGTCAAGATATCCCAAAACCATTAAGAGATATGGTGTCACGGGACCCGATTTCTTGATTGATGCCCCCGAAACCCCATCTGCATTAACTACAGAAGGGGCAATGTTAAGTCACTGTGTTGGCGGTTATCTGGAGTCTGTAGGAACGGGAGGAACGACAATTCTTTTCTTAAGAAAGCCAGAACTTCCTTCTACTCCGTTCTATACAATAGAAGTGAGTGGAGGAGATAAGGAAAAGAATCCAAGACTTATTCAGATTCACGGATACAGAAATAAGTGGCTTGGAAATAATCCGGAAGCAATTCCATTTGTGAAGAAATGGCTGGAAGAGCATGATATCACTTATGATAAGAATATTCTGCTCTGCAACTCCGAGGGCTATGGCTCTTGTGGTAAGTACATTGACGGAAAAGAATTCGGATTATAAAAAAATAAAATAACAAAAAAGTAGTTGCATAACTGAGCCTATTTGAGATATAATAGGCTCAGTTAAAATAATTATTTCTTTTATTGAGAAAGGAGACAAAAGAATGGGATTTGCAAAGTATGACGCAGCGAGAGTAGCAAGAGAACTGGATAAGATTACCCAGCCTGAAAGAACAAATTACTTCGAGGGCCTGGGAGTCAATCTCCAGAACGTGAACAGCCTCGATAGTGCAATTAAGCTGTCTGGCTTGGATTTCGAGGTGGAAAAGGTACCCATGGCATTTTACAGAGAAGTCATTGACGCTGAAACTGGTGTAAAGGAAAAGGTTGCATTCCCGTTCCCTGACCAGTATGTTACCATTAGGAAGGACACGAACGAACCCCTTGGGGTAGTTGGCAAAAACTATAATATCCTGCCCAACAAGGAAGCGTTCGATTTTCTGGAAGATATTATGGGATCCGGAAAGGCCAAGTTCGAAACTGCTGGGCTTTATGGTGGAGCAAAAAGTTTCATTACCATTAAAACGGAAGGAGTTGACGTACTTGGAGATAAGTACTCTCCATATATCCTGCTTCTGAACAGTTTTGATGGAAGTGGCTCCGTAAGAGCCATGTTCACGAATGTTAGAGTGTTCTGTTCAAACTGTCTGGCAAGAGCAATCAAGAATGCTGAAAATAGAATTTCTATCAGGCATTCTAACTCTCTGCCGTTAAGAATGGAAAATGCAAAGGGGTTGCTTGCAGGACAGGCAAACTATTTGACAGAATTCAAGAAGGAGGCAGAAAAACTTGCTGTAATTCCGTACAGTGCAGCACAGTATGAAACCTTGGTGAATGATGTCCTATTCCCGATTAATGAGGAAGGAGACAGCGACATTTCCAAGGTGAGACAGTTGGCGCTCCGTGAACAGGCGATGACAGCCTATAACCAGGATGACCTGCAGAACTTCAATAACTCTGCGTGGAAGGTAATCCAGGCTGTGGCAGACCTTGAAAGTCACAAGATGATTTTCAGACAGACAGACCAGGCAAAGTTCGCCAATCTCAAGACCGTTATGGCCGGAATGGAAATGACCAATCGTGTGGCCGACATGATTCTGGCTCGTTAAAACAAAAATAAATCATACCCCCTTTAAATAGTCTTGGCATCCAATAATGAAAAAGTTCGAATAAGAATTGGAAGGTAGGGCAGTACCAAGAGATTTATTATAGGAGTGAGCAATTAAGCTCACTCCTGTTTTTTAATTTAAGAGGAATAAGGAGGAATAACATAAAAAGGTATACTGTACACATTAACGTAATGAGAACTCTTAATGTCACGGTAGAAGCCGAAAATGAAGATGATGCTATTGACCTTGTAAGAGAAGCTGATGAATGCGGTGAATACGATAACGAATATTGGGAATTTGCCGACACCAATTATGACGTTTGGGAGGAAAAGTAAATGAAAAAGTATATTTTAAACAAAAAGGCCATTGGAGAACTCGCTGAAGAAGTGTACGATTATTTGGACACTAATGGTTTAATTGATGACACCTGTATTTATTTTAATCACAAGCGAGTTATAAGATATAACGATATTCCTAAAACTGAAGAAAATCTTCACCCTAGAGAATATTGTGAATATTCTTCCAAAAACAACATTCTCACAATTACCAGTGAGGGGCCGTTATACGATATTTATAATTGTATCAACTATGAGCTTCCTGCTGGGCTTAGAAAGATTCTTCACAAATATGGTCTCTATATGGAAGCTGCAACAAGCTGGTGCTGGAGCGCATATTTAGAACACGATGAATCTGAATATGAAATTGAATATGACGTTTATGATGTTCCAGATCCAATCTTTATCTACCACCATGGAGAAGCACCTGAACTGCTCAAGAATATTATGAATATCTGGTACGGCTTAAGCGCAAAAACGGGTGATATTGGCTGTTGTGTCATTGGAGCTTACATGCGCTTTAAGTACAATGATGTTGTTTATGAAATGGCTCCTTGCTCTCCTTGGCAGGGTGAGGGTTCATGGACTCGTCATGTTGGCACAATTAAGGAATTGCTCAAACAAATTGGAGCAACGGATATTTATTGGAATTGTGGAGTCATGGATTAGGAAAGGAGAAAAAATGAATAATTACATGATTACGTTTGAAAGCTATGGCGACATTTGCGAAATGATGGTAATGGCGGTAAATCGCATCATGGCTATCGATTTATTCGAAGAAATGACAAAAGACTGGAACGAAAAGCCGATTTTCATTTCTTGCGGAAGAGTAATGGAGTAATAAGGAGAAA
>Ga0310690_10005716_pt1 | contig 16710 bp, 10 predicted proteins | sample AusTroGonzalo_MG_2_FD_207661 | JGI IMG/M metagenome (GOLD analysis project Ga0310690, IMG submission 207661) | Bovine rumen microbial communities from tropical cattle in Woodstock, Queensland, Australia - Gonzalo_04 (v2) (version 2) | ecosystem: Host-associated > Mammals > Digestive system >... | reverse complement strand
ACTCAAGCACGGCCCAGCTGACGGTCGTGAAACTGAAGCTTACACCATGGGCCACGCGGGAAGGGTGCGAGAACAGGCATATCGTAGGTGTCCGCGAAGTTGTCCGATGCAATGCCCAGCCAGAGGTTGGACAATGGTGTGAAGCTGGCGGTGGAGAGTTCGTGCCGGCGAGAGGGGACTCCAACTACAAGTGTCCGCTGACAGCTGACGGCAGCATCCTCTATTATACGGCCGGCGGTTCTCGCTATGATTTCGACTTGACCATCATAGAACCAACTGCTATGGCCGCCAGGTTTCCAGTGGCGAGGGACTTCGGCATCGCGACCAACCGTGCAGGAGGTGCGGGAATGGATCTTGAGATATTTGTACAGCCGGAGGCGGTTAGCTTTTCCGGCATCGCGATGGAGGAAATTCCGTCAACGGCTGGAATCCATGAAGACTACTTTTCCAACATATATTTTGAGAGTGAATGGTATCATACCGAAGCAAGAGGTGCGGGGAAATGGAAGATGATCGGAGGCGACAATTCATGGGATACTGACCATGCTTGGTTTGCCGCTGAACTGCCGCGAGAATTGCCTAATGGCGTAATGACGTTCGACCTGTCTTCTGGAGCATGGACGAATGGAACGATGGTCTGGAATATTTCGTGGGGCTGGGCCGACTATGGAGCAGAAAATGGCGTCACAGCGCCTATCAAGTCAATTTCTACGCCTTACAATCAGACATTTAATTTTACCGAAGACGGGACGTTAACGGTCTCTAAGTTTCAGCACTCGGTTTCGCGAGGCACAAACGGAGTGATGCGGCTTAACGGGAATACGGTACAAGGCGTTATAGTGACACAGGAGGAGTTAAATGAAGTTTTGGGAAACGATTAAGGTAGTGGGAGTTGTGGCTGTCATTGTTGCCGCCGGCATTGGAATTACGTCGTGCGACGGCAAGAACGGCTGTGTAGAACAAGGCACCATAGCCGTCAATGCCGAAGCGACACTGAAGAATATTTCTCTTTCTGAAAGATTTGAAGCCTCTTTTCAGATGGTGATGGACAGCACCAACGACTGGTGCGTTTGTTTAGGAGATCTTGTCAAACTTGAAGATGAAGTCTTCCAGTTGCCACACGACGAAGCATTGCAGACTATGGAGGGCTTTATTGACATGGCCATTGCGGCCCAGCCGCCGCCGGTGCCATCTGCGGATGAGTTGCCCTGGAGATACAGGGGGAATATGTATAATCGCAGAGATATGTGGTTCTACAAAATGTTCTGGGTCTTCCGAGAAGTGTTCTATGTTTCGCGCAAAAAGCAACGAGACCCATATGAGGGCTGGGACAAGCTTTTCATGTTTCTTGGAAAATACACCAACGAGATTGCATCGCTGGAACGGAGTCTTCGCAAACGAGAAAACCAGGTGACACGGCACTACATGAACCGTCTTAAGGGTACTTTGGGAACAATGATCGAACAGTCGTGCAAAAGGCCTTTGAGGTCTGATCCTGAGGTTGCTGTCTTTAAGATTCCCCCAACAACTGAGCAGCAGGCGGCGCTACTTGTGCGTTTTGAGGAGTTTAAGAAATACACCGACTACAAGAGTACAAGGAGGCCTTATACCTTTAGCAACCCTCCCTATACGATAGATCCTCTCGCAAAGGAACGAGAAAGTTGCCAAAGAGAAACTGGAGACGGAATGGCAAGGCCTACAGTAAAAGGTGACTGACGAAACAAGGTGAAAATGTAGTGCAATATCGTCAAACGAAAGGAAGCTGAACCATGAAGCTTTTGATGTGTGTCTTTGCCATTGCTGCGGAGTTGTCTTCCTTTGGATTCGAAATCCCTGCCTTGCCATCTTCGGAGTATGCCGACACGGAGGTTTCGACGAACCCCATGGATTCGGGCTGACGCTGCATTGATTCTAAGCCGTCCAGAAAACCCACCCCTTCAAGGTCAGACCATGAAAGGGTGGGTTTTCTGGATAGCGTCGCGCATGAACACCTACCGTAGGAGTGTCTAATAGACAGCGCAAGGCGCTCCGTTGGCTTGATAACGTTTTGCAAACTCGGGATACTCCGGTGAAAATTTTCGCGCGCTGCACCCCGCGTAGCCGCCCCTTCGGGTTGCCTTCTGCAGGCGGAGGCCGAGGAAAATCGCGCAAGGGCGGAAGCAGAAGAAACGCGGCGGATTCACCTCGCCTATGACATGTCGGGTATGGCGCAAAGTGCGGGTCGGGCGTTACCGGGCGAGCGCATAGACATGCGTGGCTGTGCAATGGCTCGCGGTGCGAGGGTTGAATTTTAGCCACAAAGGTCAGGAGGAACAGGAGAGATGGGACAATGCTCCTGAATCTCCTGTTCTTTGTGGCTAATCACCACCCCGTCCGCTTCTTCAAGGTGATGGTCGAGATGCCGCAGGAAGCGCGACCAAAATCCTGTCAATCCTGTAAATCCTGTCTAAAAACAGGATGAGAACTCGTCCTCTTGTGCGCGGCATTTTCGGACATGCGCGGCGATTTTTTGGTATAATACGGCTATGAAACGGAAAGTCATCCTCATCGCCGCGCTTGCGGCGGGGCTTGTCGCGGCGGTTCTGACCCGCATTTATCTCGCGGCAAAAGACGCGGAAGTGCGCGACCTGAAGGCCGCGATAACGGCGCGCTACGGAACAATAGACGTCCTCTGCTTCAAGCACGACACTCCCTCCGGCACGGCCATATCCAAGGCCGACATCGGCTACAAGACGGTTCCCGCCGTCGGCATGAGGGGCCAGGCGCTGGAGCCGGAGAACTTCGGCGACGTCGTCGGCCGCAAGACTCTCATACCCCACAAGACGGGCGACGTCCTCTTCTGGTCCGACGTGGAGGGCGGCGACCCCTCGGCGAGCGGGCTTTCCGCCGACATAAAGAAGACGATGAGGGCCGTGTCGATCAACTGTTCTGGCGCGGCGAGCGTCTCTTCCATGGTAAGGCCAAACGACCATGTTGACGTCATCGGGACCTTTGACTTCAACGAGGCGTCCGGGAAAAAGAGCCTTGTAACGTGCACGATTCTCCAGAACGTGCTTGTGCTGGCAACGGGCTCGGATACGGCGAAGACATCCCGCAGGAGCCTCGGCATGGGCGGCGGCTACACCACAGTCACCCTCGAGGTCACGCCGCGCGAGGCCGAGATGCTGGCGTTTGCGGAGCAGATAAAGGGCAGGCTCGTCCTCACCCTGCGCAACCGCAACGACACTTCCTACGAGAGGGAGCTTCCAAAGGTCGATTTCGAGAAGATACGCGGCGAGATCGAAGAGCTGAACGCCAAGCGCCAGCGCGAAAAGATGACAACAGGCCACTGACATGTTCCTCACCACCCTGGTTGACGGCCGCCGGGAGACGCGCGAGCTGGAGAACGGCACTTATCTAATAGGAAGGGCCGAGTCGTGCAGGATTCGCTTCGCGGCTCCGGACGTCTCGGAGCGCCACGCCATACTGACCGTGCGCGAGGGGAAGGCGATACTTGAAGACCTCCACAGCGCGAACGGGACGTTTGTGAACGGCGAGCCCATCGACCGCGCCGTCGCCCTTGACAGCGGGATGGTCGTGCAGATAGGCGACAACCTGATGCGCGTGAGCGATTCCGACAGCGCAGAGCCGGCGGAGGAGCCCTCTCCGGAGGCTCCGGAACCTGCCCAGGGCGAGGAGGCGGCCGCCGAGGACGAGCCTGCCGCGGCGCCAGATCCCTACCGCGAGCTGAGGCGCAGCGTGCAGGAGCAGATCCAGCGCGAGCTCTTGAAGCGCATGGACATGAAAAAGCTCACCATCCAGGGGGTGGACCGCGACGGGCTCGAGGAGAATGCACGGGAGAAGATCCACGCGATAGTTGACGAGGTAATCGCGCGCGGCCGCCTGCCGACGGAGATAGACCCCGTCCGCTTGGAGGAAGACGTATTCAACGAAGCCCTGAGGCTTGGGCCGCTTGAGGAGCTGCTTGCGGACGATTCCGTGACGGAGATAATGGTAAACGGGCCGGGGAAGGTATATGTGGAGCGAAACGGAAAGCTCGCCCTCTCCGACTGCCAGTTCACCGACGACGCGGCGGTCCAGGCCGTCATAGAGCGCATAATAGCGCCGCTCGGCAGGCGTTGCGACGAATCCCAGCCATATGTCGACGCCCGCCTTTCCGACGGCAGCCGTGTGAACGCGATTATCGCGCCTCTTTCCCTCTCTGGGCCCACTATTACTATAAGGAAGTTCGCGAAAAAGGCGCTTTCGCCGGAAGACTTCATCCACTTCGGCACATGGACGCACAACGTGGCCGAGTTCATGCGCCTTTGCGTCATCCTCAGGAAGAACATAATCGTCGCCGGAGGGACAGGCTCCGGCAAGACGACCCTCCTGAACCTCCTTTCCGGCTACATTCCGCACAGCGAGCGAATAGTCACCATAGAGGACGCGGCGGAATTGCGCCTGCAGCAGCCGCATGTAATCCGCCTTGAGGCGAGGCCCGCGAACATAGAGGGCAAGGGGGCTGTCCCCATACGCGACCTCGTGAAGAACAGCCTCAGAATGCGCCCTGACCGCATAATCGTCGGTGAATGCCGCGGCGGCGAGGCTCTGGACATGCTCCAGGCCATGAATACCGGCCATGACGGGTCTCTTACGACTGTACACGCGAACTCACCGCGAGACGTCATATCTCGCCTTGAGACGATGGTGCTCATGAGCGGAATGGACCTTCCGAGCAGGGCTATACGCGAGCAGATCGCGAGCGCCGTTGACATAATAATCCACGAGTCGCGCCTTTCAGACGGCAGCCGAAAGGTGATTGCCGTCTCGGAGGTGACGGGGCTCGAGGGTAACCAGATCGTCATGCAGGACATTTTCTCGTTTGTCCAGTCCGGGCTTGACGCGGAGGGGCGCATCATGGGCCGCATCGTGCCGACGGGCGCCATCCCGACGTGGTTCGACCAGCTTCCCGGGCGCGGGCTTTCGTGCGATCCGAGGATGTTCGACCCCGATTCCGACGTCAATGTCACCGTATCATTCGCCCGCCATGGCGCTGGAGGCGCCCGCTCGTGATGCCGTGGCTCATAGCCGCTCTCTTTGCCGTCTCCATAGGAGGGGTCGTCTGGTTCTACCTTTCAGGGCTCAAGATAAAGAGCGGCTGGCAGAACGGGACGAGCCCGCTTGCGAAATGGCTCGACGCTCGCCGCCGCGACAAGTTCAACATGCAGCTTCCCGAGGCCCTTGCCACGATGTCGAACGCCTTGCGCGCGGGGTTTTCCATTTCCCAGGCGTTTGATTCCGTAGTCGAGCAGGGCGAGTCGCCGATGAGCGAGGAGTTCGCGATCCTCCAGCGCCAGCTAAGGATAGGCATGAGCTTCGAGGACGCCCTCGACTCCATGTCGGCGCGCGTCGGCTCTGACGACCTGACGCTCGTTACGACCGCCATCCTCATTTCAAGGAAGACTGGCGGCAACGTGACGGAAATCTTCGACAAGATCTCGGAGACGATCCGGGGGCGCATGAAGATAGAGCGCAAGGTGAAGACTCTCACCGCCCAGGGTAGGATGCAGGGGATAATCGTCTCCGTCATGCCTTTCTTCCTTGGCATTGTGATGGTGATCATCAAGCCGGGGATGATGATTCCGTTTCTCGCAAGCGCGACCGGGGCATTGTGCATCCTCGTGATGTCGGCGCTTATTTTCGTGGGCTGGCTCATGATCCGCAAGATAATCAGGATCAGGGTCTAGGAAACACGAAACCCGGCTACCGTGAAGAGTCGGCGCCGGGTTCGAGCAACAAGTTTAACCAAGTGAATGTATGCGCCGAGTGACGACCGATGACAAGAATTCCGGCTCTAACTCCGATTTTTGATCTTGCCCATTGAAATAACGGTGGAAAAAATGTATAATTTTCAGCAACCAAGGGGGTGCGGAATGTCAGGCGACGTTAAAGAGATAAATGAACAAAAGGCAATGCAATATTTTGCAAAGCTTGATGAACTAGTCAATCCTGGCACGGTTCTGTTCATCATTGGCGGTTCCGCAATCGCGCTTCTTGGCGCCAAGATTCGTGTCACTGCCGATATCGATGTTGCCTTGCCATATTCAAAGATAGACATTGCGGCCTTTATCAAGGCTTCTATCATGGCTGGGATTCCGGTTGATCCTGGATTCGGCTATCAAGGCGCCTACATTGAAATGGTCAGGCCCATGATGCTGACTTTGCCAACTCCTGTCGAAGGCCAGGAAATTGTTCTTTTCCCAGGTAAAAACCTGACGGTAAAGACGTGTTCTGCGGCAGATCTCGCGGCGTCGAAACTATACCGATTCGGGGATCAAGATCGTGAGGACATACAATTCCTTGTTCAGGTTTGCGGTGTGACCTTCGAACAAGTCGAGGAGTCTGTTTCGCGATTGCCTCCACGGTTTCGCGACGATGTTCTTGTAAGGGACAACCTTGAAAATCTCAGGATGGATATGGCAATGTGGCGGGAGGTGCAGCAATGACGGCGCGCGAACGACTTCAGCTGGCGTATGAAATCGCCTTCCTTCCACGGAGGCTCAACGGCCTGTGGCGCAAGTGGGTAGATGATCCCGAACATGCCGATCCGGACGAGCTGCGGGCATTGGACGAGGCATCGATTCTGCATTTGCCGCTTCCGGAAGGGAATGGTGCGCCTATCGGCGCACGCTATCGGCTGGCTCTCTTTCAGGCGGGAGCAAGCGATTACAAGATGCGGTCGTTTATCGCCAATGTCCGTAAACGGCTCAACCGTCCTCCTATTTCAGAGAAATCCGTTCGTCCATCGATGGTTCGCGATGTCGTCCTGCCGGATTATCGTATTCCTGAGATATAAAGAGATATGGGCCGTGAAGATGCATGTGGAGTTGCTCGTAAAGTGAGGTAGGGGAGGCTTGTCGTAGGAAACACGAAACCCGGCTACCGTGAAGAGTCGGCGCCGGGTTCGAGCAACAAGTTTAACCAAGTGAATGTATGCGCCGGATGACGGCCGATGACAAGAATTTTCAAAAATTTTTTTTTTAAAATACCCCTTGACGAGCGGAAGTAAAATGTGGTACAATACGCGTGTCTTTGAGCAGGGAAGAGGATTCGGACGGTATGTCCGGGCCGTTGGTTAACAGACCGGGGCAAACTGAAAGTTTACTTGGAACTGCGAGGGGGCAACAAGTTAACCGCCTGAAGCGGACCGAAGCGAATGTGGCCGGGTGGCTACGGGAGCGGAGGAAAGTGGAAGGAACCGGATGAGGGTCCAACAAGCCCAAGTCCAAACAAAAAGAAAGAAAAAAGACAATGAAGAAACTCATAATTGCGGCTGCGATGGCTGTTGTCGCTGGCGGGGCGTTCGCTCTCGACGGCTATGACTTCACCGCTACGCTGAAGACTACCAAGGGCAAGCAGAGTGGTAATCAGACCACGACGTACAACCTCGGCATGGACGCAAACGGCGTTTTCTGGTACCTGGATACCACTGTCGTTACCACTGGGACGTACAATGCTTTCAACGTAACCAACCGGACTACGAAGACTATCAACAATGTTCCTAACATTCCGGCCCTGAAGACCGACTCTAAGGGATATCTTGTTGTTCAGGCTCCTGCTGACCTTGACCTCGTCAAGAAGCTCGCTGCGATTTACAACAAAAAGTCGGCTGGAAAGTGGTGCCAGACTGTCAAGATTACCGAGCAGGGCTGCTATCGCGTGGCTGGTTCGGTGAAGATTGACGTTGATCTCTACACGACCAACTGCTGTGCTATCTCGGGTGGTCAGGTGGTGCTCACGAATAATCTCACGACCGCGTGGGGGCCGGTGCAGTTTGGTATTTGGCTTGACATGGTCCATCGCTTCGGTGCTTTGACGTCTGCTAAGGCGACGAAGGTTGAAGTGTGGGGCGGTTCTGCCACTGTCGCTGCTCATTATCTTCAGCAGAACGTTGAGCTGCCTACGCTCGATGAGGGTCGTTGGTTCTTTGGTGCCATTGCTGGCCAGGGAACGTATGCCAGTGGTCGTGTCAACGCTGTCAGCGGAAACCTCGTTGGCATCGTCGACGGATCCGTGTGCCCGAATTGCTGCACGGCTGCGACAGGCGATATTGCTTTCGAGTGCGACGATGAGACGGCCTCTACTTGGCTTGACGCCGCGGCATTTGGTACGTTCCGCCTCAAGTACAACAAGAAACTCTGATATAGTTTGTTGAAAAACAAACGGCAGGGGGGGGCGCGGGGAGTCGTGCTTTCCCCTGTTGTTTTTAGGAAATGGCATTGATGAAGAAAATACTTGCACCATTGATATTGGCGATTATCTGCGGCTGTGGCAAAGAGCCATCATCCGCCCCTTTTGCAATTGTGAATGGCCATGCCCTGACCGAGGGCGAGGTTAGGGGAATTGTTCTTGTCAAAATCAAGATGCAGGAACTTTCAGGTCGCAATATTGACAGACAGCGTTTTGCTAATCTTGCAAATTCATGTGCTGCGGCAATAATCCCTGGACTTATCAGTGCAGAAATACTTGATTGCGCAGTCAAGGAATCAAGGTCAAGACCAACTGAAGAAGACAGAGAAAAGGTTCTTGCGTCATATAATCGCGCATGCGGCTGCAAGGGGCGTAGTCTTGAACAGTTGACGGCGCTTTTTGGAGAAGAAGGCAAGGTTTTCCGCAGTCAATTTGAAAGAAGCGTTAATCTTCAGGCGTTCAAAAGGGAACATTTAGCCGCTGATGTATCAGATGCGGAAGTATCCACATATCTTTCAGGCAAGACGAACGAACTTAGATTTGCAGAGAATATTGATGCCAAAGCCAGGCGGAAAGGTGAAGAGGCGTATGCTCTGCTTAAGAAAGGCGAAAGTTGGGAGAGTGTCGCCAAGAATTTTTCGGAGGACATTCTCATAAGCGAGCGCAATGGCGACTTTTACAGGGAATGGGCTGTTTTGGATTCAACGGCTTTTGGATATGCTGAATTGGCGAATGAATTGCCCTTGCTGAAGGTTGGCGAATATTCAAAACCAATAGAGACCGAAGAGGGCTTGATGATTGTCAAGGTGAATAGCATAGAAGACGGAAGGTATGATCTTGGCAGGATCATTTTCAGGATGGCGGAGCCCGTCGACATTCCCCCGCCAGAAGAGGCGAGGCGTCTGCTTGCTAAAGACAAGTCCAACAAGATGCAGCTTGATTTGCTGGCAAGGCTTCGAGAAAAGGCGAAGATCGAGTACCCACGCGGAACGAATTTTGTAGTAACCATTTGGAAGGACGCAGTGGACAACTCAGGGAGGTAACACAATGATTGGCTTACATATGCCGGGAAAATCGACAAGAAACGGTTGTGGCGCACGCCTATGCGTTTTTGTCGTTGCAATTACCGTTGCCTATGCAGTCAGGGCGGGGATGGCCGTCGATACCTACGACACTTCTGTTACTCCCGGCGTATGGTGCGGCAATTTCCAGGCTGCAAAAACTTATGCCATACAGAACGACATCCCATTGGTGCTCTTTTGGAGCATGTACGACTGCCATTACTGCGAAGCGCTCTCCGCAGCTCTTACCGATCCGGCAGGCTTGTCTTGGGTGTCGCAGAAGAATGCAGTGTTCTGCTTTGTTGAAGGGGATGGAAGAAACCACGATTCAGGTGCCAACTACAATTCTGGAGCGCAGGAATTCGCCCAGTCGGCAGCAGGAGCGCTGTCTAGGAAGGACTACATAACCCTGACTCCAATCATCTGCCTCTATTGGGTGAATCGCGGCTCCGTGGCGTTTACGACGCAGCCAGAGGAAGACCTTGCCAAACTACTAAGCAATTTCAAAGGCATGTACGAGGGTTTCGTTGCCAAATATCCCGCGACGGTTTCTTGCGCGGCATTCCAGTTCGGCGATGCTGAAGAAGACAGGCTCGAGGCGATTGCAGGCAAAACCGATTATGTCGATGTCCCTGTTGTTAGGACAAACGGCACGGACACCGTGGCAGAAAGCGCCGTTGTCATGACTTTCCCAGATGGTTCAACGACGAATGCTACATGGTCTTGGAGCGTGGGCGAGGAGCGGCATTTCGTACGTTGCCATATGCCGAATTCCGCCATTGTCGGCGACACCGTAACGTTGTCGCTTCGGGAAGTAGGCGGCGGAGAGCTGGCCGTCCGACACATTTGGGCCGTGGCAGAGCCAGAGAATTCCCCTAAGAACCCGTACTGGATAGGCGAGAAGACGCAGGGGGAGCTTCAATGGGGTGACTGGACAATGGATCTTGAGGCAGCCCAAGAGAAGGTTGCGGCGTATAATGCGAAGAAATCCGGTGACCGTGCGTACATGGTCGTTCTCATGGCCGGCGAGCTTTGGTGCCCCGACTGCAACAAAACCGACAAGAACCTCTTTGACATTGGGGACTTCAAGACTTGGGCGGCCAGCCGGAAAGTCGTCTTCGGAGTAGTCGACCTGCCGGGGAATCCGCAAGATGCCTCGTCTGTTCCCTCGTTGCTCGACTACCGTTCTGGCATGTCGTACTATGCGCCGTACAGGAAGAGCGGCGCCGGCTACCTTTCCCGCAAGATGGCGGATCCGTCTGTCGTCGAATGGGCGGTTGCGCGCAACAAGGCCCTTGCGGGCAACGACGCGACTGGCGGCGGCTACAACACGCCTGACAGGGTGAACAGCACAGATCCGAATCCTGCGCAGAGAGCCAAGCAACAGGCGAGGCCTGGCGTGCCAATCTTGATAACGCTGCGCGACGATGGGACTACGGCCAGCCGTTTCACGAGGTTCGCCACGACGTCTCCGACCGCATACAACCCTGTGTACCTGACGCGCCTTGACGAAATGCTTGCATTGGTCGACGACCCAGTTGAGGAGGCGAACGACGACCACCGCACGACTGGCGAGATCATTTCGCCCGTGAAGACGAACATCGTCTCTGCGACGCTGTCAGCATCTGATCGTGCCGATACATATCTTCTCGAAGGTTTCGATGACGGTACGATTATCGCATTTTCCGTTTCTGGCGCGGCGAATGCGCCTCTTTCTGTCTCGCTGGTCGATTGCGAGACGGGAATGGCAGAAGTGTCGACAAACGGCTTCGCCGCTTCGGGAATAACGCTTTCGGCCAAGCTTGGCGCGTCTGCCAAGTTCCTCAAGGTTGCGTCCGGTTCCGACGATTCTGGCAACCCCGACCTCGGGTTCTTCGGCTACACAAGCGCGACGAGCACAGTATGCGAGTATTCCATTGCGGCGTTGGGCAAAATGGGCGGTGGGGAGGTTGGGTTCGATCCAACGGCGATATCTGTGGTCGAAGAAGGCGCTCCCGGCTTCAGGAAGAACGTGCCGATATCCGTGTCCCGCTTCGGCGGGAAGAGCGGCGCCGTGCAGGTTCGCGTCCATATGGTCAATCCGCCAGAAGACGGGCGTATCGAATGGACGGACGCGACGTTGACTTGGGCAGACGGCGAGTCTGGCATCAAGACGGCGAACCTCTTCATTGTAGGCGACGACCAGGCTACGGGAGACCTCGAGCTGTCCTTTGAGTTGGTTGACTTCATCGCTGGCAAGGCCGATGCCGAGGCGTCCGATGCTGCGCTTGCCGAGGGGCGCGGCGTCCTCGCCGTGCATGTCGCCGACGACGACGTGTTCGGAACGCTCGTCTATCGAAACGTCGCATATCGCGAGTCGGTGGATGTCGCTGACTGGCAGGCCGGAGACGCCGTTCAAGTGTGCAAGACGTCTGGATCCCTGCCGTCCGGGCTGACTCTCAAGATTGTCGGAGGTAGCGTCGTCGTTTCGGGAGCTCCCACGCGAAACGGGGAGAATTCTGCGACGTATGCCGTTTCGGTAATGCGTGGCGGTATGAAGGTGGCGATGCAGGAGATAGCATTCGACTTCACCGTGCGTACCCTCAACGCATCTTCTGTCATCCCCTCGCTGTCTGAGATGAGGACGTATTCCAATCTGCCGTTCGTCGATGACGACAATACCGTGATTGGTCTGCTTACTCTGACAGTGCCGCCGTCTGGCAGGCTCAGCGCCAGGCTGAAGGACGTGTCGGGCGCAACTTCGTTCAGCACCGGCAGTTGGGGCGTGTTTGACGCCGTGAACAGGAGCATCGGCGCGACGCTCGAGTCGTGCTCAGGCGACGGCAGGTCGCTTCGCGTGACGCTCACGGGAAGCGGCGGTGCGGCGACGCTTGTCGATGGCGGCAATGAGGTTGCCGACGTCGACATCCCTGCGGAGGTGTGGAGCTCCGCCGCAAGTGCGGCGGCGTGGCAGGGACAGTACACGGTGCAGATGCCGCAGACGAACGTGGTTGACGGCGTCTGCGAAGGGCGTCTTGGAGGTTCCGCCTACATGGCGATGAGGATGGTCACTGCTTCTGCCATGAACCGCGGCGCCATGCTCTATGCGGGCGTACTGCCGAACGGTCGCGCCGTCTATGGCACGGCGACGCTTCTGCGCAGGGACGGCGTTGCGGAAATGCCGTTCTACCACTTCGACGGCTCTTCAGGCGTCGGATACGTGTTTTCCGGTTCGTTCGGGATATCCCCGAACGCGATGACGGAGCACGAGCTTGAAAGGTGGAGCGTGAGAGCTTGCGCCGCAACGCGTTGGGCAACGGCAGATTCCTTCGGGCATGAATCTGACTTCTTGGTTTATGGCGGATACTACGACAAGGACGGAATCTCGGCCAGGTTCGCCGAGGACTTCAAAGAAGGAGAGGACTGCCTCTTCCAGTCGCTGACAGACGTTCTCGTCACCGGCAGGCACGGCATCGGCGAAGTCTCTGCGCCCGTGCGCGTGGAGGTGGCAGAGAACGTGCCAGCGCTCGATCCTTATGCGGCGAACCCACAGGAGATCAGCCTGTCGTTTTCTCCCCAGACAGGCGTTGTTTTCGGTGAATTGTATATTCCTTTTGCAAACGGAACGAGCATCGCTGCGACATACAGAGGAATAGCCTTGCCGGGTTGGCAGGGATGCTCGCGGTGCAGCATGGCCAACTATGTGGAGTGCCCGTGGGCGGACGGTGCTTGCTCGTTTGCAGATCGTATGGATGGACTTCCGCTTCGTAGCGGATTCAGGGTGAAGATGGACAAAATGGAGAATGTAGAGGAGTAAATTCGTCATGAAGAAGTTTTTCAGCACAATTTGCCTTGCGGCGCTTTTCGCGCCATGTGCAGTGTATGCAGACAACCCCGCAAACGGCAGTTGCAGAAGCAAGGCGGACCGCATTGACCCGACAGAAAGTCATTCACAGACCGTGACCCTTGTTAGAAGCTGGGACGATGAAGAAAACACATGGACTGAAGACGAGCCAAAAGAGTTTCAGACAGGTGTCCATTGGTATTATGCGAATTTCGCCAAGAAAGGAAACTACACCGTATGGGTGTCGGGCAACGACTATCTTCTGGTAGATTTTTACGACGGCATGGGGGATCCGTCGGACCTGCTGCTGAGCTATTCCAAGGCTGATGTATTTGATGGAACCGACGAAGACATAACCTACTACTATATACGTTCCGAGGACTGGGAAAGTGAATCGCCGGACACGTACCGAATCTATTTTTGCGTCAACGGCGACATCCCGGACGAGCAGTGCACATTGCACGTTCAGTCAAATTCAATCTCGAAATTCGTGCCTAAGGGCGACGAACTGAACCCGATTGCGATAGACGTGGCGAACGCTTCTTCAGTCGTGCCGTCTAATCCGAACGGAGGGGGCCTTTGCTATTTCACGACTACGCTTCAGAAGAGCAATACGGTCGTCTTCGTGGCTACGCCCGCTGCAGGGTACGACATCGAGGCTCTTGAACTCGAACTCACGGATGAAGAAACGGTCCTGCTGACGGACAGTTTGTATACCGACCCCTATACGGGCGTGTACATCCTGAAGGTGATGGCGGACAGGGATGCGGCCGTCACCTTGAAGATGTCAGGCGACAATCTTGGATCGGCGAACCTTGCCTGGCGGGGGCTTTCCGCGGGGGAAATAGGTTTTGCCGAGACGTCTTGCAAGGTTCGTGACGACTGCGGTCAGGTTGTCCTTACGGTGAGAAGGACGTCAAACGACTTCGACGAGCGCATTCGCTGGTCTACTGTTGCCGACACGGCGTTGCCGGGGATTGACTATGTTCCCGCCTCCGGTGAGTTGGAGTTCAAAGCCGACGAAGACTACGTCGATCAGATACCGGTCACCATTCTGCCTGGCGGGCTGGTGGACGGCAGGCTCAAGTCTCTGTCTATCAGGCTGGAAAGCGTTCCCAAGGCGGAACTCGGCGAGAAGGAATATTCTCCAGATCCGTCTCCGCGCGTCGCGAGGGTTTTTATCGAGCCCACCGCCCTCGGCGAGCCTATTCCCAATATGCCGGCCGCAGAGCAGGAAGGTTTCGATACGCCGCTTGCCCGTGGTACGTTCAGGGGCGTTGCAGAAGACCTCGGCGCAGAGATCGCCATGACGTCGCGTGCGAACGGGGTCGTTTCTGTCGTAGTCAGTACCGGTGCCGGCCAGTCCTCCCGCTCGTATGCCTTCGAGGGCGACGCTAACGAGGTTTCGTGCACTCAGTCGATCGCCGGCAAGAACTGGACGATGTACCTTTCGGTTTCACTGCCTGACGGGACGGTTGCGGACTTGGCATCTGCGCCCGGTGGCGTTGCAACCCTTAGCGGTTCCATTTATGTGCTTGGCGACGATGGTGTGGAAGAGCGGTTCATTTCGTGTGCGCTATACCGCGAGGAGACGAGACTTGATTCAGCGACGCTTGGTCGCATGCGCCGTAAAGCCGGGGTGTATACCGTCGCGCTCGAGGCGTCCGCAGGCGAGTGGACTGGCGGTGACGATGTTTCCAAGGGCGGATATCTCACAGTGGACGTGTCCGCCGGCGGCGAGGCTATTGTCTCTGGGCTTCTGCCTGGCGGCGGAAGGATAGAGTCTCTTGACGCTACTGCCTACGATGTCGCAGATGGGATCGCCATACCGATTTTAGCAGAGACCGACTGCGGGAACCTCGTCGGTACGCTAAAGCTCGGCGGGGCGCCGTGCGAGATTTCCTGCTACTGTGGCAGGATACTGGCGAGTGGCGGAAAGTACGACTACTGGACTTTGCTGGAGCGTCTCTACGCCGGGTGGTGCCTCGTGCCGGACCAGGACGCCGGAGCGTTTGCAAGCATGGAGTTCCTCCCCGACGGTGGGAAGTTTTCGGTGTTCGGCGTGCCAATGGTGGTGAACCTGGACCGCAAAAAAGGCATCCTCTCTGGAACGCTCGGCGGAGATAGTTTCGAGGCCGTTCTTCTCAACCATGACATGGTCAACGGGGAGATTGGCGCCATGGGCACCCTTGTGACATCGGGCGGAACTCGCAGTTCTGCTTTCAAGATGTATTTGAACTGGCTTGACCCAACGTGGGAGCAGGATGAGCGGCAGGACGTCGAAGTGACCGTGTCCTTCGACTTAAACGGAGGCAGTGCGGCAGACATCGGCGACTTGAAAGGCAAGATCGGACTGAAACTCGTCCTTCCGGAGGTGGTGCCGACTAAGGCAAACCGCGCGTTTGTCGGGTGGTTCTGCGAAGATGCGAATGCGTTTTACGGTCCAGGGGAGGTGATTTCGGTTCCCCCGGAAGATACCACGCTTGTTGCAACGTGGGCTGATTCGAGCCTATCTGCGGCCTTGGACTGCGATCTTGACATCTACTCCGCGCCCGAAGGATCCTGGAACGTGGCGAACAATGCTGCGGCCGTTGACGGCACCTGTCTTGCAGTGTCGGGAATCGGTGCAGGCAAAAAGGTCTCGGTTTCATCGTACGTCGTCGGGCCCGGTCTTCTTACGTTCAGATGGGCTGTAGTCAGCCGCGTCAGCATGAAGCCCAGTTCAACAACGCAGGGGAAGACGACAGCCAACGATTCGATTGTGCTGACGGTGGATGGCAAGACGGTGGCGACGGCAGCAGAAATTAGCGCATTTGCGCAATCCAGCGTCAGCATAGCCGATGCTGGTCCGCATCTATTGGAGTGGACGTACATAACGGATAACACGTCGCACAGTGGAGTGATCATTGAACAAGGATATGCCTGGCTTGACGGCGTCTATTGGGATCCATACACGTCTGACCAAGCCATGATAACCCTTAATCCGGGAGAAGGCGGAAGCGTCAGTCCTACAAGAGTTAGTCGGCAGATCTACGAACCAATAGGCGCGTTGCCGGTTCCGAGCATGGCTGGCAAAGGTTTCGTCAGGTGGGTTGACGCGGATACAGGCGTGACTTTCGACGAAGAGACGTTGATGCCATATGACGATCTGACCCTCAGAGCTGTGTGGGGCTACGAGGTCTCTTTTGCAGCAGGCGGCGCGAACGGAATGCCGCCTGCAAAAGTCGCAGCGGAAATAGGCGACAGCGTGACGTTGCCAGGTCTTGGCGGGCTTGTGAAGGAAGACTACGACTTCGTCGGATGGTCTGAAGACAACGGGACGACGCTCCGTCAGCCAGGAGATTCTTATTCCGCCGAATTGAACACTGTTATGACGGCGCAATGGGCGGACGCACGGTATCGCGTGGCTCTTAATACAGATCTGCCGGTAGCGGCGACATCATGCATCGTATCGACGACAGACAGCGACGATGGCAAGTGCGTTGCGAGTAAGGTGTCGGCGTCCGGCGGGAAGGCGGTGCTGACGGCGACGGTGAGCGGCGAGGGGACCGTGGCCTTCAGCTGGAAGATGGCGATGACCGCGTTGAACACCGG
>Ga0310690_10005715_pt1 | contig 16712 bp, 10 predicted proteins | sample AusTroGonzalo_MG_2_FD_207661 | JGI IMG/M metagenome (GOLD analysis project Ga0310690, IMG submission 207661) | Bovine rumen microbial communities from tropical cattle in Woodstock, Queensland, Australia - Gonzalo_04 (v2) (version 2) | ecosystem: Host-associated > Mammals > Digestive system >... | reverse complement strand
ATAGTGGGCCGATTCGAACGGCAGCGAATATTGGGAATTACGGCCGGCATTGTTGCGGTTCACCGAGTATGTCTCCCCGTCGGAAATAAGGGTGAGGTCTGCACCTCCCAGCGGAGAGAAGGCGTTAGAAGGATGTTTAGAGGTGGAGTAGTGGGTGTGGGAGAATCGGATATAGAACAAGTTGGATTCGTTGATATGCCAGTCCAAACGGGCAAACGCTTTGAAATCGGGGGTGTGTACGGTGTAGTTCTGGTAACGACCCGGATCGTAGCCGTACTTTTCGGTCAAGAAATCCCGAATACTCTCCATCTGATCCACGGTGGGACGGTTGTAGCCGGTGCTGCCACCATATTCCTGGTTGTTGTCATTGCGCGCCATGACGGTGGATCCGGATTCGTTGTCGTTGGTGTATTCACCGTTCAGGAAGAGGAAGAGTTTGTTTTTGATGAGAGGACCGCCGACCGTGAAACCTAACGCATTGGTCATGGTGGGGGAGGAGGTCAGATAGTTCGTGTCGATGCGTTGGCCTTGCATTTGGCTGCAGGTGAAGAAATCATATACGGAGCCGTGCCATTCGTTGGTACCGCGCTTGGTGACCATGTTGATGGCACCGCCCTGGAAATTGCTGTGGCGCACGTTGAAGGGGGTGAGGTTGACGTTGACTTGTTCGAGGGCTTCGAGGGAGATCGGAGTGCCGCCGGCGGGCAGACTGGAACCGATGCCGAAGATGTTGTTGAAGGAGGCACCGTCAACGGTGACGTAGGAACCGCGGTAGTTGGCACCGCCAATAGCCACGCCGTGGTCGGTGTTCACGCTCTGCGGGGTGAATCGCAGCACGTCATACATGCTGCGGCTGACGGATGGGGTGAGCGCTATCTTGTCGCTGTTGAGGTAGATGCCGACACCCGAACGGTTGACGTTCATGTTGGAATTTTCCCCGTCGCTGATGATATAGACTTCGTCGATTCGCTTGGCCGTGCGCTCCAGCACCGCATCCACCACGACAGTCTCGCCCAGCGGCGCCATCACATCGCTTATAATATCGCTCTTGAAATTCAGCCGCTCGATCCGAACGGTGTATGGTCCGCCGACAAAAATGTCATTAATCACGTAGTTACCAGTTTGATTGGTAAAGACGTAGTAGCGCTGTCCGGTAGGCTCATGCACTACCGTCACCACGGCATCGGCGATGGGCTCCTTGCCGTCGCTGACATGTCCGCTGATGGCGGAGGTGGTGATCTGCGCAAATGCGGTGACGACCGCCATCATGCTGATGAAAACCGTCAAGATGAACCCGCGAAGTGACGTTGAAGCGTTTTTCTTTACTTGAAATGGGAGTAGATTATGTACCATAGGATTCCTTTTTATTCAACACAAAATACTGTAAACAAGCGAAATAGAAGTACTTCTAGAGCAAAACCCTTACCTGTCTTCTATCCCGAATTTTACAAACCGCAAAATTACAAAAAAAAACTATTTTTGCACCCGTTTTTTTGTTAGAATATTGAACTAAGTCAACAACTACCCCTAACCTCTAACATCCAAAGTCCCAAGTCTAAAGTCTAAAGTCTAAAGTCTCAGCTTATGATAACATTCTGTATCGCATTAGCATTACTGATTCTCGGATACCTCTTTTACGGCCGTCTTGTGGAGCGGGTGTTCGGTATTGACGAAAATCGGCCGACCCCGGCGCAAACAATGGCCGACGGGGTGGATTACGTGCCGATGAAGCCGTGGAAGCTGTTTCTGATCCAGTTTCTGAACATCGCGGGCGTGGGCCCGATTTGCGGTGCCATCATGGGGGCGCAGTTCGGCACGGCCTCCTACCTGTGGATCGTCTTCGGCTGTATTTTCGGCGGTGCGGTCCATGACTACATGTCGGGCATGATTTCCTTGCGCGACAACGGTTGCAGCCTGCCGGAAACGCACGGCAAGTACCTCGGCAACGGGGTCAAACAGTTCATGCGCGGCTTCATGGTGCTGCTGATGGTGCTGGTCGGGGTGGTCTTCGTGAATACTCCCGCGCAGCTGCTGCAGACGCAGTTCACCCCCAATATGAGCGTTTACCTCTGGGTGGTAATCATTCTTGCTTACTACTTGATAGCCACATTGTTACCGATTGATAAGGTGATCGGACGTATCTATCCTATATTCGGATTCCTGCTGATGGGCATGGCCGTCGCCATCGTGGTGGCCTTCGCCATCTACCATCCCGAGATTCCCGAACTTTGGAGCGGTCTCCAGAACCGCCATCCGCAGGCCAGAACCAACCCCATTTTCCCGATGATGTTCATCTCCATCGCGTGCGGTGCAGTGTCAGGTTTCCATGCCACGCAATCAACGCTTGTGGCGCGTTGTATGACCAACGAGCGTCAGGGTCGGCACATCTTCTACGGTGCGATGATTGTGGAAGGCATTGTGGCGCTGATTTGGGCTGCCGCCGCGGCCTATTTCTATCACTCCAATCCGGCATTGCAGTCCAAGAGCGGTCCCGCAATGGTGGGCCATATTGCCAACACGTGGTTCCCGGCGGTCATTGCCGTCATCACGATCTTGGGTGTCATCAGCGCGGCGGTCACTTCCGGCGACACGGCCTTGCGTTCCGCCCGCCTTATCGTGGCCGATTTCATGCATCTGGAACAGAAAAGCATCAGCAAGCGTCTGTGGATTGCTATCCCGCTGTTTGTGGTCACCGGCGGATTGCTCGTTTTCAGCCTTGCATCCCCGTCTGGCTTCCAGGTGATCTGGCAGTATTTCTCCTGGGCCAACCAGATGCTCGCCGCTTTCACTTTGTGGGCAATCACCGTCTATTTGCGGCGCGCCCACGAAAAACCGTACTATTGGATTTCACTTATCCCGGCCCTCTTCATGACGATGGTCACGGTGAGCTTCATGTTTGTGTCACGAACCTTCTTCGGCGCTTTCATCCCGCGTCTGGCTGGCTACATCCTGGCCACCCTCATCACCATCATCGCAGCGCAGATTTTCTTCCGGAAAGATCGTACACAAAAATAGGGACGCAATTCGTAGAGACGTAATATATGCAGAGACGTAATATATGCAGAGACGTAATATATTGCGTCTCTACTCGTCTTACATCTTCACAAACATCGTGCGGGCCACGGATTTCCCTTTGTGATAGATTACCACGAAATAATTGCCGGCGGTTAATCCGCTGATGTTGATTTCCTGATTGTCATCGTTTATTTTCAGCGTTTTGACCTTGTGCCCGAGCGAATCGAAGAGGATGGCTTTGTCAGCCTTTTCGGTGTCGGTTTTCAGCTTGAGGGTGCTACTGGCGGGATTGGGATAGACTTGCAGCCGGATGCCGTCGTATTCGGTCACGGAGACTCCCGGATCAGCCACGGCGAAGCAGTATTGGCCGGGTTGCAAATCCAGAGTGGTTATCGTTTTGTTGTAAGGGGTGCCGGATTGGCTGTAGGGAACGGGCGTCCAGGCTGAGTGGCCGTCGGGACGGTGCATCAGCTTAAGGTTGTCGAAAGTGTAACCGCCGTCGAGGAGGTGTTCGTCGAGTTGGTTGTTGTTTCGCAATAACTTGAATTTCCACACGCCATCGATCGGTGCACCGACGTAGTTTATTGACCAATAGTGAGTTGTGGAGAACTTATAGTATCCGTCGGGCAGTGGATCAGGGGCGGTAGGGGCAACATAGTGATGTTCCACGCGTATCAGTGCCGTATCCTCAACCTGACTGAAATCCGCGGTGCAGTAGGTGTCGGTGAACGTTATACTGCCCGTTTCGGTAACCTTTCGGGTAGCATCGATGGTCGCGTCATTCAGTTTGCCGTGGTAGTCGAGGATGGCGAATGCTGGCGTGAAAGGTGACAGCACCATTAGTTCGGCTGTATCGCCGCTAACCAGCAGATTCTCAGTGGTGTACATCTCCATGTTTTCGGACACAAACGTCACGTCAACGGGGACATTGGTGCCTAAATGGTTGGTGCCGTAGCCTTTTTGCCGGACTTTCACGGCATAAATTCCACAGCCATGCGGGTGGATCTCCTCCACATCAAAATCCAAAAAGCCAGGCTGGTGTACCCAGTCTTCATAAAAATCCATCAAATTCAGGCCCGAAACTTGTGTCAGATAGGTGAAAAATTCGTATGAGTTGATGTTTTGGTAGGCATAATGCGACAAAAGTTGCGTCAGACTGCTGAAAAACAGCGAATCGCCCATGTAAGTACGAAGGGTGTGGACAACCTGACCGCCTTTTTGATAGGAATGCATCCCGTAGGTGTGTTCTTGCGGCACGTTGTCGAGCGCGTAGAGGCCGCCGTCCTGCTTGGCGAGGTTCATCAGCGTGTAATCGTGTTCTTCTTTGATGTTGTCTGCGTAGGCATTGTAAGTGTCTGTATTGTAGAGCCATTCCCGAATCATCGATTCAGAATAGTCGGCGAAGCCCTCGTTGATCCACATCTCCTCGGGCCGTTCGCAGGTGATGAGGTCGCCGAACCAGTGGTGGAAGAGCTCGTGCATGATGGTGCCCTCGTAGGTGAGGCTACCGTTGGCCGCCGCGTTGGGCAGGGCGATGTTGGAGGCGTGCTCCATGGCACCGCCGCTCGCGGGCAAGCATACGTAACCGACTCTCGGCCAGCGGTATGGACCGAAGTTTTCCTCATACTTGCGCAACACATCTTTGAGGTGGATAAAGGAGGCGGCGACGTTGGGATGGAGTGCCGGCGAAGTATAAATTTCGATGGGAATCACCTTTTCGGCACCGTGGAACGTGTCGGCGTAGCAGCTGAAGTCACTCACCGCGACGGAGGCCAAGTAGGTCGGAATCTGCTCCTCTAACTGCCAGTGCCACAGCTTTGTACCGTCCGAAAGCAGCAGCGAGTCGGTCAGCAGACCGTTGCAGATGCCGCGCTTGTCGCTCTCCGTGCGGATATGGAAGCTGTAGCTCGATTTGTCGGTGAACTCGTCCAAGCAGGGGAACCAGCAGCGACCGTAGGAGTGGGGGACATCGTTCAGCGCGACCCCGTAGTTGTAAGCGTATTGGCCGTTGAAGTAGAACCCGCCGAAATAGCTGTCGTGGGCGGGTGTCCCGTGATAGTGGACCCTAACGGTGGCCGTGTCGCCGTTCTGCATGGCCGGAATGTTCACGAGCAGCGATTCCCCGAAGTGCGAGAAGGTCGTCGCTACATTGTTGACGAACACGGAGTCGGTAGTCAGCGCCTTCAGGTCGAGGCGGATTTGCGTGAGGTTGTTGACCTTGGCCACCACGGTGAGGTCGGTGTACCCGTCGATGGTGTGCCCGGTGAAGTCCACGACCGAGAGGTTGAGGTCGTAGTGCGCCACATGCACGGAATCCGTGCGTTGCTGGGCGTGGGCTGCCGCCAAGGTGATGAGGACGGCGAGAAGGAGAATGGTGTGTTTCATATTTTCTTTGACTTTGTTTCGTTGCTGATCCCCACACTGCGGCTGTGCCTTGTGTGGGGTTATTTGCACTTCGTGCGTTTTGCCTCTTCGAGGCTGCTTAAGGAATTATGTTTTAATATACTGAGGTTTTAAGTTAGTTTAGTGGGCGTTTGTCAATGTTTTATACCGTTCCGCCTTGATCTTCAGGTCGATGAGGGCATCGGTGAGTTGGTTTTGGGCTTGTAGGAGGAGTGTTTGGGCTTCGAGGAGATCAGAAACGGGGACGAGGCCGGCATCGTAGTCGGTTTTAACGTCGTGGAGGTTGGCCTCGGCATCTTGCAAAGCCATCCCCGTCAGCTGGTATTGGTTGTAGGCATCGCCGACGTTGTTCCATGCTTGCATGGTTTCCAAATACATTTTTTGGAGAAAGTCGGAGCGTTCGTTCTTCGCCTTCTGAATCATAATGTCCTGTTGCTTCAGTTTGTGCGAGGCTTCCCACCAACCCGTCAACGGGACCTGCAACGTAGCGAATGCCAGTGCGTTGGCGGTGAAATGATCGAAGATAAGGTTGCCGTAGGAGGCCGTGCCCCCGATAGTCAGGTGCGGAAGTGTTTCTCCTAAGGCCATTTTCTTCTTTAATTCTTCAGCGCTGACCTGCATATCCAGTAACTGTTTCTCTTTGCGGCCAAGTACAGCCGTTCTATCATCCACATAACCCCAGTCGAACATTTCAGATACTTTCCCAAGCGTGTCTGTCGGGACCAGTCCACCGTACATTTCTATGCCCATTGCCTGGCAAAGTGCCTGACTGGCGAGCCTTATTCCGTGATCGACTTTCGTTTGATTGACCTCCATTTCTCTCCTTTTGAGTTTCACTTTCAGAATATCGTTTTGCGAGACCAACCCAGCTTCGGATGCCGTGGTGATATCGCGTTCCAAAGTGTCTAGGAAAATCAGCGCCTGCTGCAAGGTCTTCTGTTTATCTCGCAAGGAAACAATCAGCCAGTAGTATTCCTCCACCTGCTGAAGCACCTGATCTTCGGTGAGTTGGGCTTTCAGTTCGGCGGCCTCAATGCCCACCTTCGCCAACTTGTTGCCGTTCACGATCTGTCCGCCCATATAGACTGGCTGCACGAGCATCGCGCCCGCCATCACGCCGTTCTCGCAAAGCGTTATCCGGTCGGGGAGTCCCATAGCTGCGCCGTACTCGTAATAGAGGTTGTGCAGAAACTGCCGCGCCGACGCGTTCTCAATATCGTCGATGCCGTATTCGAACAGCGGTTTCGCCGCGTAATAACCGCCGGCAATAGCACTCACATTGGGGAAATATTTCGTAAACGCCTGCTTCTTCACCTCCTGCGCCGCCGCCACATCCAACGCCGCGTTTTTCAACGTCAGATTGTTCTGCAACGCCAACGCCTTGCAACTGTCGAGCGTGAGGGTCTGCGCGGAGAGCGCCAGTCCCGCTGCCGTGAGTAGTATCGCTATGAAGGTTCGTATCTTATACATATTCGTTGTTCATATTCACCGGCCCCACACTGCGGCTTACGCCTTGTGTGGGGTTATTTGCACTCCGTGCGCCCCACATTGCGCTTCGCTTATGTGGGGTTATTTGCACTCCGTGCGTTTTGCCCCTCCGGGGCTGCTTAAGGAATATTTATTCATAATTATTTTACATTCTACATTCTTCATTCTACATTATTTAAAGATTTGCCAATACGCCACGGGCAGCACCGTCACCACCAGTGGCAGGGAGAAGATTGTGCCGAAACAGATGACCACGCCCATGGGCATCCAGAGGGCGGTGTGCGCCACGATCATCGGCATCACACCCAAGGCGGTGGTGGCCGAGGTGAGGAAAATGGGACGCATACGGCGTTTGCCGGCCTCAAAACCGGCATCCTTGGCGCTATAACGGTGGACTTTTCGCAGATTCTCGGCGTATTCGAACATAATGATGGCATTGCGCACGATAATGCCGATCAGGCTGACCACCCCCAACACCGCCGTAATGCTGAAGTCGAGTCCGAAGAGCCAAAGTCCGAGACAAGCCCCGAAAACGCAGATTAAACTGGCTGACAACGTGAGGAATACGATGTCCAACCGTCCGAAATGGTAGAGCAGGAAGACGAACAGCACAAGGACTGCCGCCAGGAAGCTGAGGGCGATTTCCGGAATTACCATGCCGTTGACACCTGTCAGGCCGCCGTAAGAGATCTCCACGCCTTCGGGCATGGACGCTTTCTGGAGGTATTTGTCGATTTTCTTCATCACTTCGGGCTGGCTGACCCCATATTTCAGGTCCGCGCCGACCGTGATGGTGCGGATGCTGTTTCGACGGTTGATGACCGCATCGTGCCACTCGGGGCCAATCTCCGCCACCTGCCGCAACGGCACCCAAGTACCTGGTATAGAGGTCGGCACGAGGAAGTCCTCCATCGACTGGTAATTGAGGGTATCGCCGCCCTGCCGCGTGTAAAGCATCACCGGCACCTTGTAGTCGTTTTCCCACACGTTGGTCAGGTTTTGCCCGCCTAATGCAGAGGAGAGGTAGAGCGAAAGCATGCTCTGCGTGACCCCAAGCCGTGTAGCCTCGTCGCTTTTCAACGAAATCTTGATGTCCTGAGAGGTCTCGTCCATGTTGGAATGCACCCACGTGAGCTCCGGAAGCGTGTTCATGAAATCCTTCATCCCCTCGGCGGCCTGCTTCATCGAATCGAAATCATCGCCGGAGAAGCGCACCTCTACTGGATTGTTAACCGCCTGATAATCTATCTGTTTGAAACGGATATAGGCATTCGGGAAATGGTATTCGTACTTTGGGCCGTATTCGCGGATGAGCTTCAGCGTGTTTTTCTCGGAGGTGGTGTTGACGATGAACTGGGCGTAGTTTTTGTGCGCCATCTGCGGGGCATAAGTAGCGTGGAAACGAGGCGAGGAGCAGCCGATGAAGGAGGTCACGGAGGTTACCCTCGGGTCGCTGCGGAGTACAGCTTCCATGCTGTCGGCCACCGCTTCGGTCTGCTGCAACGTGCTTCCTTCCGCGAGGTGCATCTCCACCGCGAAACAGTTACGGTCGGCCTTCGGGAGCATCTGGATCTGCAAGCGGGTGAAGAGGAAGACGCCCAACGTCACCGCGCCCACTCCCAAGCCGAGCACGACCACGGGATGTCGGAAACAATGGGTCAGCACCGTATTGTAACGGTTCTGTAATACTTTGAAGAATCGATTCTGGGCTGCCTCAAACCGGTTCGGTTCCTCCCCTTCCTTCACTCGTTTGATGAAAACCGTTGAGAGATAGGGGATTATCCATACCGCATAAAAGATGGAACAGACTAACGCGAATAAGACCGTCCAGGGGAAAAGCTGCACGAAATCGCCCAACGGACCGGTGATGATGCGGGTCATCGGGAAGAACATGCCCGAAATGGCTAAGGTGGCCAGCGACATGGGCACGAATAGCGCTTTTGTGCTGTAAAATGCTGAATACCAACGCGAATATCCTCGATACAAAAGGTCGGTATATCCGTCGATGACAATCACGGAGTCGTCCACAATCATGCCGAGCACGACGATCAGGGCGGCTAAGGTGACGGTGTTCAATTCGATACCGCAGATGTACATCAGCCCCATCGTGATAGCCGTACAGACGGGCACGCTGGAGCCTGATACTAAGGCGGTTCTGAGCGGGAAAAGCAGCAGCATCACCGCGATGACCACTAAGATGGAGAAGAGCAGGTCGCGAAGAAAGGACATCACCGACTTGTTGACCACGTAGGGCTGGTTGGTGATTTTGTGCATATCGACGTCCGGAGGCAGGGTTTTCTTACAAGCTTCGATTTCCTTCTCCACTTTTTTGCCGAACGCCACGATGTTGTTGCCGGGGGCCATCTCCATGGAAATCAGCACGGTGGAGGTGCCGTTGTATTTGATGTAATTCTTGGGTTTCGCGTAACGACGTTCGATGGTGGCGATGTCGCGCAGCCGCACGTGGTGCCCCATCGGGTCGGTGAAAACAATCTGCTCACCGACTTCATATTCGGATTGATACGGAATCGTTACATGTACTTGCGATTCTCCGGATTCGTTTTCCACACTACCACCCACTGTCCGCAGACCTTGCGTGGCCAGCTCCACCAACAGGGCCCGCTGGCTGATGCCGTAAGCCGCCAGTTTCTCCTGATCGACGGTCACTGCGATTTCCTCGTTCTGCTGTCCCAAAATCTTGATGTTGCCCATTTCGGGGATGTTGCGCAGTCGGTCGCAGAGCTGTTCGGCATACGCCTCCAGCTCGCGCGGGGTGCGCTCGGGCGACTCGACGGTCAGCAGCATGGAGGAAGTGTTGCCGAAGTCATCGACCACCACGATTTCCAGTACACCCGCCGGCAGCGAGGTCTTCTTGAAGAGCTGCAGTCCGTGGCGGATTTTCGACCACGCACCGTCCTTGTCCTTCACCGACACGCGCAGTTCCGCATATACATACACGATGCCGTTTTCCGTCACCGAGTAGGTTTTCTCCTTGTCGATTTCGGCGTAGGTGAACAGGAACCGCTCCAACGGTTTGGTCACCTGCTCCTCCACCTCCTGAGCCGATGCACCGGGATAGACGGCCGCCACAATTCCCTGACGGATCGTGAACTGCGGGAACTCGTCCTTGTTCAGTCTCGTCAGCGCGAACATACCGAACAGCACCAAGCAAGCCACAATGAAGAAGATGATCTTGTGGCTGCGCATCGCGGAGAGGATGTGGTGACGGTTACTCATTCTTCATTTTGCATTCTGCATTTACATACAGTTTGTTCATTCCAGCAGTGATGATTGTGTCGCCGGGGTGGAGGCCGGAGGTGACCATGACGCTGTTGGCGACGAATTCCGAGGAGGTGATGAGGCGATGTTGCGCTTTGCCGTTTTCCACAACCCATACGGAGAGACCTTCGGGACGGGTTTGGACGCATTTGGCGGGAATCACAAAGCCTTGATTTTCGGGCTGTTCGAGCAACACTTTGCAGACCATGCCGGGTAAGAGGGATTTGTCGGCATTGGGAAAGGCGACCTTCACCTGGTAGCTGTGGGAGACGCGGGAGGCAGAGACTCCGCGTTCGGTGATGCGGCCGGTCAGCATTCGGTTGTCGAGTGCCGGCACATACACAAAGGCTTCTTTGCCGACCTCCACGGAGCTAATCTCGCTCTCTGGAACGGAGAAGGTGACGGATATGCGCCCCATATCGAGTACGGTCACAGCAGGTTCGCCCGGCAGAAGAGATCCACCGGCTTTTGCATTGCAGGTGCTGACAACGCCGGATATTGGCGCTTTCAACGTGCAATCTTCCAATTGCTTACGTGCAATCTGTTCCATCGAACGAGCCTTTTCGAGCTCCGTCTGCATCTCCACCCACTTCACCTCGGCGAGACTGCCTTGGTCATACACTTTCTTCAATCTTTTATAGGCATCCTCGGCCTGATCGAGGGTGGCTTTCGCGGAGTTGTAGGCATTTTGCGCGTTGGCGTTGTTGATGACCACCAGCGTCTGTCCCTCGCGCACGTGGTCGCCCTCGTGTACATACACGCGCTCCACTCTTCCTCCGATGGGGAAACTCACCGCCACGGAGAGGTTCTCTTCCACCTCGCCGACGTAGGTGCGCGTCATGCCGCCAGACACGGTATCAACCACCATCACCTGCACGGGGATGGCGGCGCGTTCCTGCGGGGGAGCCGCCTTCTTGCACGCTGTCACCGTGACGATTAGTGTCGCAGCCGTTAGGATTGTCACACTACGTTTCATACGCTAATTCTTTTCAGCGAGGATGGTCATTTCGGCGCCGTACAGTCTGGCGCCCGGATTTCCACTTTGACCACCTTGCCATTCCTCTTTGATTACCAGGATGTCACCGTTCCGTTTACCGTTTCCAGTGGCGGTTACGTGATAGACGATGGTGGGATCCTCTTCGTCGATGATGTCAATGTCGGGGAAACTGCTGGTGGAGAGAATGTTGGTGACGAATTCGTGCCGGTCGATGAGAAGGTCTTCGCCGTCCAGTTTGGCCTCCATCGTGTAGCATCCGCCGTTCATCTCGTTCATGGTGATGATATACCGGTTCTTTTCCGATTTGTCGCGCAGGATGTTCATCTGCCCGTCGCGGTGGAGGAGTCGGTAGGTCACCTCGCCGTCGGCATCGGTCAGCATGATTTCGCCGGAGAGCTTGTAACTGTAGTCGCCAGAGATGGAGTGGCTGCCTTGGTCGCAGGCGACGAGCATCGTGGCAACAAGGATCAGGAGGCCCCACACTGCGGCTGTCGCCTTGTGTGGGGTTAATTGCACTCCGTGCGTGTTGTCTCTTCGAGACTGCTTAAGGAAGATATCTTTCATAATATAAGTGGTCTTGTCGTCAGATTGCTGTTTATTTGGGGAACAGGGCGATGAATCGTGTCCTTACAGGCGGGCGCGGGTCTCCGCATCTAACGCCACGTACTCCTCGATGGTCTTCGGTTTGACGGTCGGGGCGGTGGCGAGGGCGTGCTCGATGATGCGGGGGATGTCGGTGAACTTGATCTGCTCCTGCATGAAACGCTTGACCGCGACTTCGTTGGCGGCGTTCATCACGCAGGGCATACCGCCGCCGGCAGCGGAGGCTTTGTAGGCCATGTCTAAGCACGGAAATACCTCCCTGTCAGGTTTCTCGAATGTGAGATTGCTGTACTTGGTGAAATCGAGTCGCTCGTAGGGTAGGGACAGACGGATGGGGTAGGAGAGGGCGTACTGGATGGGCAGCCGCATGTCGGGGATGCCGAGCTGCGCCTTCACGGAACCGTCCTCGTACTGTACCATGGAGTGGATGACCGACTGCGGGTGTACCAGCACGTCGATTTTCTCCAACGGCATGTTAAACAGCCACTTGGCTTCGATGACTTCCAAGCCCTTGTTCATCAGGCTCGCGCTGTCGATGGTCACTTTCGGACCCATGCTCCAGTTGGGGTGCTTCAGGGCGCTTTGCAGGGTGACCGTCTCCAACTGCTCCTTGGTGTAGCCTCGGAAAGCGCCACCGGATGCGGTGATAATCAGCTTCTCGACGGGGTTGTACTGCTCGCCCGCAAGACACTGGAAGATGGCCGAGTGCTCCGAATCAACGGGCAGTACTGGAGCGTTGTGCTCCTTGGCGGTGCGCATGATGAGCTCGCCGGCAACCACGAGGGTCTCCTTGTTGGCGATGGCCAAGGGCGTGCCGCAAGCCACCGTGCGATAAGCCGGGCGCAATCCCGCAATGCCCACGATGCACGACAGCACCATATCGACGCAGTCCATCTCGCATACGTTGCACAGGGACTCTTCACCGCAGAAGACCTTTATGTCTTCGTCGGCAAGAGCCTCTTTCACAATCTTATACGCGGCCTCTTGCACCACCACCACGATGTTGGGATGGTATAGTTTCGCCTGCCGGATTAACAGTTCCGCGCTGGAGTTGGCGGCGATGACCTCTAATTGCAGCACGTCGGGGTGCAGCGCAATGACCTCCAACGCTTGCGTGCCCATCGACCCCGTGGAGCCGAGGACGGCGATGCGGCGGGGGTGGTTCTCTTGTTGATTATTCATAATTAATTACAGTTTCTCAACCACATCGCAGATGTCGGCAAAGACGTGTTCGATATCCTGCATACCGTTGATTTCCACTAACTTGCCTTGGTTACGGTAGTAGTCCACGAGGGGCATGGTCTGGGCGAAGAAGTTCTCCACGCGGGCTTTGACGGTGGCGGGGGTGTCGTCGGCACGCTGCTCGATTTCGGCGCGTTTGAGGATGCGACGCTGCACCTCTTCCATTTCCACCTTCAGATAGATGACCTTGGTGATGTCGAGGTTGGTGAAGAAGGTCGGGTCGTCGAGCATCTCGGCCTGCTTGATGGTGCGCGGAACGCCGTCGAAGATGAAACCCTTGCTGTCGGCGTGTTTCTCGATGTGGTTGCGGAGCATCCCGAGGGTGATGTCGTCGGGACAGAGGTCGCCGCGGTTGATGATCTCCTGCGCCTTGAGCCCCAGCGGGGTCTTGTGGGAGATTTCGTAACGGAACAGGTCGCCGGTGGAGACGTGTTCGAGGTTGAATTTTTCGGCCATCTGCTTGGCCTGGGTGCCCTTGCCGCTGCCGGGGGCACCGAACATGACGATGTTAATCATATTTATTGGAATTAGTTTTTGACGAAAGGTTTGGTGATCTGGCCGGTGGTGGTGGTCACAAGGATGAAATAGAGGCCGGCTGACAGACCGCTGACGTTGATGCGTGCTGCTGTAGAGCCGCCATAATATGACGGCTCTACAACGGTGTGGACAATCCTGCCATACATATCAACAACCTCCACCGTCTCGACCCGCTCATTGTTCATTGCACATTGCACGTTGACAATGTCGGTGACGGGATTCGGGTAGAGGATGACGTTGCTCTCCGGATGCGTCGGAATACCGATATGTTGGCTGGTATCGACCATGAGAAGGCCCGTGAGCTGACAACCGCCCTCGCCGATTCTACCGAGGTGTTGGGTTGCTGCGGTGGTAGGATCCACGAGGTAGAGGCCGGATTCACCATAAATGTTGTAGAATTGCGCCCAGAACAACTCGCCGGTGTGCTGGTCAAAGGCCATACTCTGTTCGTACTGCGACGTAAGGCCGCTGCTCCCAATCAAGGTGGTGGAAACATCGTTCAAATCCAGTTGATATAAGTCGCCGGTACTATTGCCTTGTAAAACGTAGGCTTCTCCTAAATGATTGATGGCGAGTGCTGTAGCATTAAAGTCGAAAAATCCGATATAGGTAAAATCTTCAGGCTGATTCAAATCGAAACTTTTCAGAGCATTTTCAGTGGTGATATAATACATTTTGCCGTCAACGGGATTGAAGGACATGGACCTGAGGATGGCGATCTCAAAATAGGGAACCACTATTTCGAAATCAGAGAAGGTTTGGGTGTCGTCGTTGATGGAAGCCCTGCACAAGTGTCCGTCTTCCCGTGTGATACACCACACATAGCCGTTGGCGTATGCGGCCGCGTAGGTATATGGAAGCGAAAGATTCATGTCAGTGATGGCCGTTATGGTGGAGAGGTCTTGCATGGAGAAACTGACGAACTCCTTTTCCCAATCGTAGCCGGAAGGGTCGCCGTTCCCCAAGTGGCTGTTGAAGGCATAGCCGTACCAGTTGGCGGTGGATTGGACCTGATAATCGGAGATGGTGGTGAAACTCGTGTTTGTCCAATAGCTCAAAGAGTTGCTGTCACCGCAATTGGCGCGCATTTCCACGATATAATGCGTGTTGGGGGTCAGTCCGGTGAGCACGTAAGGGTTCGTATAGACGGTGATAGCGTTGTCATAGTCGCCATCAAGGCTGACTTCCCAGACGGTGGCTGTGCCATCTTCCGTCCAGTTCAGCGTGGCGGAAGTATGGCTGATGTCGGAAACGTACACATCAGATGGCATACTACAGGTTGAGGTGGTGAAGTTGCTTGTAAACCAAGAACTTACGCCGTTGCTACCGCCGCAGTTGGCACGCACCGCCACGTCGTAATACGTGCCGGTGGTCAGACCTGTGAGCACGTAGGGGTTTGTGTCAACGGGGATTAGGTTGTTTGTGTCGCCATTAAGACAGATGTCCCATGAGGTGGCACTGCCGTTTTCCGTCCAGCTCAGCGTGACGGAAGATGTGCTGATGTTGCTGAAGGAAAGCGACGAGGGCGCGGGACATAGTGATGAGGTGAAAATCAGCTGAATCTGGTTCTTCACGGACATGACCAATCCGTTATATCCGTTAGGAGTAGTGGGGTCGTAGTCTGTGTAGTCGTCGTTGTCGGCTATCGCCTGGTTCGGGGCGGCAAAAACGAGGAAGTATCGGTCGTCCAACCAGCCATTGGTGTTGTCATCCACGACCACCAGAAGATTGTCGGTGCCGTTATAGACGAACGGGGTGGAAAGCTCGATTGTACTCCACTGATTTTGCACGAAAGTGACATTTCCGCTGAAAGCGAGGTCGCTAACGGTGACTGCCGTCCAGTCGGTGTCGTTCGCGAAGGCCGTTTTGTTCGTATGGGCAATATATACGTCCAAATTGCGTGTGATATCTTGGTTGGTGTTGTAGAAAGCGATGCTGTAGATGGTGCCCGCCTGCCCGATTTCCGAGGCGGTGTAAATCTGCTGCGACAGACTATAATCGGAGAAGATGTTCGTGGGCAGGTATTCGCTGGTGTCAATGCCCGTGCCGATTTGCACGACGGGGACGTCCTGCGCCCGTAACGTGGATGCCATGCATAACAGCACGGTGAAGATGATGATAATGCTTCTTTTCATAACTTTTGGTTATTATCCCAAGGCTCGCTGCGTTCACCTTGGGTTGACACGTTTGTAGAGACGCAAAATTTTGCGTCTCTACGGAAAAACCATTAAACCACTTGGTAAATGTCGTTCAGATTCCGGCCATATCCGTCGTAGTCGAGGCCGCGGCCGACGACGAACTTGTTGGGAATGTTGAGACCGACGTAATGGACGGGCAGATCGCCCTTGTAGGCGTCGGGTTTCATCGTCATGGTGGCCATGCGGACGTCCTTCGCGCCGGCATCCATCAGCAGCTGGTGCAGATGGGCGTAGGTGGCGCCGGTATCCACGATGTCCTCCAGGATGAGGACGCGTTTGCCGCGAATATCCTCGTTGAGGCCGATGAGGCTGTTGATGGTGCCGGTCGATTCGGTGCCGCTGTAAGAGGAAATCTTCACGCAGGAGATGCGGCAGGGGAATTCCAGATGTTTCAGCAAATCGACGGCGAAGACGATGGCCCCGTTCAGCGTGATCAGCATAATCGGGTCGTCGTAGCGGTATTCCAGGGTGATTTCCGCCGCCACCTTCGCGATGGCCTCGTCAATTTCCTCCGCGGGGATGTATTTGACGAATGTTTTGTCCAAAAGGGTTACAGTTTCGCTCATATCCTTGAAAATTTGGCGGCGCAAAGATACGATTTTTTAGGGAACTATTCCCGGTACCACGTCACTTTCTGCGACGCGTACATCAGCACCGCAAGAATTACGAAGATGCCGAGGCTGCCGAACAGCAGGGCATAGGATTCCATTTGTAGCCCCACCTCCTCTTCGGCCTCCCGCGAGGTTGCGCTGCAAAGTGTGCAATTTTTTTGATATAATGTACAGGATGTAGAAAAAAAATTATTTTTCGTCTCTTTCCCATTTGATTTCCGGCCAGGGACCGCCGATGACGAGAATCTCGGAGATGCAGAGGTCGTCGTATTTCTGTCCGTGCTCCACGGACCCGATGGCGAAATGTACCTCCGTGACGTGGGAGCTGTATTCATGGGG